>OGCQ01003991.1_pt1 | contig 12508 bp, 6 predicted proteins | sample 1570161 | NCBI WGS metagenome assembly OGCQ01 (sample SAMEA4384402, study PRJEB24528) | human gut metagenome
TCTCCAGCAAATTTTACAACTGCAATCCGGCTCTGTTTATTCGCATCAGCTCTTTTATCATTTTCCTTTGCGGAACTGTCAATAAACTCATTCACGGCTTCTTTAAGCCGTTTTATCCGTTTCGTACTGTCTGTCTGTCCAACAGGATCGTTCATACTTCCTGATACGTCCAGTACCAGCACAATATCCAGTGGGACTGTTGTCTGTCCTACTATTTTTGCAGTGGAGGAAAGCGCAGAAAGTCCTACCAGGAAATCAGAATTTGTACTTTTCGTTATTGTGGCTGATTGCGAATCATTCTGTCTACTTGTAAGTGTGATGTTCCCTGTGGATACAGATTTGTCCGTCCATATGCGTCCCACATTTTTCGTACTGTCATCAAGGGCATTTGCCTCATGCCAGTTGTTGATCGTCACACTATCCGCCACTGTACTTTTTGTAATATTATCTGCCGCATTTACCTGCTGTGGAGCCATACTCAGCACCATAATCGCAGCCATAATAAATACAATGACCCGGGTCATTTTTTTCATCTTCTTGTTCCTCCTTTATATTTTTCCAATTTTTCTCCATATATTTCAATATTTTACCATGATTACTGTATGTCTTTTCCTGCCAGCGCGAAATGTACCTTTTTCAGCGTGAAATGCAATCTGGTACAGAGCTTTTCAACCAACAAATGAAGTGCCTGTTTTACATAATTTGCATAAATCAGACACTCCCTTATCTGTTAAATTTTCGTTAAACTTTTTATCTTCTCCGCTTTCTTATAACCGTCACACTGATTACAACTGCCGCTGCAATTGCTGCCAGTGCATAAAGCATCGGTCTTGCTTCATCTCCTGTGACTGCTGCCATCCGGTTTTTCAGCTTATTCATCGGAGTTTTCTTGCCCGAGTCCTGTCCGTTTCCACCGCCCGGTGTTCCTTTATCCTTATCTTGGTCCGGGTCTTTGCTTTCGCCGCCGCTGGTATCTTCTGCTGTCTCAATGACCAGTGTCGTATCCTCGCAGACTTCTTCCAGTGTCAGATATCCGTCCTGGAACTGTTCCGTAACGTCTTCCCCGTTCAGAAGAATCCTTGAAACCTTCCATCCTTCTTCCGGTGTGATCCGTATCTTCGGCTCGGCAAAACGATCCACAACAAAGTTATCTATGTTGCCTTCCGTCTGATCTTCTTCCCCTTCTATCACTACATCTGTGTGACTTTTTTCCACACGGATATCATGGGAGTCCGGCACGGTTGTACTGATGGTGCTCTGGGAATTCGATGAGTTTCCTGCATCTGCTGCCAGAACGGACATGGTCGTAAAAAACATTGCTGCGATTGCAACCAGCATAGTCATCACTGTCACAAACACTGCCGTTGTAACGCGGACAGTCTTTTTATCCACAATGATATCCATATTTTCTGTCTTTTTCCTCATATGCACGCCCCCTTACTCACTTTTGTCCACGTATGATATCGTAAATGTCACCGTATCTGCGTACTCTCCGGCCGCCGCCTTCTTCCAGTCTTCTTTTTTAATCGCGATAGTAAGAGGTGTCTCTTCCCCGGCTTTTGTATACTGCGCTGATGTAAATGGCCGGCTTCCCGCCTCATCCTGCGCCAAAATCTGATAAGGAATCACTGCCTTTGAATTGTTGGAATTCTTTAAGTTAAGATCAGATAGCAATGACACCTGGATACATTTTCCATCCTCAATCTGCGCCTGCTCTACTACAATATTCCCGTAAGAGGTTTCTGTCTCATTAAACCGCATGCTTGTATCTACCGGAATCGTCACCTGGTAAGCCGGGTCCACATGATAACTGACTGTCGCACTTCCTGCCGTCTGGGTGGTTGCTGCATAGATTGGATTTTCTGCACATATTAACAGCACTGGAGTCAGTAGTGCGAAAAGAATTCCTGTTCTTATACTTCTCTTTTTCATCATTCTCCCCTCCTGTTACTGTGCAATTAATGTAGTCTCTACATTTGCCCCGTTCATGGCAGAGCCGTCAGTGAGTGACGCGGTCGTAATCTTGATGGTCGCCGGATATTCTCCCGCTGCAAGTGCCTTCTCTAATGTCACCTCTGTAATCGCCTTCCCCGGCTCCACCATCTTCGATGTGTAGATGGTCTCATCTGTGTCGTTAAGCACGATTTCAAATGTAAAGTAACATGGGTTTCCTTCCGGATTCATCAGGTTCATCTGCACGTCTTTTTTGTCTGCCTCAATCGTAATGGTCGGATAGCCCGGTATCCGGATTCCTGTCGGCTTTTCCCCGGTATCGTCTGCCGTCTGGGTCTTCGCATTTGAATCCAGATCCGGCTTAAATGCCGAATCTGAACCTCCTTTTAATTTCATGAAATAAATTAATCCTGCAATGATGACCGCACACAGACAGATGATAATGACAATAAGTATTTTATTTTTTCCTGCTTTTTCTCTCATCTGCTCTTCCCCCTCTTATCTGAAAAATACATACATACTCAGACTACTAAGATCGTATTCATCTCTTTTATCTCCGTGAGCGTCAAATTCCAGTGTCAGGCTGTCTACATCAATTTTACCGTCAACCATCAGATAGTAATCACATATTCTCATCTTACCATTATTCTTATTCAGATCCTCGGTGTGAACCTGCCAGTCATTATGATCTTTATTGTCAGATCTTGTATGATAAGAAATCTTAAGATCCGAATAACCATCTTTAATTTTCTTAGTCCTGTACAGCACCATGACCTCCATAGATGAGTAATTCTGGTGGATCGCATCGTAGGAAAGATTGGTCATATTCATATGATAAACTGCCGGATTCTGTCCAGTATCTCCGGTTGTCGGCACTTTCGTCTGATTTCCGTCTACATAGAAAGTAAATTTTACAGTCTTGCCATCATCATCTACCCGGTAAGTGTTTTCATAATCCGATGGTTTGTAAAGATAAAAAGAATTTGCTTTCCAGCTTGCGTATAAGGTAATATTTTTTGCGTCCTGAAGCTGCAGCTCTTTCGTACTCATGTCAAATGCTGTGTTGGCTCCTTCTTTTTTCCAGCCTTTGAACTCCCAGCCGTAACGAGTCGGATCTGACGGGAACTGGTATTTATCACCGTATTTGGTCTTTCTAACTGTCTTCGCTCTTCCGTCACCATAGTCAAATGTAACATTGTACACATTTGCCTCCCATTCCGGATAGAGTGTCACAACGCCTCCATTCACATCGGTCAGCTTCGACACCTTCTGCCGGTCAGAGTAATAAGTCTTCTTGCCCTTCTTATCCACGGTGTACCATCTCTTAAAGGAGTGGCCTTTGCATGTAAATCCGCATTTTGGAAGTGTTACATTTTCCGTGTAATTGACCGTCTTGGCTGCCATGGAACCTTTTGCCTCCGTACCGCTTAAGATAAATGTAATCTGATATGTATTCTCTCTCCAGTTCGCCTTATACTCCCGTTTTTCTATAGAGCCCTGTTTTACAGACACATTGTCACTTACTCCTGTAATTTCGGTTCCACTCCAGCCTGTAAATGTATATCCGGCGCGGACTGGATTTTTCAGTTTAAATACGGTGGTGTCCACGTTGTAAGTCGTCGGATTCTTCTCCCCGGACTTCATGCTTCCGCCATTTAAGTCATAAGTAATCTGGTATGTCTCCCGCTCCCATATTGCTGTGTAAATATGACTTTCTGCCGGCATAGTCGTCGGAAGGTTATCGACTTTCTTGCCATTCTTACTCCAGTTTTTGAAAATGTATCCTTTTCTTGTCGGATTTTCTGGTGTATTTATCTTGTCACCATAATTTCCTTTGATTGGCTCAATCGTTGTTCCTCCGCCTGTCTTGAACTGAAGTGTGTATTCCATCTTCAGCCACTGTGCCTTATAGGTAAGGTCTTTATCCGGTATCGTCATTTCAACGTCTTTGTCCCAGCCAAGGAACTGGTATCCGGTTCTTGCCGGCGCTTTCGGCACTGTGATATTCGCACCATAGCGTCCGGTCACGACAATCTTACTGTCGTCCCCGCCCTTTTCTGCAGCGAATGTTCCGGAATCTGCGTCAAATGTGACTGTATGTACCTTTCTCTTATAGTAGTACTTCACTGTCGTCTGTCCGTCTCCGGAAATGGTAACTTTCTCTGTCTTTGGTTCCTCGAAGCCTTTATATTTCATGACTTCTGGTGTCACTTCGCTATCCACAGCCTCCCGTGCATGACTGCTTTCTTTCAGCGTATAACCGTCACCTTGTACATTTTGCTGATAATGTTCTACTACATAGTTGACGATGTTTGCTTCCCATTTTGCATAGAGTGTCAGATCCTGATCCGGCATATTCGCTTTGTACTCTTTCGTACATTTTGCATCTGTATACCAGCCTGCAAATGCATAACCGGCTCTTGTCGGCTTCGGTATGGACATTTCATATCTTGCTTCTACCGTCTTATCTGTCTTACCATCGTAGTTCTTAAGCGTCAGCGTATGCACATTTCTTGTGTAACGATAAATGACTGTAGTTGTTCCATCACCTTCAACTGTCACCTGCTGCTTCTCCGGTGCTGTAAATCCATCATAGTTCTTTACTTCCGGTGTGACAACCGTATCCGTATCGGCGTTAAAGTTCTCCTGTGCTCCCAGCGAATATCCGTCATCATTGGCATTTTGCAGACAATGCTTAACCGTGTAGTTTACACTCTGCACATCCCATTTTGCATAAAGTGTGATGTCACGATCTGGAACCACTCCGTCAAATGCTTTTGTAAACTCTGCGTCTGTATACCAGCCTGCAAATGCATAACCGGCACGATATGGTTTTTCCTCCCATTTCTCACCATATGCAAGTTCTTTTGTCTCGCTGTCATTACCGTTATTGTAATGGATCGTCACCTGATGGCGGTCACGCGTATATTTGTAATCTACATATGTGATTTCTCCATCGTCTACCACATCATAGCTAACTGGCTCCGGTGCTGTAAATCCTTCATACGCTTTTACTGCCAATGTCAGATGTTCTCCTGTTTTAGCTGTGACAGTTTCAGTCTCTGCCAGATCATACTGCTCTGAATTGCCAATGGACTGTTGATAATGTCTCACCTGATAAGTCTTCATTCCGGCTTCCCATTTTGCATAGAGTGTCAGGTCATGTGCCGGCATGGTCGTCTGTACGTACGGCTGTGTCAGTGCTTCGTCCGTGTACCAGCCTGCAAATGCATAGCCTGTCCGCGACGGAGTATTTGTAATATCTGCCTCATAGCGGACTTTTGAAGTCTTGTTATCTTCTCCATTGTTCAGGACATAAGTCAGATTGTAGCTGTTCCGCATATAGTAATACTGGATATCCGGTCCGCCCCAGCCATTTATCTGCCCTGTTTGAGCCTCCGGTGAAGTAAAGCCTTCATACTGTTTTGGCTGCGGAGTCACTTCTGATTCTGTCAATCCGCTTAATACTTCTTCCTCAAATAAATCAAAGCCGTCTACAGATTCTTTATAATGATAGACAGTATAGCTGCTCATCACCGGTGTCTGTTTTGCATAGAGCGTCAGATCTTTGTCCGGCATGGTTCCATCGAATCGATTCTTGAAATCCTTATCTGTATACCAGCCTTCAAAGAGATATCCTTCCCGGATCGCTACTTCTGTAATTGCCGCACCAAATGGCATTCCGAATCCTTCCATATTATTTTCATCGACCCCGCGGTCTACCAGCTTCAGCTTATGAATATTTCTCGCATACTTGTACTCAATAACTGTGTTGCCGTTTCCGTCCACTGTCGTGGTCTGTGTTTCCGGTGAAGTAAAGCCTTCGTAACGCTTCACGTCCGGCGTCACTTTATCTTCCGGATATGCCGCAAAGACTTCCTCTTCATATAAGATATATGGATCTTCTTCCACAACCGGTTTATCTGTGTCCGGATACTCTTCTTTATCTCCACCCGGTTTTTCTTTTTCTGCATCCGGCAGTTTTTCTAGCAGATGCCGGACTGTATAGTTGACTTTCTGCTTCTCCCATTTTGCATAGACCGTCATATCTTTTGCCGGCATCGTCTGGCCAAATGCGTTCTCACATGCCTCGTCTGTATACCAGCCTTCAAATACATAGCCTTTTCTTGTCGGCATCGGTGATGCAATCTTGTCACCATATCTTGCTGTCACTTCTGTCTGGTCTGATTCTCCGCCTTTTGCATCAAAGGTCAGCTTGTACTCATTCAGATCATAGTACACTTTCAGTACAAGACTGCCATCTGCCTTGATCGTTCCCTTCTGCAGTTCACCTTTTAAGTGATAGACTTTCTCGTCAAGATCTGCTGCTTTTGCTGTGACTTCCTCTCCCATCTGTCCGGTCAGAGCCGCAGTCTCGCTTAAGCTGTATCCGCTGTTATCCGTATTCTGCACGTAGTATTTCACGGTATAAGTAATGCCTTCCAGTGCTTTCCATTTTGCAATGTAGGTCTTATTCTCAGATGGAACTTCCTTTGGAACCCCAGCGCCTTCTTCGTCCTCCCAGCCAAGGAATTCATATCCCGGTCTGTAGACTGCCGGTGTCGGCATCATGGTTCCATACCGGTAATTTCCGTCTGCGATCACTTCTGTCTCCGTTCCATTCTCCGTCTCTTTTTCGGACTTGAATGTCTGTGTATATTTATTTCTTGCATAATAGTAATTGATGACCAGGCTGCCGTCTGCTTTTACAGTCTCCGTAAGCTGCGGCGGTGTTACAAATCCCGTACGCTCTTTTGGAACCGGGCTTACTTCCTCTTCCGTCCTGCCACTCATTTTGACCGGAGTCTGTGCTTCATAGGTTCCATTTGTTCCTTCTATATAATCTACGACTGTATAACCCACATCGGCTGCTTCCCATTTTGCATAGACAAGTCTGTCTTCTTCCGGCATGGTTTCCGGAATGGTGTATGGAATGGTGAGATCCATGTCCTCATACCAGCCGGCAAATGTGTATCCGAGTCTTACCGGATCTTCCGGCTTCTTGATCTCTGCGTTATATTTTCCGGTAATTGCATCGACGAAAGATCCGCCATTACTCTGGAATGCAATATAGTAACCATCTCGCAGGCGGTCCCAGTGAAGCTTGATCTTTCTTGCACATGGCTTCGTATTAAAGGTACCTTCCTGGTTTTTCCATGTAATGATCATCTCACCGTCCTGCTCCGGCTCATCACCTGGATTTACACGGATAATATTGGTCGCCGGATCATACGTAAATGCACTGTTCGTCATGGAAATGTTGAAATACTTTGTATCATCTTCGTAAATCTTCTCGTAATATTTTCCGTCGTCCAGTCCGGTCTTCATATCCATGTACTGCATCTTGAAATATTCATCCGGGATCTGAACCGACTGAATCTCCCGCTTCATATTAATCTCGGCAACCTTATCCTGGGTATAAGCAAAATCCAGTACATTTTCCAGAACACCTACCTTATAAAGCGGCCACTCATTTTCGTAAAGTGTCGGATTATAGGTAAATGCATTGGACAGTGCCTGTGCCTCGAACTTCACTTCCAGATAAATACCGATTTCCAGATACATAGCTCCCATAGCACGGCTGCTTCGTCCTGCCGATGCCGTATACTTCAATTCGTAGTAGAGGTAACCCCAGACCTGTGCATAACCGCCCACATCCGCCGAGATACCGACACTGGCGATGGACGTTGATAATAATCCCACACGCACCGTCAGTCTCACACCGGCTTTGATGCCAAGAGTTCCCATAGCATATGCCGTAAATTCATACTGCTCCTCTACCAGATCTATCGTATCATTGGTCGCCGTCCGCTCTTTGACCCGTACACAGAAGACATACTCTTTCGCATTCTTATACCAGTACGTCATTCCGATGGAAATATTCACATTTGCGGAAACAACGAATTCCAGCTTCACCTGAATATCAATGATCAGAAGCACACGGAAATGCTGGTCTACCAGCGGACGCTTGTAGATTTCCACCCAGTCTGCCTCGTCTGCCAGAAGTTCCGAGTACCTCTCTGCCAGAGACTTGGATACGGATATTTCATCTCCGCCACTGACGAGACCTGATGCAGAATTTAGATAATCCTCGCCATTCTCCATCATATTCTTCAGCTCTTCGGTAATCTTGTTGACACCTTTTCGTAATTTCGAACTGGAATCAGATACTGGGTTTCCAGTTTCTGCAGTCTTGAAGTTGACATTTAGTCCGATTCCTGTGTATTCATATAATTCCAGAGATGCCGTTACGCGATAATCTGCAATGTACGGAATAAATCCCCATGTTTTCCACACGGCTGAACCGTCCACATCGATGGATACTCGCACTTCCTGTTCAAATGTCGCCGTGATCATGATCTCGATGTCTGCGCCCCGGTTCACATGAACTGTAATCGGCACGCCGATCTCCAGTGCAAGCCTTAGTCCACTCACATCTCCGTCAAAATGTTTTAGTGTCGTGCCGAGATTTGCTTTTACCGTCGGTACTCCTAATTCCACACGGGAACCGCCTGCCCCACCTGCGGCTCTTGCCTTTCTCAACTGGCCATAGCCCTGGCTCTGAACCATGATGTCTGCATTCATATCTTCCTTGAGAGATTCCTGAAGCTCCTCAAAAGATTCTGTCTCCATTGCCGCATCGGCAACTCTTTCTGCCACTTCGGATGCAAATCCGCTGTCTACTGCCTGTGTCTCAATATCCTCTTCCAGCTCCTGCACATCGGTATCTTCCAGAAGGTCCTCCCCTTCTACATTTTCCTTTTGGTACACGTCCATAGTCTGGCGCATATCTTCTTCGCTCACAGGCATATAGCTTACTATGTATCTTTCTCCTGATAACAGAACATTCGTAATCTCTCCATAGAGAGACACAGTTCCGCTTTCATTTTCTCCCATTGTACCTGTGTAAATTGCCAGATAATCGCCCTCATCTACGGTTGTCTCACTGTCCAGATCCATAGCCTGGCTCATAGCATCATCACCAAAGGTCAGGTCACTGACATTAATCGTCACACTGTTATTATCCGGGTCACCGTCCTGATCTTTGTCCATAGAAAGCGGCAGCACATCCGGCATAAAGAGCACGTCTTCCGGTCTGGAGCCACGATATGTATACTTGTCCCCATCCGCTCCTGTAATCTCGATAAATGACACATCACTGTTGTCACCAGAGGACATATCCATGGTCGGGATCACATCACCGGAATAAATTGCGACCTGGTCGCCGACTTCTAACTGCTTCTTATAAGTAAATGTTCCGGTCGTATCACTGCCTTCTTCGGTCAGGGAACCGTCTGTTCCAATCGTCATTGCCGCGATTGAAACTTCCTCTACTTTCTTTCCATTTACAGTCAGATCGGAAAGCTCTTTCTTATGAATATACTTAATCTCTTTATTTAACTCTACATTTTTGACTTCTTCGCGGTAGACCGTAAAATCATAAACACGGATCGTCGGGTCAAATCCTGTAAAATATAACGCCTTTTCCTGAAGCTCCAGCTTATAGGCTGCCCCCGGTGTCCATCCGTTCGGATTGCTGATCGTAAATGTATGGTCTGCTCCTTCGGTCACATCTACCGTAACCGTTTCGGAAGAATCTGTCACGTTTTTTATTGTGAAATTTTTTCGCACCTGATCAGGCGTCATGGCAGCACTTGTATCCGTCACCGGAATCGTAAAATCAGTTGCCACATCATTTGCTCTGGCATAAGTCGCCATGGACACCTCTTCCATCGGCTGGTTGTCTGCATAAGAGGCATACAATGTCACATCACTCAGAAGACGGTCCTTACTGTCCACATATCTGGTGCATGCTTCATCGTAACACCAACCAAGAAATGTACTGGACTTTTTCACCGGTGCCGGCAGATCTTTCAGAATGGTTCCTGCCTGATACTGCTCCTGTGTTACTGTGATCATCTGATCTGCTTGCTGCGGATTCTTCTTCGTGATAGTTCCGCCATTTGTCTCATATGTAATGTTGTACGTTGTATCCTGAAATGCAATGTCAAAAGTCAGATGATCTGTATAATCACCTGTATAGTTCGGTTTGTCCAGAATGTTGCAGTCATATTCCTGCTGCTTATGGCTCTCATCTTTCGTAAGACTTGCGACAACCGAACCATTTTCCAGTGCCGAACCACTCTGCGGATTTCTCAATTCATATGCAAGACTATGTAATCCACTCTTTAATTTCCAGTCATTTTCAGACTGGACTGTCACGCTCACATGATCCTTGTCATATAATCCACCTGCATCCGCTTTTATCGTAAGCTTATCCCCATCCGCATTGACCGTCTGTGGAATATCCACATAATAGTAGCGTTCCGTCCATTTTGCATAGAGGACAACACTGCCGGAATGATCCGCAGTACTAAGCGAAGTAACCGGCTCCCCGTTAAACTTCTCATTATCATACCAGCCGGCAAACTCATATCCCGCTTTTGTGATCTGCTCCGCTCCCGGAAGTTCTGTCACCGGCTCATCGTAATTAGACGGAGCCGTGTAACCTTCCGCAAACGTTCCTCCATTTTTCTTATAGTCAATGCCGGATTCTTTCCGCGCATTCGAACCCTGAGACGTTCCTTTCTCCGAATGCACAACCGGATTCTGCGTATTCGCATCTTCAGCAAATGCTGCGACCGGCACTGATGTTGCAAACAGCACCGCACTCAAAATCATACTGACCAGACGTTTCTTCATATGTATTCCCTCCTCATTTTTCCCTCTGAAAACGAGTAATTATATGCTAAATTACATATATATTGTACCAAAGGAAATACATCTCTCACATGCCCGTTGAAAGCCAAAAAAGTGCCTGTTTTACAATTTCTTTTGTAAAACAGACACTTTTTCGTATCCTGTTATTCTATTGATTTACGAATTCTTTAATCTTATCGCGTTTATCAATCTGTAGTTTTTCCAGAATTCCGGAGACATAATGCTTCACCGTATTCACAGACAGTCCCAAATGTTCTGCAATCTCCTGGTTCGTCCAATCACGGCACGCCAGCATGGCTATGGAAAATTCCAGCGGGCTCAGAAGATCCGTCACTGCCTTTTGCATCTTGGGATTGTGAATCTTCATCCAGCCACGGCTGAATGCAAGTACACCATCTACAAGCTTCTTGTACATTTCCGGCTCTTTTTTCCGGATACAGACTTCCAAAACTCCCTGCAGCAGACCATGATACTCGATAAATGGTTCCATGAATTTGTCAAATCTTGCCCACTCCCATGCCTGGCTCACCGTCTGAATCGCCTCTTCTTGTTCTTTCAGATTGATCTGACACATTGCCTGCACACAGCCCAGATAAATCATGGAGATCGGGTATACTCCGTCTGCCATCAGAAATGCACCCTGCACAACACCTTTTGCCTTAGCATAATCCTGTCTCAGATAAATCTCATGCGCCAGAAGGCTCACCGCAAATAACCGCTGTCCGATTGGCAGATACGGAATGTACTGCTGAAGCGGCGGTGTTCCTTCCTCCGGCGGTATATGAAGAAATATGCTGATTACATAAAATGCGAACAGGCAGGCCGCTTTTACATTCACAGGTGCATCCTCCTGCATTGCCTGGGTCAAACACTGATGTACATCTTCCCTTGTACACTGTGCTGCCTGAGGATCTCCAAGTGTAAGATTCGCAAATGTGTAAAGCATATCCGCCGATAGCCGGAGCATCACATCATCGTGATCCAGATAATCTTTTACCGTCTCCACACATTTTTTCGCCTGCGCCGAGAAGAAATAATATTCTCCCTGTGCGATCTGCGCCAGTTCCTTATCTTCTATTTTCTCAATTGCTTCTGCTGCTTTTCCCGGTTGAAAGGCACTTCCAACCAAAGGAAGGATGACTCTGTCAGATATTTTCATTTCTTTCACCACTTCTTATAAAATTATATTTTCTATCATTCAAGAATGCCTTTATCAATGAAACTTTTCTACATAATAATTCTGTATATCTGTTAAAATATACGCCTCATAATATTCTACCGGAATCTCCTGATTGTCTTCCAGACAATAGGAAATCGCTTTAATTCTCAATAAAGGCTGACTTTCGTCCCGTTCCAGTAACCGGCTCACCGACACATCTGCTGTTGTAGCTTCCAGTGTCTGTCTCACCCTGTACATATATGTCCCATAGAATGAACCAAGCACTTCATATAAAGACCGGTTATTGAAGTCAAAAAAATCTAACTTTTCAAATCTTTTTGCCGGTAATACTGCTGTATTTAAACTATACGGAATACCATCTGCATAATAAAGGCTGCGGATTTCAAAAATCTCTTCTCCTTCTTCTATAGGAGAATCAATGTCATCAAAGCTATAGCTCTTGTCGTTGTCCTTGATAAATAGTGGACCGTTTGAACAAGCGCTTAATAAAATTATTGAGATAAATATAATTAATAAAGATATATTTTTTCTCATCTAATTAATTTATATTTCTTCGTCTTCGCTAGACTCATCATCTGAGCCTAAGTCTATATCATTTAATAAGTCTCTTAATTTTCTTGCTTCAGCGTGTGTTAGGGATATGCCCTTTCCCAT
>OGCQ01003997.1_pt1 | contig 12482 bp, 10 predicted proteins | sample 1570161 | NCBI WGS metagenome assembly OGCQ01 (sample SAMEA4384402, study PRJEB24528) | human gut metagenome
TTCAGAAGTTATCCACATTTTTTAAAATATTATAATATCCTTAAGCGTAAAAAAGGTAAGCCATATTCATATAACTTACCTTAATCTTATCTATATCTCTATACTTTCATTAAAATCAACTATTAATACCTTTGCATCACAGTTTTTCTCAACTTCTATTTTAAAGTCTTGTGGCGACTGTGCTATTGGTGGCCATGTGTCATAATGTATTGGTATAACTACATTTGGTTTTAACATTTTAACAGCTTCTAAAGCTTCTTCTGGTCCCATAGTAAAATTATCTCCTATTGGAAGTAAGGCATAATCTATATTATTCATTCTACCTATTAACTCCATATCGCCAAATAATGCAGTGTCTCCTGCAAAGTATATAGTTTTTGCGTAAAAATCTATTATAAATCCACAAGCAACTCCTCCTTCTATACCTGCACTGTGTATTGCTTGTGTAACCTTTACAGAACCAAATTCAAAGTTAAATTTTCCACCGATGTTCATTCCATGAGAATTGCAACCTTTACTCTCTGCCATGTTTGCTATTTCTGCTGTACTTATTATTGTTGCACCAGTTCTTTTAGCTATTTCTATAGCATCTCCTATATGGTCAAAGTGTGCATGTGATACTAATATATAATCACATTCTACTTCATTTGGATTAGTTTTATTTACTGGATTATCTGTAAAAAATGGGTCTATTAATATAGTTACATTATCTTTTGTTAATGAAATGTTAGCATGACCGTTGTATTTTAATTTAATCATCTGTATTCCTCCGTTTTATTTATATTGTAAATTATACCATATAATATATTTATTAAAATAATATAATCTTGTTTATATTTTACTTTTTATAACACTTGATTATTATAGACTGTACAATATATGTTATATTCAAATTATACTTTTAATTATCATTAAATTTAGTTGGTAAAATAGCCTTACAATTATATGCTTCTTTTAATTGCATTACTATATTATCATTATCATTCATTATATCCCTTGCACTAAATAATATATTTCCACTTACATATTCATACTCTCTATTTATTTCTATTTGTTTATAAATCTCACTTGCTATATCTAAATCATTTATATTTTGACCTATATAAAGTCTTACTCCACTATCTTTGACTACATCATTCCACCAACTTACCATAACTTCATAATTAATATCATTATTATCTGTGCTCCAGTAAATTTGAGGAGCTATATAATCTACAATATGTTCATCTATCCATGTTAAAGTATCCATATAAAGATCATAATAACTTTCTAAGCTATTTGACTCTGAGCCAATTAAATCACTACTTTTATTTTTCCAAACTCCATATGGGCTAACTCCAAACTGAACTGATGGTTTTGTAGATTTTATTACTTTGTATATAGTTCTTATAAGGTTATTTACAGATTCTCGTCTATTATTTGCAACTTCACCTTCTCTATCTTCTCCTTCTGGTAATGGATAATCATAAGGGTAAAAATAATCATCAAAATGTATTCCATCTACATCATATTTTTTTATTATCTCATAAACTGTTATTGCAACATATTCTATAACTTCAGGATTTTCAGGGTCATAAAATAATGCATTGTTAAATTCTAATACCCACTCTGGTTTTATTCTAGCAGGATTGTTTGGTGCTAATTCATTTAAATCTGTTCCTTGTGTTGTTATTCTATATGGGTTTAGCCAAGCGTGAAATTCCATATCTCTTTTGTGGGTTTCTTCTATCATAAATTGAAGTGGATCATATCCTGGATATTTTCCTTGCTCTCCTGTAAGATATTTAGACCATGGATTTATATATGATTTGTATAATGCATCTGAAGTTGGCCTTACTTGGACAAATATAGCATTTATGTTTAATGAATCTAGTTTATCTAATATTTCTATAAATTCTTGTTTTTGAGCTTCTGGGTTATCAAGTGTTTTAGGCCAGTCAATATTATACACACTTGCTATCCATACTCCTCTAAATTCAACTAATGTACATCTATTATACATTTATATCTCCCCCTTATAAGCGTATTTTTTCTGCCTCTTTTTTGATACTTATATATTTCATTTTGATGTAATCTATCAACAGTATTTTCATACTTTTTACTGTTTATAAAAAATTCGCTTCGCTCATTTCGCCAACGATATATCCTTGCTACCGCTACGGATACATCCGTTGCTCAAAAATGTCATTTTTTACGTACATAGTTTTGTCTTAAATATCCTATGTTTTAACTTTGCTTTAAATTAAAATATCTTTAGAAATTCATATTTATAAAAATATGATATGTTATCTTTCTTTGTGCTTAAACTATGTATATCACAATAATTTTATATTCTCACTAAAACATTTATATTTAGTTAAAATTTGTTTAATCCTAATTTCTGATATAATTATTATGATATTAATAAGAGATATGGGGGATAAAAATGGAGATTAGAAAGATACAAATGGAAGATGCTAATAATTATTTAGATATGCTTTTGAATTTAGATAATGAGACTAAATTTATGATGTTTGAACCAGGGGAACGCCCTACTGATATTAATATAATAAAAAATATAATTGAAAAAAGTATTAATGGTGATAATTTAATTTTAATAGCTATAGATGAAGAAAATATAGTTGGTTTTCTTTCCGCCCAAAAAGGAGAATATAAAAGAATTAAGCATACTGGCTACATTGTTGTTGGAATACGTGAAAAATACAGAGGTAATGGAATTGGAAGTAAATTATTTTCTGAATTAGATATATGGGCTATAGAAAATAATATTACAAGGCTTGAACTTAGTGTAATTTGTTCTAATACTATAGCAAAACATCTTTATGAAAAAAATGGATTTAAGGTAGAAGGTATTAAGAAAAATGCAATGATTATAGATGGTAAATATGTAGATGAATTTTTTATGGCAAAAATATATAATAGTTAAATTGTAAAAAATTCGATTCGCTTGAGCGACGTGTCTGTGAAACATTTCAAAATATCATTTTTCTCTTTTTTAAAGTTGATGATGATAAAATACCCTACGTCTGTTTTTAAGACGTAGGGTTATTTAGTATTATACTCTACCTTATTTAATCTGTTATTTTCCTTTATTACTAAATAATTCCCAAGCTATTTTTTATATTAGGTAAATCTTTTAAAAATACAGAATAAAAATCCTCATCTTCTTTTATCTTAATACGATAACATCCTTCTAATAAAGTTTTATTAATTGCCTTTATCTCTTCTTCATCTCTTACAAACTTTAAACGGAAAGTTAGTGCCTTAATAAACTTATACCACTCTAAGATAAATCTTTTATTTTCATCATAGTTTTCAATTCCTATCCAGCTTTTTACCTTAACATCTTTTAAATCTTCTTTAGGACAGTTTCCTACCTGTAAAAAGTATTTAAAATCATCATCTTGGTATGCTCTTCCAAGAGGGAATAAACGACAAATGTTTGGACGTTTAGAATGAATCATACATCTATTTTCTTTATTTAAAAAGCTACATCTTTTATCTTTATCCTGCATTTTTAAGTATGGTAATAATATTTTATTATTTTGTCTTAATTCAATCTTATCTCCTAGTAATTCATCAAATTCAACACCTAAGTAATTTACCATTTCATATATATCAAAAGGTGTAAGGACTACTAGTTCACCAACATCATGACAGCAATCGCTACATCCATCACATCCACATGTGTCTGCTTTTACTATATCTTCAATATCATATAATTTTCCATCTGATATTTCATCTAGTATGTTTATAGATTTCATTGTTTTATCCTCATTTCTTATTTAGGTTTTATAAAATATCCAATAAAATATTATCATACTAAAAATTTTATTACAACTTATCATATTTATAGTTTATTTAAATAATGTTAAATCCTTTTAAATTTCTTATAATATGTATTTATATCTTCATTTATTAAATCATAAAAATAAGGTTAACTTAATATAATTATGTTAACCTTATTCTTATGAGTTTTGAGCAAGGATATATCGCTTATGAAATGTTTCGCCGACACGTCGCTTGATCAAAGCAAAATTTTTATATTAATATCTATTATTAAGTATAAACTATTTATGTAGTATATGTGAATTTATACCATATTGATTAAAATAATCAACTAATAAATTACCATTTATAAGACTTATATTATTATCCGATGCAAACTTTTCACAATTACTACTAAAATTACTTGTAGATATAAATATCCCCTTCATAGCATCAGAATTTCTAAGTACAGATTCAAACTCCCTAAGCTTTGGTATATCTATATTATTTTTATATCTTTTAACCTGTGCTATCACCTTACCACCAACTATAGGGTCATCATGGTTTAATATACAGTCTATACCACCATCATTAGTTTTATTAGTCTGTAATACATCATATCCCATATTTCTAAATAATGTAGATACTAAATCTTCAAGTATAAATGGATCAACATCTAATAAATTTATACTATCATTATTTTCAACTGACTTATTTAAATAATCACATTTACATATAGGGGTAATGCTATTTAAACATAACTTTGAGTTTATATCTATTCTTCCTTGCATAGTTTCTTTTAAGCACGTTAGCTTGTCTATTCTATTCATATCTATACTATTAAAAGTATTTTTATCTACCATAGCCGATATTATATATGGGCTTATATCTTGTCCTGTAGCTAAGTCTATATCATTTATATATCCATTAAATACAACAGTATCTATGTTATTATATATATCTTTATCGAATATATTTTTTATGACATTAAGTGCTACAGAATATATTGTTTGATTATATATATTATTTTTATCTTTTTCATTAATTGGTATAGATTTTATACTATCTATTGTTTTTTTATATTCATATCTTATTGTTTCTGGAACTATTTTTCTATCTGGAAGTAAATAATCTATTACTAACTTTTTAGAGTCTTTACAATACCCTGTATTTATACATTTTTTAAATTCAAATGGATATTGTACTTGTTTTAATATTTCTGCTTTATAATTACTTACAAGTGTTGCATCTTGATTTTTGTAAAGTTCTTTTTTAGTTTTTATAATTTCTTCTACTTGAAGATTATGTGCTTTAATTTTATTTTTTCTGTTATTTTCATTTTCTTCATATAATTTATATTCTTTTTCGTATTTTTCATTTTCTTGTTGTATATATAAGTTGTATTTTTGTTTTGATTTTTTAGATATTTTTTCAAGTAAAGTTGGTTTTCTTAAACTTAATTCTATTGGCTTTGTATATGGTACTAAAAGCTCTTTTGGAACATCTTGTATGTCTCTTTTTATAAATTCTTCTATTGATATTACATTTGGATTTATATTTATTATATTATTTAAGCTTTCTATATAAACTTCTATATCATTAGTTAAATCTGATGCTTCTTTATATTTATTTTCTAAGTATTCTTCTCTTATTTTTCTTTGTTCATCTCTTATGCTTTGTTTTTTTATTAAATCCTTTGCAACTTTATCTGTAAAATTTTCTAATCCCTTTTTTGCCATATTCCCTACTCCTTACGTTATTTATATTATTTACAGTATTTGCATAAATTGAGTTTTTTATGAATACATTATCATTATTTTTATTAAGCTAAAATATTGTTATATACATTAATCCTAAATCATATTTTTAAATATTTGTATAAAGCATTATGTTTGTGATATATGGGAAAAAGTAGTTATATATTATAAAACCACCTAGAAATTCTAGGCGGTTTTATAATTAAAGTTGAAAGTATATACAATTAAATCGGTATTAAGTTTATCCTTAATTGTTTAAAGTTAATTAACTTAATTTATAATTTATTCGTATACTACAATATCAACTTTTGATAAGTCAAATTTATAATAATCCTGAACTAATTCAGAAATAATAGTTTCTAAATAATATATATCTTTTTTTACAAAATCATAGTTAAACTGAGTTTCAAAAACTTTTATATTATTGATTATAAGTAAAATCAAATTATTTTCTTTTTTAACTTCTATTTTTAAATTTTCTTCATTTGAAGTATTTAAATAGTTTAAAAGTCTTTTTAAAATAGCATCTATAGCCATATTTTTATGAGCTATATCATAATTGTTATTACAATCGCTACAATAAGTATATGTAGAGTTTGTATCAGATAATAAAGATTTAATATTTGTACTTGTACAACAGTTGCAAATCATTTTTAATAATCTCCCATTAATTATATTTTACTTATGTGAAACTTTTTCACTCAACTTCTACATTATAACCTTTTGTGTTTGTTGCATTTTGTCAAAACCTGCGATTTTTGTGAATTGGAAATTATTACCTGTATAATACAATAAGTCATAGGTATATTTTAAGTTTAAAGATTTAGTTAAAATAAAAGGTGTCTGGATTTCCGACACCTTTTATTTTTAACTTATAGTTAACACAAATTACGTTCAACTTTTTTATTTAAACTTAACTATCTCACTATTCTTAGTATAAAACTCATCATAATTATTAAAATTCATTTCTACTTCATTTGTTTCTAAATTTATGTATGTCATACAATCATTATCTATAACATTTAATGGGTAATGATTATAATATGTAAAATCTAAATATTCATTTAATATAGTCTCTGACAAAGTATATTCTAAATTAACTAACAAGGTCTTATAAGATTTTTTATTATACTCTTGTAAAATATCCATTTCCAAATCATATTTTTTACCTGGAAGTAATATATTAGAATTTTTATCTTCATCATCCTTTATTATAGTATTGTAATCAACATTTATTACCATACCTTTATCAGTGTTATTAATTATACTAAAGTAAATTTTAGATGCTTTTTTTCCTAAGTATAATTTATCAAAACTTATAATCACATCATTAAACTCTTCCTCTTTTGATAAGTATATAGTCTTGTACTTACCAAGCTTATCTAAAGTCAATAATTCTTTGTCATTTTCTAGCTTTTGTCTTTCATCATAATCTAAGTATGAATCTTCATAATACATAGATTCTATATTATCTTTATAAGTATAATTGTTTATAGTTGGAATTACGAAAGCTACAATTAAAATCAATAATGGAATAATATTTCCTATTTGATACTTATCTACTTTTATATTATTAATAGATACTGCTTGTTTTGATAAAACACCGTGTACTACAGATAAGTTATCCATATAACCTATGTAGTAGCCTTCTTTTAATTTTACTTTTATTTCTCTTTTATTAGTATAGTCTGTAACTACTACATCATAATAAGTATTATGCCTTTTTCTATGTTCATAAACTCCTGTACAAACTCCATCAATAGTTGTATATAGTGAAAATACATCTTCTATTAACTTAAATATATTTATAATTAATATATAACCCCACAGTATTGTTCCTAGTACTAAACCATTTACAGCAAAAAGTGCTCCAAAAGATATAATACTTAATATGTCTACAATTATATTAAATCTTCTATCACTAACTTTTATCTTTTCTTTGTTATCATACCAAATTTTATATCGCCATTTTTTACTATCTATATTAGAATCATTATGTTCTTCACCATTGATTTTTTCTAAGTAATTTAACTTTCTATCAAATAAATATGATTTTATATATGATTCTTTTGCATAGTGCATTAAAATACTTGTATATATTAAAAGTATAGATAGGATTAATAGTTGTTTATCTTTAGTAAATAAGACTAAAGATAACATACCTATTATATTTACAATAATAAATAATTTATATGGCAGTGTACTCTTTTTAAGCTTTTTTAATTTCTCTTTATCTTCAAAAACTTCAATATTTTTAAGATCACTCTTTATCCCTATATATAACATTAGTAAAAATAAAAACTCAAATGCATAAAATTCTATACTATATCCAATTTCAATATTTGATACTATTTCAAAGAACCTTATGTCTGTGCTTAGTATTCCTAATTTAATTAAGCTTTGTAAAGGATATATTAAAAAAAGTCCGTATAGGATATATGTAATTTTACAAATATTATCTAACTTATGCTTATTCTCCATATGCTCCCTCCACAAAAATCATAAATAGTCTATTTATAATATTATAACTTATGACTATTTTTTTAATTCCTGAATTATCAATTTAAATCAGACAAATTACTTATGAATCACTAAGCAAATGTAAGTAAGCTTTCAAATCCAGTTGCTTCTTTTATAACCTCATTTGGTGTTTTATAGTCTAGTGATTTTCTAGGTATAGAATTCCATTTATACGCAATCATATTTAATTCTTCTTGAGAATATGCAGATAAATCTGTAGACTTAGGTAAATCTTTTCTAACTATTCCATTTGAATTCTCATTTAGCCCTCTTTGACCTGGTGATCCAGGGTCTCCAAAGTAGATTTCAATATTAACTGAACTATCTTTTTCTATGTCTGACCATTTTGAAAACTCTTTACCTCTATCAAATGTAATAGTAGATATACACGACTTATGTAAAGATGATAGCCATTTGCAAATTGCTTCTAGATTTGTTAGCTGATTTATGTTAATATGATTAAAAGACATTTTTGGTACTCCTTTTGTTGATTTTAGTAGGTTAACTAAGTATATCATAAGTGTCTTTTTTTGTTTATATATTTGTCTGATTTAATTATACAATTCAGGAACAAAAAAACAGGCAAAAATAAAGTATCTGTAAACTACAAATACCTTATTTTTATATAATTTCTATTTTTCTTATACTTGGCTTCTTAATATTTCTGCTTTATCAGTTCTTTCCCATGGAAGGTCTAAATCATTTCTTCCAAAGTGTCCATAAGCAGCTACTTGTTTATATATTGGTTTTCTTAAGTCTAAATCTCTTATTATTGCACCAGGTCTTAAGTCAAAGTTTTTGTTAACTAATTCAACTAACTTTTCTTCAGAAACTTTTCCTGTTCCAAAAGTATCTATAAATATTGATAATGGTCTAGCAACACCTATAGCATAAGCTAATTCTATTTCACACTTATCTGCAAACCCTGCCGCAACTATATTTTTAGCAACATATCTTGCCGCATAAGCCGCTGATCTGTCAACCTTTGTAGGATCTTTTCCTGAGAATGCTCCTCCACCGTGTCTAGAGTATCCTCCGTAAGTATCTATTATTATTTTTCTTCCTGTAAGACCTGTATCCCCTTGAGGCCCTCCTATAACGAATCTTCCTGTTGGATTTATGTATATTATAGTTTCTTCATCTAATAATTCTGCAGGTATAACCGCTTTTATTACATGCTCTATTAAATCTCTTCTTATAGTTTCATTATCAACTTCTTCTCCGTGTTGAGTTGATATAAGTATTGTATGAACTCTTACTACTTTGTTTCCATCATACTCAACTGTTACCTGAGTTTTTCCATCTGGTCTTAAGTATTCTAAAGTTCCATTTTTTCTAACTTCTGTTAATCTTCTAGCTAATTTATGAGCTAATGATATTGGAAGGGGCATTAATTCTTCTGTTTCATTACAAGCAAAACCGAACATTATACCTTGGTCCCCAGCTCCTATTTTTTCTATTTCATCTTCAGTTACTTCACCTTGCTTGTTTTCTAATGCTTCGTCAACACCCATAGCAATATCTCCTGATTGCTCATCTATAGATGTTATAACAGCACAAGTTTCACAGTCAAATCCATATTTTGCTCTATCATACCCAATTTCTTTTACTGTCTTTCTTACTAATTTTGGTATATCAACATAAGTATTAGTACTTATTTCCCCTGCTACTAAAACTAATCCTGTTGTTACTGTTGTTTCACAAGCAACTCTAGCATGTGGGTCATTTTCTAATAATGCATCTAATATTGAGTCAGATATTTGGTCACATATCTTATCTGGATGCCCTTCTGTTACTGATTCTGATGTAAATAAATGTCTTGCCATATCCTTATATCACCTTTCCTTTATTTATTTATTTTTATTTTTTTCATTGTTATATCCTAATACAAGAGCTAGTTCTCTTAAAACCTTGCAAGCTAATACAGTAGATACTTTTGTGTTATCATAGTCTGGGCTAAGCTCAACAATATCACATCCTACTATATCTACATTTGAATTTTTTAGTATACTAAATATATTTTCAAATTCCCTATATGTAACTCCTCCAGGTTCTGGCGTTCCAGTTCCAGGAAATATTGATGGATCAAATACATCTAAATCAATTGTTATGTATATTTTTTTATACTCTAATTTATCAACTATATCCTTAAAAGTACTTATATTTCCAACTTCCATATACGTATGATTTTCCTTAAGTGAAAAATCAAACTCTTCTTTAGTTCCAGATCTTATTCCAAACTGATATATTTTATTATCACCAACTATATCCCAAATTCTTTTTATTACCGTAGCATGAGAGTTTTTATTATTATTATATTCTTCTCTTAAGTCTGTATGGGCATCAAAATGTAGTATATAAACATCTTCATATTTTTCATAAACTGCCTTAAATGCAGGAAGGGTAACCAAGTGCTCTCCACCTATCATAAAAGGTATTTTATTATCTTGTATAATTTGTTTTGTACCTTCATATATTTCTTGTAATACTTTATCAGTATCACCAATACTTAAATCTAAATCACCCATATCACAGATTTTAAAATCTTCTAAATCTAATTCAAGAATTGGGCTATACGTTTCAAGTCCATAAAATTCAGGTCTCATAGAACTACTTGCAAATCTAGCTCCAGGTCTATTAGATGTAGTTCCATCAAATCCTGCTCCATAAACGACTATATCAGATTTATCATAAGGATTTTCCATACCCATAAATGTATTTATATTGGAAAATTTATTCATTTTCATTTAACATATCCTTTACATATTGCGGTAGCATAAATGCTCCTTTATGTATATCGCTATTATAGTATTTTGTTTTTAAATTTAAATTTTCCCATGCTTCTTTGTTGTGATTTTTTATTGGATCAAATTTCTTAGATGCAAACCCAAATAACCAATGTCCTGATGGATATGTTGGTATATGAGCTTGATAAACTCTAGTTACCTCGAATAAATTCTTTATTTTATTATTAGCTCTTTTCATCTCTTTTGCATTAAAATCAAAATAAGGACTTTCATTTTGATTTACAAGTATTCCATCCTCACCTAATACTCTATAACAATCTTTATAAAAATCTACAGAGAATAGTCCTTCTCCAGGGCCTATTGGATCAGTTGAATCTACTATTATTAAATCATAAGATGCATCTTTAGCATTTCTAACAAAAGCTACACCATCTTCGTAATATAAGTTTACTCTTTTATCATCTAATTTACATGCACATATATCTATATACTTTCTAGATACATCTACAACCATTTTATCTATTTCTACCATATCGTAAGTTATTACTTCACCTTTTTTAATGTCTTTTAATACTTTTGTTTTTCTATCTACTAATCCTATTGGTACTGCATTCATTTCTTTTGCTGTTTCATATTTTTCTATTAATCCGTAGCAAGTGTATGCTCCATAGCCATCCATATATTCTCCAGCTTTTAAGTCTTTTTTAGCTACTGTGATTACGTCTGCTACTAGTCCACCTTTTGGTACTATTGTTCCTTTTCCTTCTATTACTGCCATTGCTGCTGATAATGGTGTTTCTAAACTACATAAGTGATATGGTCTGTATAGGATGTAGTTTGGTCCTGGTCCCATGCTTAAGTATTCCATTTCGTCTCTTACTTCTTTTAATTTATGAGTTACTACTACGAATACCCCTGGTGCTATACCATTTACAAAGTCTACTACTCCGTAGTTATTTAATACTCCGCCTTCTTCTTTTAGTGAGTATTTTTGTGGCACTTCTTTTACGTTTGCTTCTATACCATGTCCACCTCTTACATCTGGAACAAATCCTGTTGCATTACACATTAACGCCATTTCTACCATTGTTTTTGTTCCTTCTTTGAATGATGTTATCATATGTGGTGCAGCTCCTCTTCTTGCTGCTTCTTCTGCTACTGTATCAGGGTTACAATCATAATCTAATTTATTATTTTTTCCTTTTCCTACAACTCTTACATCAAATCCCATTGAAGTTGCAAAGTCGTATAATCCCATTACTGCTCCTGGTTCGTCACCTGCAGATCCTGTGAATATTACTCCTGCATCGTCAGCTAATTTTTTAAGTATTGGTCCTACTACACAGTCTGTTTCTGCATTTAACATTACTATGTGTTTTTTATTTAGTATTGAGTTTAATGCTATTTCTGCTCCTATTGGAATACTTCCTGTTGCATCTACTACTGCTTGGATTGATGGTGTTTTGCAAGCTACCATGAAACTTTTACAAGCTACATATTTTCCTTCTTGGATTGCTGCTTCTGCTGCTTTTTCATCTTCAACTATTACTATTTGGTCTTCTGCTATTCCCGCTTTTGTGAATGATGCTTTTGCTAAGTCTACGTTGATGTCTGCAACTATTGATGGTATCATACCTTTCATATTAACAACTTGACTTACCATACCAGTCCCCATATGACCTGCACCTAT
>OGCQ01004003.1_pt1 | contig 12452 bp, 9 predicted proteins | sample 1570161 | NCBI WGS metagenome assembly OGCQ01 (sample SAMEA4384402, study PRJEB24528) | human gut metagenome
TATTTTACTAGAAAAGGGGTGTGTTCACAATTTATTTACTCATGCGTTTGTCGTGAGCTGCGGTTCCCTTCATTCCTGTAAAACGGTGATTTTCACTGCCGCCGGTAATCTCCTCATAATAAAAATCCTGAAGGTCGATCCGGTAGATCATGTAGTAGATCTTACTGATGGCGGATATGATCTCATTGTTCATTTTCACTTCTGCCAGAGAATCTTCCAGCTCTCTCTGATGATTTCGCTCCTCCTTTATGATCTCATCTACATGACGAAAAGCGATCAGAACCGGAAAATCCGGCGCGGATTCTTTTATGACAAAATGATCATAATAGTATTTCAGTTCTTTTGAGTAACAAAGTATGATTTTTTCTCTGTTTTTCAGAATCTTCGGAGCGTTGGCACCCTGTTCCAGTTTTACAACTTCGGCAGTATCATCCAGAAGATTGACTTTATATACAGAAGTACAGTCCTCACAGAGAACATTCAGGATCTGACGTTCTTTTTCCATGCTTTCAAGATTTTTTCCCAGAAGCGTAAACATGCGGAGATTTTCCCTGGCTGTATTCAGATGAGCACCTACGAACGCAAGCTGATGAATAAACAGTTCTGAGATTCCTTTATAAAAATGATCCATTCCGATAAATCCGCTTAAATGGTCTCTGCTGAAAATAGGTGCGAGGACGCGGGAATATGTGTGATGTTTCTTCATCAGGTTGTATTCCTGTTCCATAGGAGAAAGTTCTTCACAATCTGTAACCTGGATCGTCAATCCTTTTTTCAGTTCGTCTGTCCAATGTGGAATATCCTCTACCGTGATTTCTGAAAATAACTGTTCTTTTTCTAATATGTCGTCCTCATTTTTCCATTCATACTGAAGACAGAAGTATTCTTTTCGGTTCTTTTCTTTTTTATCAAAAATATATACTCGATCGGCACCACTGCATTTTCCAAGCAGTTGCAGCATTTCGTAAATTGCGCCATCCAGTTCTTCGTTGTTTTTTACACGATATTTCCGTTTAATGTCCTTGTGATATCCTTGATACTTACCGGTTTTGGTATATATCCGTTCATGCCAGCTTCTGAGCCGTATAGGACATCAGAAGTGCACCATCTGCATCACCATTTCCTCTCCACGGGGTAAAATAAAAAAAGCACCATGTTCAGACAGAGAGAACTATAGTGCTTTTGAATTATGCAACTGGCTGCCATTTTACAGGCCCTATAGCTTTGCGCCACAGTCTTTCGGCTGCTTTGCCCGTGTTTATTTTTTTAATAATTTTAGTGTATATTTATACGGGAATATTGTTTGGAATTTTTTTCAGCTGTGAAAAGGCTTTTAGCATTTCTTTTTCGCCGTAATCATCAAATTGTATCACAATGGTATCTTCGGTTTCGGAGATAATGGACCCGCGGCCGTATTTGGGATGTTCTACAAGTTGTTTTGGTGTTTCTGGTGGGATATTTTCCGGCAATGCTGTCTTTTCATCTGGGGATAAAGAAGTTTCCTGTTCCTGGGATCTGGCATATTCTTTCGGTGTTTCCAATTTTCGGAGTTTTTCTTCCAGGATCATCTTTTTCAGGTCCTGAAGGTGCCGGGCAGCTTCTTTTGTATCTCTTGTGGCATCTGCCGGATGGGCAAGATATTTCTCCGGAAGACTGGAAAGGTAGCGACCTGGACCTGGAAATACCCGCGCAGTTCCGGGATTGATGTAAAAAGATAATTCCAGGAATTTCCTTGCTCTTGTCATTCCCACATAAAACAGTCTCCTCTCTTCCTCTTCTGTAGAAGCATCACGGCTATTTAAGGGAATCAGCCCATCATTTACACCAATGATAAATACGTAATCGAATTCCAGCCCTTTGGAGGCATGGAGCGTCATCAGTTTTACAGATTCTCCGGAAACCGCATCTTTTTCCGGTTCCATGCCATTCAGTACAAGATCATTAAGAAAATCCCTGATACTGTGATAGGATTCCATTTTCTTTAACAGGGAAAGGATTTGCCTCCTGTTTTCTTTATAGTCGCTGGAAGACGGTCGGAGATATTTTTCCAGAGAAAGCTGTTCCCACAAATTTATGTAGCCGGAGCCTGTGTCCCGATACTCCCACATGGCCTGAAAAAGTAAGGATTTCGAGAGAAATACACTCCCTTGTGTAAAATTCAGAATCTCTGTCCGGGCTTTTTTTGAGTTCCATCCTTCCCCGAAAGTTTTGTCGCAAAGGACATAAGTTCCGCTGGTAAGATCCTCATGATTGCTTAAAAAACGCAGTATATGAAGAAACCAGGCAAGAACCGGAATATCCTGAATGATTTTCTTCTGAGAGATTTCATATGGGATCTGATGTTTTTCCAGAACTTTTGAAAGGATCTCTGACTGGCTCTGAAGCCTGTAAAACACTGCGACCTCCTCAAGTGGAACGCCTCTTTCATGAAGAGCAAGGATCTTTTCTGCCAGATATTCTGCTTCCTGAAAAGGATCGTAATGATTTTTGACAGAGATTTTTTCTCCTTCTTCCTGTACGCCGGTAAGAGAATCCCCGGATTCCTGAAATCTTCTGGAAACTGCCAGGATCGTCTGGGAAGAACGGTAATTTACAGGAAGGGATAGTTCTTCTGCGTGATACAATTCACGGAATTTATAAAAAATATTGAACATACTTCCACGCCAGCTGTAGATCACCTGATTGGGATCGCCCACTGCAAAAAGCCCGACTTCCGGTCTTTTTAATTGACGAATCAGTTCAAACTGAAGTTCATCGCAGTCCTGCACTTCATCAATGATGATCCATTTCAGCTGCAAAAGTTGCTGTGGATGATCTTTCAGAAGTTTCGTGGCACACTGCAACAGGTCTTCGTAGCTCATTTTGTTCTGTTTCCGTTTTTCTTCTGTAAGGAGAGTTACCAGTTTCGGAAAATCGTCCTGGTATCCGGGCTGTCTGGATGTGGCTGACCTGTATTTATGATCCAGTCTTTTTCGAAGACGGTTTTTATATTTGATCCTGAGAGTATGCTGGTGGATCAGCTGATTGGCAAGTTCCAGTTCTTCTTCAGGCAGACAGACCTGGAAATCTTTTGTGTAGCCAAGTTCTTCTAATGGAAGCACTTCCTGAAGGAGCTTCAGGGCAATGCCGTGGAATGTTCCATAGAAAAGAGACGAGGGGTTTTCTTCTATATTTTGGATCTTCAGCCTGTTTTTGATCTCGCCTGCTGCTTTATTTGTAAAGGTCAGAACGATCATATTTTCCAGGGGGATTTTTTTCTGCTGGTGAAGATAACGGATCTTTTCGATAAGAACCGTTGTTTTTCCGCTTCCTACGTTTGCGCGGACCAGGCAGGCATTATGTTCATCCAGAACCGCTGTTTTCTGATAATCATTCAGTTCCATATGTTTCATCCTTTTTCAGAGTGTGATATCTGCGCATCATTTTTTCACGTTTTAGCATATCTTCCGGTTTCTCTGTATCTGTAAGGATCGCAAAGCGGAAATCAACCGGAAGAAAGACGTAAGTACTGAGCACATTGGAGATTCCTGTTCGGTTCTCCTGCATATTGGCCCATTCTGCATAAAACGGATCTCTCAGATAGAGGATCAGAGAGGAGTCTTTGACTTCCAGTCCGGATACCATTGAGAAAAATCCTGCAAATGTATTATTATTTTCTTTGACCCGATTGCAGAATAAAACCCACTTCTCCTGCAGATCAGATAATGTGAATTCCCGTTGTCCTGATCGATTCCATTCTGTATTCTTTTCATCCGGATAAGAAATATTCCTCGTTTTCTGCACGGTCAGTTCCGATTCTTCAGATAAATTTTTCAGCCCCCACAGGATCACGTTCCGGTCAAGCCTGTCATTTCCAATACAGACTGCACAGCCGTTTTTGCACCTGCAGCCGGAAACCATTCGGATAGCCTGTTCTGTCACTTTTGGGATCAGATCATAGATCTTTTCTGCAAATCCAAGGCCTCCTACATAACGGTCGTAAAAATAGAGAGAAACCTCCTCAGAAGTGCTTCCGGAAAGTTCCAGTGCATTGGTGGACATTGCCACCCCAAGATCGGAACCTTCTGTCATTGTCACCATCAGAGCTGCATTTTTCAACGCAAACATCAGACCTTCAAAGTGGTTATTTCTTACATAATAACCGTTTCTGTCCGGCTGTAAGAGATTGCGGTACTGTCTGACCACATTTTCAGGAAGTCTGAGCCAGGTAGCTTCTGTGTCGTAATTCTTGGAAAGTGGTTTCGTGAGCTGTTCAAAACCCAGGTTCTGATGATTATGGAACTGCATTTTTTTATACATGTATACAAAATCTGCAATATTTACATCTCCAAAAGAAAGTTCACTTCTCTCCCACTGCTGCTTTTTATGTCTGTGTATGATACGGATATTGGTCTCGCTTCCAGGTACTGTGTAATAGTTTCCATGAAATGGCACAGCTTCCACGATCTTGCTTTCCAGGTTCATTTTTACAACCTGGTAAAAATCTCCGTCGTGCATGTAAACGGCACCTTCATGGATCTCATGAAAAGCCTGTTCCTCATCCATCTCCGTGATATTTTTTCCGGTTTCCTTGTTAATGAGCTGATACTTGTTCTGATCAATATTCCGGAGGGAAAATTCTCCTGCAGGATAAAGTCCTCCTGACCAGGCGAAGCGGCCTCCCATATTCCGGACTTCATCTACTTTCATAAGTACAGGGATCGTCTCCCCAAGATCCGGGAATAATGCACCATCATCCAGGGTTAACGGAAGTTCCGCTGCCGCAGCCCGGATATGTGCAAGCTGGATCAGAAGATTGTCTGGATCAACGATGGCATTTTCACTGCTGTGTTCAAAAAGCCATTCCGGTTCCAGAGCGATATACTGATCCATGGGAAGATTGGCAAGAATCAGATAATTGGTGCATTTTCCACTTCCTCGTCCTGCACGGCCTGTCTGCTGCCAGAAAGATGCTCTTGTTCCCGGATAACCGGCCAGTACCGTTGTACTGATCTTTCCGATATCGATTCCCAGTTCTAATGCATTGGTGGATACAAGGCCAAGAAGATCCCCTGAGATCATACGCTGTTCGATGCTTTTTCTCTCCAGAGGAGTGTAACCGCCACGGTACCCGGAGATTTCTTCTTTTCTGGCTGTCCCTAAGAACCCTGCCGCATCCAGATGGTCTCTGGTTTCTTTCACCAGGATCTCCACATTTTTTCTGGATCTGGCAAATGCCAGAAAGCTCTCCCTTCGTTCCATCAGCTGAGGAAGAAGGTCCGCTGCAACATTTATAACAGATTCTTTTCCGTAGGGGATGCCATCTTTATTCAGTTTCTCTTCTGGCTGGACCAGGCAATAGATCCGCTCTGATATTCCTGCACCGCTTCTGGCGATATTGATAAAAGATCTTCCGCAGATCTTTTCCGCAAGTTCCAGGGGATTGGCAATGGTGGCGGAACTGCATAAAAACTGAGGATCTGAGTGGTAATATCTGCAGATCCTGGATAAACGGCGAAATACATTGGCCAGATGAGAACCAAAAGCTCCTCTGTATACATGCAGTTCATCCAGAATAATGTATTTCAGATTGGAAAAAATAAAGTCGGATCCATATTTGCTGTGATTTGGAAGCATGGAGCCGTTTAACATATCCGGATTGGTAAGGATGATATTGGCACGTTCCCGGATCCTTTTTCGCTCAGCAGGCGGTGTATCTCCGTCATATACGCCGACAGATAAACGATGTTCCCCAAGTGCTTCCATCCAGGGGATCAGCGCACGGTACTGATCAGCTGCCAGGGCCTTCGTGGGATAAATAAAGATCGCACGGGTCACAGGATCTTTCAGGATTTCCTGAACCACCGGCAGATAAAAGCACAGGGATTTACCACTGGCGGTAGGTGTGGTGATCACGATATTTTCTCCAGCCATAGCATGGGAAAAAGCTTCTGCCTGGTGGGTATAGAGAGACTTTATATTCTGGCCGGACAGAAAATCCTGGATATCCGGATGCAGGCTTTTGGGAAACTCTGCATATTCCGGAGATCTGGCAGGGATTGTTTTTTTGTAAATGATGTTCCCCTTCATGCTTGCTCCTTTGCTGTCAATTTATTCGATAGATATTATTTTTAATAAAAACAGTATAACATAAAAAAAGCGATACCATATAGTTTTATCTTCCCATATGACATCACTTTTCTATTTTTTATGCAGATTTTTCAAGTATATGTTACAGTGCAGTGCCTTTCTTTGGTACAAAGAAACGGCTCATATCTGCATGTTCCAGCTTAAGCAGTGAAATTTTTCTATCAATTCCTCCTGCATATCCTGTGAGACTGCCATTTGTGCCTACTACACGATGGCATGGAATGATAATAGAAATTTCATTATGTCCAACTGCACCACCAACAGCCTGGGCGGACATATGGGAAATATTTTCTCTTTCAGCTATTTTACTGGCAATTTCTCCATATGTGATCGTTTGTCCGTAAGGAATCTCTGATAAAATCTGCCACACAGCTTGTCTGAATGTTGATCCCGCAGGATGAAGAGGAGGTGTAAATGTTGGCTTTTCACCGGAGAAATAGATATCCAGCCATTTTTTTGCTTCTGAAAGAATCTCCGTTTCCTGTGAAATCCTCTCGTCCGGAAGTGTATTCGCAAAGTATTTCTGTCCTTCAAACCATAAGCCTGTAAGTCCAATTTCATCTGCTGCCAGTAAAATTTCTCCTAACGGTGATTTATATTTGCATGTATAGATCATAGTTTTCCACTCCTTATTTCAGTAGTGTTACCTCAAGTATAATTTATGTGAAATAGTTATCTTTAATTATGTGAAAAAACGGAGAACACAGCAAGGTATCCTCCGCATATAATATAGTGGTATGTTATCTGCTATTTTTACTGTTATATTACATTTTACTGCTATTCACAGGTGCTTTAATTCCAGTAATCTGTTTTTTGCTTCAGATCAATATTTTTACTGAAGAATACAGGATTTTTTTTCTGCCGGATCTGTCCTTCGTAATCCTTTAATGCTTTCAATACGGTGTTGGACAATAGCAGGATCACCGGAATGTTGATCAGTGCCATTACTCCCATCAGTACATCAGAGATGTGCCACAGTAATGTCATCTCCATTCCCGCTCCTAAAAACACCACCAGTGCTGATACAAGGCGAAATCCCGTCATGAATTTCTTACCCGGCTGCTTTTTAAGGATATAAGTCAGCAGATTATCACAATAGAAGCAATTTCCCAGCAATGTAGTGAAAGCAAATAATACCATTGCGATCATAATAAAATATGGTCCAAAAGAACCAAGAGTCTTGTGAAGTGCTGCCTGCACCCACGGTGCTCCCTGAAGCTCTTTTGCCGGTGTCACACCAGATACCAGACACATCATGGCAGTTGCAGTGCACAATAATAATGTGTCAATAAACACAGACAGCATCTGTACCAATCCCTGTTTAACCGGATGACTGACCATTGCAGACGCCGCCGCATTGGGGGCAGAACCGATACCTGCTTCATTGGAATACAGACCTCTTCGTATTCCCTGCATCATAGCTGATCCGGCAAATCCGGCAAAAATTGCTTTAAAATCAAATGCTTCTTCAAAGATCTGTGCCAGTACCGATGGAAGCTGTCCGATATTTAGTACCACTACCAGCAGGGATATCAGAATATATACAATGCCCATAAATGGCACTAAAGTAGAAGTTACTTTCACAATTCTGTTACCGCCACCCAGCAGACACCATCCCGTTACCAGCGCCAGAATTCCTCCAATGATCCATGGCGTGATCTCTGCATTATAAAATGGCTGACCGGAAAATGTAGACTGCAGATTATAGGAGGCCAGCATATTAAATCCAAACGCGTAAGTCAGGATCATGGCTATACAGAAAACCACTGCCAGTCCTCTGCTGTGCAATGCCGCCTCTATGTAATACGCCGGGCCGCCGTAGCACTGGCCGTCTTTTCCTTTTTTCTTATATATCTGCGCCAGTGTGCTCTCTGCCAGAGCTGATGCGCTTCCAAGAATGGCAATGATCCACATCCAGAATACGGAGCCCACACCACCGATACAGATGGCAGAAGATACTCCTACAATGTTGCCTGTCCCTACACGAGATGCCGTGGAGACCATCAGTGCCTGAAAGGATGATACACTTTCGTCTCCCTCTGGTTTCTCCATTACAGCGCTGCAGGCGTTTTTGAATAAACGTACCTGTGGAAATCTGGTCCGGACAGTAAAGTAGATGCCGGAACCAATCAATATTACAATCAGTAATTTGCTGTAGAGAAACGTGTTGATTGCGTCAATGATCGTTTCGAACATAAATCCTCCTCGTAACAGAATTTTTTATCATACGATAATATCGGATAAAAACCCGAATTGTTACCATAATACAATATTTCTGCTATTTTGAAAAGAGGTTATCCGCAGGAGTTCATGAACCTGGAAGATTTTTCTTTCCGTAAATTTCATTAAGCACAATTTTCCCCACAAATTTCCCTGTTTTTCAGCTTTTCAAATCTGTTTCCACCGATCAGGATGTCCCTGTATTTTTTTACGATCTTCATTTTCAGAGGAGGGGTTACCTGCAAGGTTGCCGACACAACAGCCAGGTCTACTTTGCCCTCTTTCAGAGCATTTACGGAATCTGTCGTACTGTTATTCAGAATTTTAAAATGTACGTTCGGGTACAGGATATTGAAATCCCGGACCGCCTCAAACAGATAACAGTGAAGAGCCGTTTCAGTTGCACTGATATAGATGGTTCCGTTTTCCAGGCTGATCAGGTTACTGAGATTGTTTTCTCCCTTAAAAAACTGAGCACATCCGGCAGCTATATATTCATAAAAAATATTTCCTTCCGGTGTCAGCTTCATTCCGCTTTTGCTACGTATGAATAATCTGCAGCCCAGGATGTTTTCAAGGTTGTGGATCGTTCTTGTAACCGCAGGCTGACTGGTTTTTAAAACTGCTGCCGCTTTTGTGAGATTTCCATATTTGGCTACGTAATAAAATACTTTATAATGCTCAAAATTGGTGTCCATGATCGTCCTTTCTTCTGCGTAAGGTTTTTATCCGTTTTAAAAGAGAAACTGTTCTTTCAGCTCCCTTTTTCGTTTACCGGAAGTAAATGCTGCTTCCACGGAATTCAGGAGCAACTGTTTTTTCTGTTCCTCTGTAAGGTTTAACAGGGAATCCATATACTGAAACTCATGGGAAAGGGTTGTTCTTTCAATGGCAGGATCATCTGTATTTAGTGTTACCTTAAGTCCCTGTTCCAGAAAATTTTTCAACGGATAGGAAAACATATCTTCCACTGCCCTGGTCTGCCGGTTGCTTGTGGGACACATTTCCAGAAAAATCCCGCTGTTTTTTACAAGTTGGATCACCTCTTCATTTCCTGCGATACGCACTCCATGCCCGATCCTGGATGCTCCCATACGGATGGCTGTTTTGACATCCTCGGCATCGCCGGCTTCACCTGCATGGATCGTAAATGGAACGTTGTACTCTTTTGCTTTCGCAAAAAGATTCTTATAGCTTTCTGTTGGAAAAAGTGCTTCTGCACCTGCAAGATCCACGGCAACTACTCCTCCATCCTCTGTGAGATATCTGCGGGCCAAGTCCAGAGTTTCCATATTTTCCTGCTGATTGGAGCTTCCACGCATGCAGCATAAGATCAGATTGCCTGGAATCGGAGATTTTTTCAGGCCACGTAATGCAGACTGGATCGCCGTTTCCTGGGTCATTCCTTTTTGTGTATGAAACTGTGGTGCAAAACGAAGTTCTGCGTAAATCACACCGTCTTTTCTCATTTCAGAAAGGATAAGATAAACGGCTTCTTCCAGTGCTTCTTCTGTCTGAAGAAGGGAAAGAGGCAGGTCAAAGCATTTCAGAAAATCATTGAGATTTTCGCAGGTATCCGGAACGGAAAGAAGGGAAAGAAGTTCCTCGTCTGTTGCAGCCGGAAGTGTGATCTGCTGCAATGCGGCAAGTTTTTTTGCAATATCCACGGTAATACAGCCATCCAGATGTGCATGTAGATCGATGTAGTGATTGGTTTTGTTTTCTGTTTTCATAGGCATTAAGTACCTCGCTGTTTGTATTTTTCTATATTATAACACAAAAATGAGCGCATGAAATTCCACATTTTATGGATACATGCGCCCTTTTCTGTTTTAACCAAATCAAGCAAGTAGCGAAGCGGATTGCGAATATCCGCTTGACTGCTTCTTCACATTTTATGAAATATTCTTATCCCTGAAATGGTTTTACATTCTTTACGGCATCTGCAGGGAGGATCTCTTTATCATCCTCATCAATGTTGATAAGATGATATCTGTCATTTCCCATGTGCATTTCTTTCATATAGCTGAGCTGGCGAAGTCCGTGACGTGTCTCGATCCTCTCTACCAGATCTTTATGATCAGAATCCTTCAGTGCATACACAAGATCTACAGAAGCCTGGTCTGCTGCAAGGATATCTGTAGATGCCACGATTCCGATATTCGGTGTTACGACAGGTGCTGCTCCAACACCCTCACAGTCGCAGGAAACAGACATATTTCGAAGAACGTTGATAAATACAATACGCCTTTTACCGGGAACTTGGCAGTTCCGTCCTCATCCAGGATATCTACCGGGCAGAATGTCCAGCCATTTACCTTCAGAGTTTCACGATGCTTCTCCGTTGTGTAACGGTCTCCCTCGTAGTAGGTGTTTGTCTCTACGATATGGGCTTCCGGGATCTTATCTGCGATCAGTTCTTTTACCCACGGTGCAGGGATGATATTCGGTCCATGCTGCTCTCCTGTGTGAAGCTTGACTGCAATCTTACCCTTAAGGCTGCCGCTTACACGCTCAAAAATCTTCTTCAGTCCCTCTGCGGAAAGATCCTCTGTAAAATATACGGTGGATTTTTCTCCGGAACGGTCCTTATAAGGAATGTAATGTTCTCCACCTGTTCCAGGTACGATTTTTTTGTGTGCCATTTGTAATCCCTCCTGTGTTATATTCATAAAAAATCTCACTGCTTTTATGATACAACCTAAACTCAGGTTCAGGTCAAGGATTTTTTGTTAAATATAAAGGTTAATTCCAGACTATAAAATTTCATTCCGGTTTATATTGCCTGTGTGGCTTCTTTTAACCAGCCTTTTTCATCCTCATCCAGATACGGAGAAATTTTCTCATATACAAAGGCATGATACTGGTTGAGCAGTGTGCGCTCTCCAGTTTCCATCTGTTCGGGATCTATACCTTCCAGGTCAAAGGGTACCAGCGTCAGAGGTTCAAATTTCATAAACTGACCGTAGGCTGTTTTTTCGGCCTTTTTGCAGACCACAAGGTTTTCATGGCGGATACCAAATTCATTTTCCGCATAGTATCCTGGTTCATCGGAGGTGATCATTCCTTCTTCCAGAACAGGAGCCGGACGATCCACGAGATTTTTCCAGCGGAAGCTCTGAGGACCTTCGTGTACATTGAGAAGATATCCTACGCCATGACCGGTTCCGTGATTGTAATCCTCTCCCATAGCCCAGAGTGGTCCTCTTGCTAGGGCATCCAGATTCAGTCCGGTACAGCCATAGCGGAATTTTGCGGCTGCAAGGTTCAGGTGCCCACGAAGTACTGCTGTGAAATATTTCTTTTCTTTTTGGGTAACCGGGCCAAGTACAACGGTGCGGGTGATGTCTGTGGTTCCCTCCAGATAATGGCCGCCGGTATCCATCAGAACCAGTCCCTCTGGTTTCAGAGGAATACTGGTTTCTTCTGTGGCACTGTAATGAACAATAGCTCCATGTGCACCGTAGGCAATAATGGGATCAAAGCTGTTCCCCTGGAAGTTCTCCTGTCCGGAGCGGAACTCATAGAGTTTGTCCGCTGCGGAAAGCTCGGTGATCTCCTGCTTTCCCACATTCTTTTTCAGCCAGTGGATAAATTTTACCATTGCCACGCCGTCTTTGATGTGGGCTGTTTTTTCATTCTGGACTTCGATCTCATTTTTGATGGCTTTTGGAAGAAGGGACAGGTTTTCTCCATTCAGAATTGTTACTCCATCCGGAATGCTGCTGACCAGACGGCTGTTTACATTACTTTTTGAAAGATAAACCCTTTTCGATTCAGGGATCGTCTGCACATAAGTGTAAATATCATCATATGGATAGATGGTAACGCCATCTATGGCCAGAGCTTCTTTTACAGAATCCGGAAAAGCCCTCTCATTGGCAAAAAACCGGATTTCTTTCTCATCCATTACAAGATAGGAAAGCACTACCGGGCAGCAGTGGATATCATTTCCGCGAATGTTCAAAAGCCACGCAATATCATCCAGTGACGTGAGGACAAAGAGATCTGCGTCTTTTTCTTTCAGTTTGCTGCGGATTTCCCGGATCTTGTCTGCTCTGAATCTTCCAGCCCATTTTTCGGATAATTCCATTACCGGTTCC
>OGCQ01004007.1_pt1 | contig 12428 bp, 18 predicted proteins | sample 1570161 | NCBI WGS metagenome assembly OGCQ01 (sample SAMEA4384402, study PRJEB24528) | human gut metagenome
GGGATTATCTCATGGTTTTAGGCCAAAAGCACGGTACTAACTATTTACCGTATACTAATTTTCAAAGTCAAAATTTATCTCTTCTATCACTGTAGTTATTCCATCGTCTGCTTTCACAAAATCTATTTCATATTTTCCATCTGCACCCCCAAATGTTCCCTCTTTTTCATAACGATAAGTTGTTGACTGGCTTCCAAACGCATAATGATACCAATCATCTAAATTTATTCCTGTATAATCTTCCATATAAAGCGAACTTTTTCCTGTACATGCCAAGACTTTACTAATCATTTTAGTATCTTTTGCTTTTGTATTTTTAAAATATTTTCTTATCTTTTTATCACGATATTTTATCTCCGCATAAGATACTTCTATTTTTTTATCACGTGCTTCAATATCTGTATCTGTATCAAAGTTATTTTCTATTATTTCTCTGGCTTCATCAAATTGGTGTTTCTTTATACAGTTATCAATAGATTGATACACTCTTTTTTCTGTAGCATCATTAATCATATATTCACTATCTTCATAACTTAAAATTTTGTTCCACTCTTCTATTGCTGTTTCATAGTCTTCCTTTTGATAAGCTTCCATTGCCCTCTGATACGTTTCAATAGTTTTTTTCTTCATATAATTAAAGCTTGCAACTCCCAAAATAATCAATGAAACAACTGCTATGCCAATTATACATCTACATATTTTTTTCTTTTTCTTCGCAACTATTTCTTTCTTTTTTTCAATTTCTTCTTGTTCTTTTCTTAACTGCTCCCATTTTTCAAGACGTTCTTGTTGTATTTTTCTAATTTTTTCTTCTTCAATACGCTTTTTTTCTGCTTCTATAAGCAACTTCTTTTGTTTTTCGTCCTCAATCTCTTTTTGTTTTTCTATAATTAATCTGTTTACATTTTCTTCCGTCAAATAATATTTTTGAGAATTTTGAGAATTTCCGCAAAAAGTACACACTCTTGTTGCATCACTATTAATTTTCCCGCATGTACATCCCCAAAAATTTTGTTCTTCCTCATAAAAATAATGAACACATTCTACATTATTAAGATGTTTTTGCAGTTCTCCCTTAACACTCTCAATTACTTCTTCTGGAACCTCAATTTCTTTCTGAGAAATTTTACAGCTAGTTCCGTCAGTAGCATTCCAGATTTCTCCGTTATCAAACACCACTTTTTCCAACTGTACTGAAAAATATCGAGTATCTGCTGGCAGTAAAATAGGGATTCTATTACCGTATAATTCGCCAGAACTTATTTTCATATCTTGATAAATAAATCGTTCCTTGTCCAGTGCAATTGGCTCACCTGCAATATTAGCCGCACGTAATCTTACAAATATGGCTATTATTGACTGTTTCGAATAATTAACAAACTTTATACGTCCCAGCATATTTTTATCTACAGAGTCTTGCAATAATGCAACTTCTTCTATATTTATCGGTGCATCTATAATTCCCATACCAGGTTTATAACATTGTATTTTCTTAAAATATTCCATACTCATCACCATTTATAGCCACAGTTATTACACTTGTAACTCTTCCTTATATTACTACTAAAGATACCAAACATAGCTCCGCCTACAGCTTTTGAGCCTAAAGAAATTTTTTCTACATTTTCAGAACCACAAGTAGGACAATGAGGAACATTCCTTACAGGCGCAGAATATGTTGATGAAGAATACACAGGGGTGCTTCCTGTAGTGGTCTGTTCTGCCGGAACTCCGTGAATAGAATCATCTTCCTGTCCACAAAAACATTCTACAGGTTCACTCAGCCTATATTCATTCGTTGATTTCTCCAATTGATTTTTTCTGAATTTCATTATCATATTACACTCTGAACATTCAGCAAAAATCCAGCCATCCTCTTCTTTTACATAATTCATAAAACCCCTTCTCCTTTTCCAAAATTTTCATACAATAATCATAACATAAGTAACCACCTGCCACAATTATAAGTTCCTTATATTTTCCTCTATCCATTTATGTAAATGTTCAATATAACATACCAATATACACAAACATCCCGGCATCATAACTGATACTATTCCTGCCAAAATCTTGTATATGACAGCTCTACTTTGTTCTTCTGGATCACCAGCAACAAAGCACCTAAACATCATTACTGCTGTAGCCACTACAAACCCTACTGACAGCAATGTTTTCCATACTTTTTGTCCCCTGTACATTTTGTTCTTCCTCCTTTTTGATTATTATAGTTATTTTCCTGACTATAGTCAACAATATAACTATCCTTTATGCTTAATTTAGCTTACGGAAAGGAGAGCCAACGTTGATAGAATATAGCCCGTTCTGGAATACTCTTAAAAATTCAACTGAATCAACTTACACACTGATTACTAAATATCACGTTTCCAGTGCGACTATTGACAAGTTACGCAAGAATAAACCTATGAACACTACAACGTTAAATGACCTCTGTCGTATCTTCGACTGCCAGATACAAGACATCTGCCAGTACACTCCCTCAAACAAAGACCAACACTTGTAAGTCTGCATTGCAGGCTTTTTTCTTCCCTTGTAAAGTTTCATAACTTAAAAGTATTGACACTATTCTCGAAGTGACGTAAAATAGCAGTATACAGAGGTGTCAAAACTTAGTGTCACTAACGAAAGGGGAAAAACATGATTTACGGATATTGCAGAGTGTCAACCAAGGGGCAAGCTAAAGATGGTAATTCACTGGAAGCCCAGGAACAAGAAATCCTCTCACGGTACAACGATGCTCTAATCTACAAAGAAGCATACACTGGCACAACCACTGATAGACCTATCTTTAATGAAGTTATTCAGCAGATGCAAGAAAATGATATGCTTGTAGTAAGTAAGCTGGACAGGCTTGCAAGGAACACAGAAGAAGGAATCAAGATAGTAAAGAATCTGTTCCTAAAAAAGTGTTCTGTCCATGTTCTCAACGTCGGCTTGCTGGAAGATACAGCTATGGGACAGTTCTTCATAACTACTCTCCTAGCAGTAGCAGAACTTGAAAGGAATCAGATTATTGAGCGCTGTCAGACTGGAAAAGCCATTGCACGACAGAACCCGGATTTCACCGAAGGCAGACCCAAAAAGTACTCCCGGCAGCAGGTGCAACACGCTTTAGACCTGTTAGAATCTCATTCCTATAAACAAGTCGAACAAATGACAGGAATCAGCAAATCAACGCTTATCAGAGCCAAGAAAGCCCTCAAATGAGAGGGCTTTTCAACTCAGCAATCATACAAGCTGTACCCTGCGGTACATTCCTTGAAAATTCTTCTGCTTCTTCATAATTTCCGAAATGTCTTTCATTAATGATCTGAGACTCAAAAGCATCAATCTTTACGACAATCACTGTATAATATTTCATATGTAATCTTCCTCCCAGTTTATAGTTATAGTTGTCTCATTATAAACAACAGTCATTTCATACTCATTGCACGTACAGTTCTCTGTTACGTCTAACTTCATATTGTTATCACCAAACTCAAGAACTACTGAATCTTCACCTTTATAGATGTTTTCTATCACAGTAGTAAAAGTACAGTTTAAACCTATACTTTTAATTGTTACACTTACTCTTTTTTCAATAGACCATAATTCATACAGTTTTTCTAACATATGTATCTCCTATTCTTCGATAAATAAACAGTGCATCATCTGTAAGCAACTTCTGACCCCGGCTTTAAAAGCATTTGCTTCTACTACAGAAGAAAGTTCAAAAATTGTATCTTCTGTAGGATTCTGAATAGCTTTTTTCATGACTTCTACTACCTCCGGTTCATGTCCAGAGTTGCACCAATTATCAAAGAGCAGATAAATAATAGCTTCTTTCATTTCATGATTCCTCCTGTATTATCAAGCTGATTCCAGAGCTGTACTGCTGTCTTGAAACCTACATCAAGCGCCTGACGTTCATTGTTCTCACAGTAAGCCCTGATTTCCTGCTGTTCCTCTGCTGTCAGCTTCTCAATAGCTTCTGGCAGTTCTACTGTTCTTCTGTTTCCTGTCCATAAACTATAAAGAGGCTGTAATACATCTGTTCCCATTTTTCTCACCTTTCTACGGTCTGACCGCCTACCGTAAGGGCGTGTTAATTTATTTGACGCATAATCTTCTGTACTGGCTAACTCTCTGATACTCTGCCAGAGAACCGAGGTCAGCTTCCAGACGCTTAGTATCTACTGTTCTTCTCTCGCAGGTGGAAAGTTTGATTGTGAAATCATTGCCTGTCTCTGTCAGCTTTTCATTAGCATCCATATAGCCGATGATTTCATATTCAAGGCTTTTAACCTCTGTATCAATCTGTTCTTTCATGGCTTTCATGCTTCTGTAATCTGCTACGACTCTCTCTAATTCTTTCATTGTTCTACACATATCTTTGTCCTCCTTATATAAGAGCATCAGCCCCGGCAGGTCTTAAAGCTATCTAAGGTTTCTCGACCGTCTCATTATCCCCTTACCCTTGCCCGGTGTTATGTTAGTGTCTTTGGTACATCTTACGATCACTTCATTTTCACTCTTCGCTATTGCTCTGTTGTTTTTGTCTATGCCATTATAATACACTTGTTTTGAGTGTATGTCTATTGACACAATCAACAAATTATGCACTTATTTCTTGTGTATATTATGCACTTTTTATAAGTGTATATCATTTTAGTAAAACACTTGTTCTGAGTGTATGGTTGTGATAGAATGTTCTTAAATGAATAACAGGAGGAAATCACAATGTTAAAGTATAAAATAGATGTATTGGAAGAATTAAAAGGAAAAGGCTACACTTCCTATAAATTAAGAAAAGATAAAATCATGGGAGAAGCCCAGATACAAAAAATCCGTCAAGGCGAGATTGCCAGCAAGGAAACTCTTAATACTATTTGTAAGCTGTTGCAGATACAGCCGGGTGATCTGTTGGAATACATTGATGATTAATCATTCAATAAATACACTTATTTAAAGTGTATAATATGCACTGTTTTTAAGTGTATCTTTTGTCTATTCCGTCAATTGATATACACTTGTTTAAAGTGTATAATATGAGTATCAAATAAAGAAAGAAGGTACTCATATGAAGAAACTTACAAACTATCAGAGAACAGCACAGTACTTAAACAAAGTATTCAAACTTATCAATGAAGAATACTTCAACAATGAACTGGAAGTACCAACAATAACTATACAGAGTACTGTAGGTGCTTACGGTCATGTATCAGTCAACAAAGTATGGCACAATGATACAGTAGCAACGCACGAACTTAATCTATCTGCTGATTATCTCAACAGACCGATTGAAAATATAGTTGCTACACTGATACATGAAGGTTGTCACTTGTACGCATTGCAGAACAACATTAAAGACACTTCTAACAGAGGTATCTACCATAACAAGAGATTTAAAGCGTTAGCTGAAGAAAGAGGTTTACAGATCAGCAGGCACGAAACTTATGGCTGGACAATCACAGAGCCTACAGAAAAGACATTAGACTTCTGCATTATAAATCAATTGGAAGATATACAGATTGTCAGGCAGACAGCTTACAGTATAGGAATCTCCGGCGGCAAAGCTGGCTCAGGTTCAACTCCTGTTGCAAGACCAAAGAAGCCCAGCAGTACAAGAAAATATATCTGCCCTTGCTGCGGAAACTCTTTCAGAGCTACAAAAACATTAAGGGTACTCTGTATGGATTGCAATGTTCAGTTTGAGGAGGTACGGTAGATGGCAATGTTTTTGACAGCGGTCATTTTGATAGCAGTTTTTAGCCTCTCTGATCTAGGCAAGTGGCTAGATCAAAACGGGGCTACAGATAAAGATAAACTCATTGTAGTAGGTATTATATTACTTGTTATCTTTGTGATAGGTTTACTGATAACAATAAACAGTTAATAAGAGAGAGGTGAACAACCTCTCTTTTTTTGTATCAGACCGGGGGTACTTATGCCCTGAGGGAGTTTATAAATCTGTAAAAGCTGTGTATGCTGATCTGTCTCGATACCGAGTCCCAAAATAAGTCGATAAAACTATATTATATTTCTATGTATTCTGTACTTTTCTACCCCAAATTTATTTTTTCTTTTATACTCTACGTTTCCAGATTCCCGGCTCTGCTCGCATAAGTTAGATACATTAAACTCATATAAATTCCTTTATCTATACTATTTTCATCATTTTCGAACATTTTAATTTTTTTTAAATTTTTTCAAATTTTTATTGACTTTCGTATTTCAAAGTGTTACAATGTGAAATAATAAAATATTTCTAAGCAAAATCCAGTCCATTTCGGACAAGATTATCCAAACTACAGTTGAATATAAAAAATTCCAAGGCAGGGATATTTCTGTCTCTTTCTTGTTCTATATATATTATAACCATTATAACAGAAAGGATGTGGTCGCAATGATTGTTTATAGCAGTCTCCCAAACACTATCACGCAGTACTAAAGAAAGTAGGTTTATAGAAAATGAATGTAAACAAAAGAAACAATTATCAACTCACTGGGAGCATTCACACGCTGTCACTTATCAGTCTGCCAGTAACAGACATAGATGAAAGTATAGCCCCCTGTTTTGACACTCTGTCCAGCAGAGAAAACTTATCCTACAGCAAAATAAACGCCAACAAGCTAGTAGGTGACTTATTCTCCTATGATGAGTTTAAAGCAGCTTTTGACACGATTCTGGGCGGTGCTGGCATAGAATCATACAGTCTTAGCCGCTTCGATATGAGATTCGATTCGTTTGACCCGGAACATTACAGGGATTATGCCAAACTTAACAGATACCTCATCTCTGCCCTTGCAGTAACCTATAATGTCCAAAACTGCTACGACAGCAGGAATCTGTTCTCTCAGAAGCAACTCTCTGTAGCAATCAAGAATAAACGCTTCGAGTGTGAAAACTATGACAAGGAAGCAGAAAGCGGCGGCAGAGACCCGGCATATGCAAGGTTGGAGCTGAGAAGCAAGTGCCTGACAAGTAATGACATTGAAAAGCAGTTTCATGGTTGGTACACTCGTCTGGACAAGGCACTAAAGAACCTTGATAAAGTGCATCAAAGATACAATGATGAGCTGGAAAAGATATACAAGGAAGAAAAAGACGCTTTTCCAGTGAAGTTCAGAAGTCTTACTGATTTCCTTATACAGTATCAGAACTGCATCTTCTGTAAAGCCCAGATGGTTGACCTGCTGTCAAGGTTTGATGAAGTAAAGAATCCTGAAACCAGAGCCAAGAATCACAAGAAAAGATACGGCATTGAGTATTTCAGCAAGATGGATGTAGAGTACGCTGTTGCAGAGATTAAAAGAGCAGCCGAAAAGTTCTTTAAGGGTACAGAAATGAACCTTTTTGAAAAAAGTTGAACCTCCACTTTTAATAAATATAGCTTCAAAAACTAATGATTAAGATGTCGTCCTGATGTCTTAATATGTTAGACATTATACTTACTATACTAATACTAAGAAAGGAATGATTCTTATTATGAAAAAGAATGATTTTATCTATACTGGTAGTGCATTGTACAGAATCTCTAAGATAGAGAACAACCTAGTCAAGGTAGTACCTACTTCCAGAAAGATGACCTGTTCTCTTGCTTCCAGAACCTATCATCAGTCACAGCTTGAAGATTTAGGCTACAAGATACGAGGTGATCTGCTATGATGAAGAAGCCTACTACTAAAAAACTCCCGGAGAAGCAGGTTGCGAGAACAGTTACAGCTAAAGGCAAGCCGTTTATGAAACTCTTCTCTGATGAAAAATTCTACCAATATCCAAGATACACCAACGTCTTTGTTTCTCAATACGGAAACGTCATTTCTACTACAGGAACAGTTCCGCATCTGTTAACACCTCAGCTTGCACCCAACAACTACTTATACGTATCTCCTTGTAAAAAAGGAAAGAAGAAAAAATTTTACATTCACAGACTGGTAGCAGAGGTTTGGTGTCAGAAACCAGACTTTGAAATTCCAAACTGTCCTCTCCAAGTTCATCACAAATTAAAAGTACTCAGGAACTCAACGATAGACGTTAACTTTGCTATGAACTTAGAGTATTTGTACAGGCCGCATCACAAGGCTATAGAACACATAACGAGTTATCAAGTGCAAAGACCAACAGGAAAATGGTTTTATCTCCCAGATGTTCACGCAATAGCAGAATACTATAATACTTCTACTTATTCCATCTATCAACTTCTCACTCATTCCCCTAAAGAAATCAAAGGTAACTATGAAATTTATGAATCAGACAATATCAAAATCAAAGTAGGAAAGGAAAAATAACTATGACATTTTATACAATAACAGACCGAGTAGAAGAAGATATGCAGTGGCTTAATGATACCAAAGAGTTTCCGCTTGATTATTCCAAATGTTAAGGAGGTTTCTATGGATTATGAATTACATTTAGCAGGCTTAGAAATAGAGATCACAAGAGACTGCAATCTTAACTGCCCTCACTGTATGCGCTATGAGCCAAATGAGCCAATGGATGCCTACAGGAGTACAGTTATAGCCCCTGAGGTTATAGATACCTTATTTGACCGCTACAGGCACATAGAACTCCTATTATTGACGGGTGGCGAGCCTATGTTACATCCAGAGATGATTACTTATATAGTCGATAAGATTATAGAAAAGCAAGTCTACGTGGAACAGATACAGGTTATCACTAACGGTACAATAGCGAGTGAAGAAGCTGTCACAGCATTAAATAAGGCATACAAATATATCACTGAGAACTGTGTTGACTGGGAGTACCCGGTTCATATAGGAATCAGCACAGACTACCATGATAACCAAAGTTCAATACAGACTGTATACAACTTCTACAAACAACAATGTAAGTTTGATGTCAGATTACATCAAGTCGATTTATCTGATGCAAAGCAATTATCACTTACGTACTCTGGCAGGGCTAAAGCTTTAACCAATATAAATGAACATCTTGACCCTATCAATCATAAAATCTGTACAGCCGCAGACGGAAAAGTTCTGTGTATGCTAGACTTGACTCTCACTGGAAATTTTATTCTGGCTACTCAGCATTCATTCCAAGATGCAGACAATCCAGAAAATATCCTCTGTCCTGTAGACGGAAATCTCTTACTTGCTATCATGCAATGGAACTATAAACATCCTCTGAACTGTGAAGAAGTTAAAGTAAAAGCATGGACGCAACATACTCTTGATACAGGAAATTATTTTGGCAAAAAAGCCACCTCTCACGATTATGAAATCTGCAAACAATCCCTTGAATACTACAATGACACAGAAATATACAGAAAAGAAGTCCATGAACAGTTTCCTGCACTGTACCCGGATGATATAGAAAATATCTCTAATATGTCAGAAGAACAATCTTATCTCTGCTGCCAAATTCAAGCTACACTTCTACAGAGGACACGTTCCTCTAAACCTATTGATACATCTTGTTGGTGTACCTGTCCTAAGAAAGAATCACAAAATTAAAACTACAGGCAAGGGCTGTTTTCAGTCCTTGTCCTTACAAAGGAGAAATTAATATAGATACTACTACAATTTCATTTGCTTCATTTCAATATCTGCTGAAAAATGGTATAATAGATACAGCGGATGTGCTGGAAAAAGCACAAGAAATGAAAAAACAAGAATTAATAAATATGAACCCGTGGAAAATGTATCAGGGAAAAGATTCCGTTTGGTACGTCTATCTTCCTTCTGAGGATAACCCAAAACAGAGAGGGAAAAGAGTAAAGAGAAAAGACAAAAAGGATTTAGAGGATTTCTTAGCTGATTACTGGAAAGAAAAATCTTTTAATCCTACTGTCGAAGAAGTTTTTAATGAATGGAATGACCGAAGATGTGATTTAGGCAATATAGCCCAGTCAACCCATGAAAGAAATCAGCAAACATTCAACAGACACTACACCGACTTCGGAAAAAGAAAGATTAAATCTTTGGAGCCGCGCGATATTCAAGACTTTCTTGAAAGCGAAATCGGACAAAAAGAGCTGACTTCCAAGGCATTCTCAAATCTGAAATCTATTACTGTCGGATTTCTAAAGTATGCCAAAAGAGAACAGTATATTTCTTTCAATGTCAAAGAGACACTGGATGATCTGGATGTACGAGACAGCACCTTCAAAAAGACTGTCAAGGAAGATTATGAAGAAGTATTTGACGAACTGGAACTTCCGAAGTTTACAAAATATCTTGCTGAGAATGCTGATATTGTGAACCTGGGAATCATACTCATGTTAGTAACCGGTATTCGTGTCGGTGAGCTGGCTGCGTTAAAATGGGATGACTATGACGGAAACGGCTTGAAGATTCGCAGAACGGAAACCAGATACCAAGTGAAAAAAGGACAGTACGTTTACACAATCAAGGACTTTCCGAAAACGGCAGCAGGAGCAAGATATGTTATCATTCCTGAGGATTGTTTGTGGATAATGAAGAAACTCAAAGCTATGAATCCCTTTACAGAATTTATCTTTATGAAAAAAGACAAGCGTCTGACTACTGTATCATTCAGAAACAGGCAATATAGAATCTGCAAGAAAATTGGATGCTATCCAAAATCACCTCACAAGCTGAGAAAAACTTACGCTTCTCTTCTCTCCGATTACAACGTAGACCCTAAAATGACAATCGAACAGATGGGACACACAAATATCTCCTGTACACAGGGACATTATTTCAGAAACCGAAAGAGCCTTAGTACAAAAACAGCAATTTTAAGCAGTATTCCAGAACTGCAAATTGCGCAAAAAAAATAATCAGAACTTATGTCCTGATTATCTTGAGTACCTTTTTGAGTACCTTTGATTTACTGGAACCTCACAAACCCAGTAAATAAGCCATTCTTAGCAAGCTGATGACGGGAATTGAACCCGTACTCATTACCCTTAGAATGCCGTAAAATCAAGGCTTTCCAGACTTTTAGTTTGAGTAACTTTGAGTAATACTTACTCAAAACCACTATATTTAATAAGAAAGGAAATTCAGTGCATCCGCTACTTCCAGTTATAATATAAGCTCATTCTGTGAGTGGATTTATATTATCATTGGAAATTCCGGGGAGGGCAAAATTTTCCCTCTCCTTTTTTATGCCCCTGTCTTTCACACTTCTGAAGTAACCCAATGCTTGAACTCTTTTGCTGATGGGAGCTTGCTGCTGAGGATGAGAGAGTAGAGACCGGATTCGTTGATAATATAAGTCTTTCCGACCGTCTTCCCATTTTGGGAATTCGGTAACATTTTAATAATTTTGTCCTCATCAGCAACATGAGTAATAATTGCTTTGCTTGTATTGCTATACCCCAAAGCTTCCGCTACATCCTTACCTACGAACCACACGACTCCGTCTATTTCAACAGTTCTCAGCTCACCAAATTCTGGATGATTGAACACTGTTGGGGCTTCTGTGGGTGAATCTGCTTCTGGAAGTATAAGGGGTGTCCAATTTAGTGACCCCTTGCACGCTTACAAATTTGGTGGCATGGCAAAATATTCTATCCACAACTCGAAGTCATTTTGTCCCTGAGTAAAAAACGTTGGGAATCTGCATACTAAAGGCATGTTCACTTGTGACACATCCTCATTCGCCATGAAGGGTGAATGGGAAATGCACAACTTTTCTCACTCAAAAACTTTATAAAATACTGCTGACTTTATTCGAATATATCTCTCAGAAATCAATCTCTGTTTCCAGAAGAACACTTTCCCAGCTATGCCAGAAAAATAAATCCTCTGGCTGTATACTCAATCAGACCTACTATTTCGCCTGTAACATCACCTTTATATTGTAATCATTCCTTTCTTTAACTTATGCGAGCCATGAGGGTCTTATAGTTTTCTCTCACTCGCTTCGCTCATTCGTTCAACTTCGAATAATATTTTTTCTACTTAATAAAAAAAGGTACAAATATTTTTTATATATAAAGATATATGTACAATTTTTATTTTGGTGGAAACTTTTCACCAACAAAAACAATCAACGTCTGAACGCAAAATTTTTTCAGAAGCAGCTGCTTTAGGCGAGGCGCTTAACCGCCGAGTGTAGAAAGTAGCGCTGAAAAAACTTTCATGTGTTCAGACCTCAGGCTTCGCCTTCCGGTCTACCGACTTAAAATACTGGTGTTTATGATGGATTGAATCTTTTTCTGTTGACAGGTTCCTAAATATATGAGAACATATTTCTAATAGAAAGTGTCCTTACTCTCGTTTCGAGATGTCGTCTAGTACATTCGACAATGTTTCATTGCAAAACTAGCAATAGTCATGGATGCAGACTGTTAAAAAGAATAAACCTATCAACTGAGCCATTTTTGAAAATAAGGCATAAACCAAGGGGATAGTTTACTCTTTTTTATTTTTTTCAGACTCATCTGCATATTGATTTCCTGATCTGCATATGCTATAATGCCAGTAGGCGAAAA
>OGCQ01004011.1_pt1 | contig 12412 bp, 10 predicted proteins | sample 1570161 | NCBI WGS metagenome assembly OGCQ01 (sample SAMEA4384402, study PRJEB24528) | human gut metagenome
ACCTTAGCAAGGTTAAAATCGTTATGGTAAATTGAAAAGAAAGCTATACATTTGTAATACGGAAAACTTAAAACAATATCATAATGACCATACACCTTATCTCATTTGCTTCAATACTTCACAAACAAGCCTCGCTGCGCAATTCGCACGAAGCAATTCTGAGTGAACTTGAAAAATATTACACTGTCAAACTCATCGATTATCAAGATATGGATAAGTTGGACAGTGATGATTTCAAAATCATTTTTATCGCTACCGGAGGTGTGGAAAGACTGGTCATCCAGCACTTCGAACGTCTTCCCCGCCCCGCCATTTTATTGGCCGATGGCATGCAGAACTCACTTGCTGCGGCATTGGAAATATCTACATGGCTCCGTGGAAGGGGAATGAAGAGTGAAATTCTTCATGGAGAATTACCGTCTATTATTCAACGTGTACATATACTATATAATAATTTCCGCGCGCAGCGTTCTTTGTTCGGCAAGCGTATCGGAGTCATCGGTACTCCTTCTTCGTGGCTGGTTGCCAGCAATGTGGATTATCTTCTGGCAAAACGCCGTTGGGGAATCGAATATATAGATATTCCGCTGGAAAGGGTTTATGAACATTTTAAACAAATCACAGATGATCAGGTAGGCGCGTCCTGCGCCGCCGTTGCTTCGCAGGCGCTTGCCTGCCGCGAGGGAACTCCCGAGGATTTAATCAAAGCGATGCGATTATACAGGGCCATCAAGAGAATTTGCGAAGAAGAGAAGCTGGAAGCGCTGACATTAAGCTGCTTCAAACTGATCGATCAAATTGATACGACCGGCTGTCTGGCATTGTCATTGCTGAATGATGACGGTATCATGGCAGGCTGTGAGGGAGATCTCCAGTCTATCTTCACTCTTCTGGCAGTTAAGGCGCTGACAGGAAAAGAAGGATTCATGGCAAATCCATCCACCATCAATACGCGAACCAATGAATTAATACTGGCACATTGCACTATAGGACTCAAACAGACGGAAAGATATATTATCCGCAATCATTTTGAGACAGAGAAAGGTATCGCCATTCAAGGACTGCTCCCGACAGGTGACGTGACTATCGTAAAATGCGGAGGCGAATGTCTGGATGAGTATTACCTGTCTACCGGAACTCTAACCGAGAATACGAATTATATCAATATGTGCCGCACGCAGGTGCGTATCCGCATGAATACTCCGGCGGATTATTTCCTGAAAAACCCGCTAGGCAATCATCATATTATGATTCATGGGAATTATGAAGAAGCATTGAATGAGTTCCTGTTATCGAATGCCTGCAAAAGGACGGAATAGGGAATCGAAACAGAGGCTCTATTATAGATAAATGCAGGCTCTGTCAGCTGTTGACGGAGCCTGCATTTATTATAAACAGAGCCTCTGTTTTATTACAGCAACGGCATATCTTTCCACTGTCCGCCGTGCCACTCCACTACTGTGTCAAAGCCGACTTTCTTCAAGGCTGCCAATGCTTCGGCACGACTGCTATTAATCCGTTCCGGATAATGGGCATCACTATTCACCTGTACCCGAATACCCAATTCTTTCAATAAAGGGAAATAGCGTTCGTTCGGATAGAAAGTTCCCAAATCATGATAAGACTTGGTATTAATTTCAACGATATATCCATGACGGGCTATTTCTGCAAAATAATCGCGAACCAACGCATCATACCACGGTTCGTCCAATAATCCCGGACGATAGCAAGAGGCATTATAGTGCATCTTATCTGCATGACCAAGGATATCAAAACCTCCCAGCTCGACCATACGGAGCAGATTCTTATAATAAAGGTGGACAACGTAATCGAGATCACCTTCAAAATGCGCATCTATCAATTGACGGAATATATCGGCAGGGGTATCGATATCCACGACTTTGCCCTGCGGAGAATAGAGCATGTGCACAGAACCAATCCGATAATCGAGCGGCAATTCCTGAAAACGAGGGATAGCCGGATGGCTCTCTTCATTCAGATAGTCTATTTCGAGTCCGATGGCAAGCTCTATTTTATCGGCATATTTCTCCTTCAGACGAGAAAATTCGGAAAGGTAATCATCCATCCGGTCCCATTCCATCGTCCATGCTGTAGAAAATGGCAGAGGAGCGTGAGAAGAAATGCCATAAGAAGAAAAGCCTTCGCTAATGGCAAAACGGATAAAATCTTCCATATTAGCTCGTCCGTCACAATATAAGCAGTGACTATGGTAATTGGTCAGGTTTGTCATATCGGTCTATGTTATTTCGGTTATTATCAGGTTGTTTTCAGTTATTATCAGGTTGTTTCGGTTATTATAGTTTCTTTCGTTCAGATTTATGTCAGCCTTCTATCTCGCTCAGTTCCAGCCAGCGCATGGTCTTTTCGTCAATCAGATCATTCACTTCGGGCAGACGTTTCGACTTTTCTGTCAGTTCGTCTACAGAAAGCGTTCCGCTGCAAAGCAGTTCTTCAATCTGTGCCTTCTCCGCTTCCAGTTCCGCTATTTCTTTTTCCAGTTGTTCGAACTCACGCTTTTCCTTGAAGCTCATTTTGCGCTTATCGTTCAGACGGACACGGGCGGTCTTCTCTTCCTGCGGCTTTTCCGCTTCTTTTTCTTTCTGTGCCTTGGCTTCTTTCCAGTCACGGTAATCGCTATAGTTTCCGGGGAAGTCACGGATATCTCCCTGTCCGTTGAATACCATCAGATGGTCTACTACCTTATCCATAAAGTAGCGGTCGTGGGAAACGACTATGACACAGCCTTTGAAGTTCTGCAGATACTCTTCGAGCACATTCAGAGTGATGATGTCCAGGTCGTTGGTAGGCTCATCAAGCACGAGGAAGTTGGGATTGCGCATCAGCACCGTGCACAGGTAAAGGCGGCGGCGCTCTCCCCCACTCAATTTATAGACATAGCTATGCTGCGTTTCGGGAGTAAACAGGAAATGCTGCAGGAATTGCGAAGCCGTCAGCTTCTTTCCATTCCCCAGTTCGATCACTTCGGCTATATCCTGCACGACATCAATCACCTTCATTTGTTCGTCGAACTGAAGGCCGTCCTGCGAGTAATAGCCGAAACGGACAGTTTCGCCCACATCCACCGTTCCGCTGTCAGGTTTGACCTGTCCCATCAATATCTTGATAAAAGTAGATTTACCCGTTCCGTTATTTCCTACAATTCCCATCTTCTCATAACGGGCAAAGATATAGGAAAAATCATCCAGAATTTTCAGGTCGCCGTAGCTCTTGAACAGATGATCGGCTTCGAATATCTTGCTTCCGATATAAGAGGCCTTTACTTCCAGTTTTACGTTGTCATTGTTGAAACGTTGCTTGGCAACCTTCTCCAGTTCATAGAAGGCATCTTCACGGTATCGGGCTTTGTGACCGCGTGCCTGCGGCATCCGGCGCATCCAGTCGAGCTCCGTACGATAGAGGTTGTTGGCACGTTCTATTTCCACGCTTTTAGCCTCGATGCGTTCCTGACGTTTCTCCAGATAATAGCTGTAGTTACCTTTATATTGATAAATCTGCTGATTGTCAATTTCGATAATCTCCGAGCAGACACGGTCGAGGAAATAACGGTCGTGCGTCACCATCAGCAGACTCAGATTGGTGCGACGCAGGTAGTCTTCCAGCCATTCGGTCATGTCCAGGTCCAAATGGTTGGTAGGCTCATCGAGAATCAGCAAATCCGGTTCGGTGATCAGGGCATTGGCTAAGGCTACACGTTTCAGCTGTCCGCCGGAAAGCTGCTTCACCCGCTGGTCAAAGTTACGGATTTTCAGTTGGGACAAAATTTGCTTGGCTTTCTGCTCATATTCCCATGCTTTCTCCTGATCCATGCGTGCCAAGAGGTCTTCCAGTCCCGGATGCCCTTCGGTTTCCATACATCGTTCGTACTCTTTAATCAGTTCGACGGTGCTGTTGCCGTGATGGAAACAGGCTTCGAGAACGGTCAGTTCTTCGGGATACTGCGGGTCTTGTTCCAGATAATCCACACGAAGGTCACGGCGGAAAACGATGTTTCCGCTGTCATACCCTTCTTTTCCGGCGATGATATTCAGTAAGGTTGTTTTTCCGCTGCCGTTCTTGGCGATTAATCCGACGCGTTGCCCCTCGGCAATGCCAAAAGATATATTTTCAAAAAGAACCAAGTCACCGAAGGACTTGGTCAGGTTGTCTACTTGTAAATAAGGTACTGCCACGTAATTTAGTGATTAGCTGGTTCGTGATTTAGTGATGATCGATTGCCGATTGATATGCTTCGGCAATGTTACAGGGTTGGCCGGCCTTAACTTTGCTCCATGCGATTTTCATCGGGTCGATGGTCCGGCCTTGGTATTCGAGTACGGGAACTTCCCGATTACCGTCAATCAAGGTTTTCCACTCCATGCCTTCCACTTCGTTAGTCAGAATCGCGCATACCGTTATACCGATGGCGAGCCATTCATCTTTCTTCTTGGGGCTGATCTTACCGCTGTCTATCACTTGCTGAATCTTCTCCAAGTCCTCTTCCACTCCCTGAAAGTCTTTTTTGAGTTCCTGTTTGACGGTAGATACTACCCACTCGTAGCCTTCATTGATCTGATAGATTTCCGATAGGCGGACAGGAATCAGTTCTGCGGGATATTTCTCGCCTTCCTTGCGGGCTTCCAGTGTAGCGATGATCTCTTCCGCTTCCTTGGTGCTTCCGCCTTTGGGTACGGTGAAAGAACATTCAAAAGCGATATTGCCGGTTCCTGTTATCCACAGGTGAGAAGTATAATAAGTGCCCTCTTCCTGAAACATTTCTTTACTGTAGGCACAGTCCCATGTACCGATTTTCACCAATGAAGCCGAATCGTTTTCTTTCAGTTCCTGACGGATGGCATCTTTACCGTATGAGGCGTTGCCTTTAAAAGCTGATATACGAAAGTTGCCCGTCCATACATCGGGGTTATAGAAAAGAAAAGAGCCTTCGCCATCTTCAAACTCGTTCCAGTCCGACGGATAATTCATCGAAAACCACGCTCCGGGGGAGATAAATTTCTTGCCTTGCATCCTTTTTCATTAAATGATTAACCTTGCAAAAATACGAATTAAAAATGAATTTCACTTTCCTATCGGCTGTATTTTCCTCCGTACTTCTTTGGAAATCTCCAGAAACATATAGTTCAGCTTTCCGGAATGGATGCCTGCTTCATTGTCTTTGTACTTTTTGTTGGCATACTGTTTGGATTTCTCGAAAGTGAGGAGTGACATTTCGTTCTGCGATTTGCCGACCATGGTAGAGTCCAGTTGTTCATCCGGGAAGAAGTCGTCGAGGTCTACATCACCGATCATCGTCGTTTCGAGGAAGTTCATGTCCTTATGGGAGTTGTCGGTGTAATATCCTACGAACATATGCCCCGGTGTACGTACCAGTATCGGTTCGATATTGATAGCCCGAAGGAGCGAAGCGAACAGTACGCTGCCGTCCACACAGTTGATCTGCGACGATTCCAGCGCATCGTCAAAGGTGCGGACGCGTTGCGAGAAAACGACATTGCTCGAAAGGCTCGTATTGGATACGGAACTGTAGCGGAACTTGCGTTTCTGCAAGATGTTCCAAAGTGCGTACACCTGCTTGTCTACCGCACCTTTGGCCGTGCTCTGGTAGCCAAGAAAGCGATTCACGATGCGGGTATTCAGCGCTTCACGAAGCAACTGGTCGATCATCGGATTCTCTTCGTTGACGTATGCGGCAAAAAAGATACTGGTATCGTAAAACTTCGTCCCGTTCGCCACATAACCCAACAGGCATTCATTGACACTACGCACCGAAAACGTACGTACCCGTTGTCCCAAGTCTTTCCCGTTCATCTCCACTTTTACGGCTACGCTCACCGGTTCCGCCTGTGCGTTATTCTTCAGTGCCTCGTAATTCCAGATGATATCGGGATAAATAGTATATTCCGTCCTCGGCTTGTTCAGCACAAATTCCGACACGGAACGGGAAAAGAAAGGTGTCTCGGCAACCTCTATCCGCACCCGGCTGTAAGCAGTCCTCGACTTCACCCGAACGGCGATGCACGATTTCGGATTTCCGAGGCAGGTAGAGTCCGAAGGAGTAATCACCTGCGCGTCCGTAGTGGCTACCGACAAGATGGCCGACGGAAAGATATTTCCTCCCAGATCGTCTACGATCTCAAAGCCGGAATTAAAAGAAGTATATTTAAAGACGGAGATTCCCCCGATGAGAAGAAGCAGTACAATCACCCCTCCTACCACTTCGCGCCTGTATCGTTTCAAGTCTATTTTTATCATGATCTGCAAACTGTGTATTTATTATCCTATCGCTACACAAAGATAACAAATAACAGACGGTTTTTCCTCGCATATCCCATAAAAACTTTCAAATATCATCCCGATGCCCACATTCAGCGGAATGTAATACGATTGTAATATTTGTTTCATCCGCCCGTAACAAAGTCTCCTCATCTTTGTCCCGAAATAAAAAAAAGACTAACTTTGTCATATCACATTAATACATATATCTTATGAACGAAACCCGTATTTTAGTTGTCGACGATGAAGAAGACCTCTGTGAGATTCTGAAATTCAATCTTGAAAACGAAGGTTATGAAGTGGATACCGCCAACTCCGCCGAAGAGGCGCTGAAGATGGATATCAGTAGTTACCACCTGATTCTTCTGGACGTGATGATGGGGGAAATCTCCGGTTTCAAGATGGCAAACATGCTGAAGAAAGACAAGAAAACAGCCAGAGTGCCCATCATCTTCATTACAGCCAAAGATACCGAAAACGATACCGTGACAGGCTTTAATCTGGGAGCGGACGATTATATCTCCAAGCCTTTCTCCCTGCGCGAAGTGATCGCCCGTGTGAAAGCCGTACTGAGGCGTACCGCCACGATGGAGACGGAAAAGGCGCCCGAACGCCTGACTTACCAGTCACTCGTGATCGACATCACCAAGAAGAAGGTAAGCATAGACGACGAAGAAGTGCAGTTGACGAAGAAAGAATTTGAAATACTGCTTCTGCTGGTGCAGAACAAAGGACGCGTCTTCTCCCGTGAAGACATTCTGGCGCGCATCTGGAGCGACGAAGTATACGTACTCGATCGTACCATTGATGTGAATATCACCCGTTTACGGAAGAAAATTGGCGAATATGGCAAGTGCATCGTTACCCGCCTGGGATACGGATACTGCTTTGAAGCCGAATAATCAAGAAGTATGAATCTACCTGTCAAGCAAAAACATTTCCTCTCTTTCAGCCGGAAGTTATTCCTTTCGGTGATCTCGCTGTTTCTGGTATTTGCCTTTTGTTTCATCGCCTACCAGTATCAACGCGAAAGAGAATATAAAGTCGAGTTACTCAACACGCAGCTCCAGAACTATAACAGCCGCTTGTACGAACGGCTGAACAGTAATCCGGCCATCGAAGAAACGACTGAAAAGTATATCCGTGACCACGCGTTGGAGGACTTGCGCGTCACACTGATCGACTTGCAGGGAAATGTGATCTATGACAGTTATCAGACTACCGACCAGCAACTGGAGAACCATCTCAACCGCCCCGAAGTGCAGAAAGCCTTGAAAGACGGAACCGGTTTTGACGTACGCCGCACTTCGGAGACCACCGGGCTACCGTATTTCTATTCGGCAACCCGCTACGGAGATTATATCATCCGTTCGGCACTGCCTTATAATGTGAGCCTCATCAATAATCTGCAGGCAGACCCGCATTATTTATGGTTTACGGTCATCGTATCCTTGCTGCTCATGGTGATCTTCTACAAATTCACCAACAAACTGGGAACCTCTATCAGCCAGCTCCGCGAGTTTGCCATGCGTGCAGACCGTAACGAACCGATAGAGATGGCGATGCAGTCCGCTTTTCCGCATAATGAGCTGGGAGAGATTTCGCAGCACATCATCCAGATATACAAGCGTCTGCACGAAACGAAAGAGGCACTCTACATCGAACGTGAGAAACTGATTACCCATCTTCAGATTTCGCATGAAGGGCTGGGTATATTCACCAAAGACAAAAAAGAGATTCTGGTCAACAACCTCTTTACGCAATACAGTAACCTGATTTCGGACTCTAACCTGGAAACGACAGAGGAAGTATTCGCCATCAGCGAACTGAAAGACATCATTCATTTCATCAACAAGAACCAGCAGCAACGTTCGCGGGGAAAAGACGAAAAGCGTATGTCCGTCACAATCAACAAAAACGGACGCACCTTTATCGTGGAATGTATCATCTTTCAGGATGCCAGCTTCGAGATTTCGATCAATGACGTCACGCAGGAAGAAGAGCAGGTACGTCTGAAGCGCCAATTAACCCAGAACATTGCCCATGAACTGAAAACTCCCGTAAGCAGTATCCAAGGTTATCTGGAAACGATTGTCAACAACGAGAATATCTCACGTGACAAGATAAATACGTTCCTCGAACGGTGTTACGCACAGAGCAATCGCCTCAGCCGGCTGCTACGCGACATATCCGTACTGACCCGCATGGACGAAGCCGCCAACATGATAGACATGGAGCGGGTAGACATCAGCGTACTGGTAGGGAACATCATCAATGAAGTTTCTCTGGAACTGGAAGAAAAGCACATCAGCATCGTGGATTCATTAAAGAAGGGTATCCAGATCAAAGGCAATTACTCCCTGCTCTACTCCATCTTCCGCAACCTGATGGACAATGCCATCGCATACGCCGGAACCAATATTCAGATAAATATCAACTGTTTCCGTGAAGATGAGAACTATTATTATTTCAGCTTCGCAGACACGGGTATCGGTGTCTCTCCGGAACATCTGAACCGCCTTTTCGAACGTTTCTACCGGGTGGACAAAGGGCGTTCACGCAAACTCGGCGGAACCGGTTTAGGGCTTGCCATCGTAAAGAATGCCGTCATCATCCACGGAGGAAACATTTCTGCCAAGAACAATCAAGGCGGCGGACTGGAATTTGTCTTCACGCTGGCGAAAGAGAAATAAACAGCTCGTTTTTTCTTTACACACAGTGCAGTCAAACAATCAACCACTCTCCCAGATTCCGTTTCGCGGCATCAAAGGACACACCGACTTTCACCAGCCGCCTGCCATCCACGGTGTAGGGCAAAAGGTAACCTTTTTCATCAATCTGCTTCAGAGCTTCTTCGGCGGTGCCGGTGAGTTTAAATTCGAATACATAGATGTAGTCCGCAGTCTTTACTACCGCATCGGCACGGCCGATAGCGGTACGGACTTCCGCTTGCGTGAATTGCCCCATGAGTTTGAAGACGAGATAGAATACAACTTGATAATGACGTTCCGTTTTCTCATTCAGTTCGTAAGGGAAATCGGCGAAGAAACAGGACAGACGAGTGAGGAAAGCTTCCGTTTCGCCCGTTTCCAACTCATGCACAAATTTCCCGATATAAAAGGTAGTATCGGTGGATGCGACAGGGGTATAGAAAGGAGCGGCAAAATTGAGAAAACCATATTTCACCTCTTCGTTAGGAAATCCTAGTGTATATGTACGAAAACGTTGGTCGAACGACTTTATAGTCAGATATCCGCTTTGATAAATCATCGGAACGGGATTGGAGATATTCGCCCTGTCGTCGCTCAAGGAGGCGGAAGAGACTTCAATACCGTCCAATTCGCGAAGGTCGAAATTTGTCTTCTTTAGGATCTCTACTAGAAAAGTAGGCGTTCCGCTGGCAAACCAATAGTCACCGAAACGCGACTTGGCAAGAGCGTTGAGCACACTGAAAGGATTGAACATGGGAGTAAATCCTTTCTCAGGAGTGAAGCGGTAACCGTCGTACTGGCGGGTGAGTTGCTCTATAGCTTCGTCATAATTTGTTTCAGCCTGGAGAGCTAGTTCTTGCAATTCAGGTACAAAAACGGTTTCGATTTCCGTATGTGTCATGCCGCAAAGGGTGTTGTACTCAAGGTCGAAGCTGATATCATTCAATTGGTTAAGCGTGCTGAAAATACCCATCTGCGCAAACTTCGTTACTCCGGTAATAAAGACAAACTGAAGATAAGGGTCAGCACTCTTAAGCACGGTATAAAAGGCCGTCAACGTTTCACGGAAGTCTTCTTGCAAATCAGGTTTATCGAACGTCTGAAGCATGGGTTTGTCGTATTCGTCGACGAGTACGACCACGCGGCGTCCGGTCTGCTCGTATGCACGTCGGATAATGGTAATGAAGCGTCCGGAGTAGGTCATCGTCCCTTTATCTACTCCATACATTTCCTCCCAACCTTCCAGTTGCATTTCAAGCATTCTTTCCAATCGTTCCCGACTGTCATATTTCTCGGCATTAAGGTCAAGATGTAGCACCGGGTATTCGAACCAATTCTGTTCCAGTTTCTCGATAGCGAGTCCTTCGAAAAGTTCTTTCTTCCCCTTGAAATAAGCTTCAAGCGTGGAAAGCAACAGGCTCTTTCCAAAACGCCGGGGACGACTGAGGAAATAAGGCTTCCCTTTCGTCACGAGACGATAGACCAGTTCTGTTTTATCGACATAAAGATATCCTTCCGAGCGAAGAAATTCGAAACTTTGTATCCCTATCGGGAGCTTACGGAGCATATTAACAGGTGCGTTCATATCAGCTTTTATTAAAAAACAACCAATGCTACGGGCAAAGATAACAAATTCAATGCAGATTCCACCCGAAGGGAAGAGATTATTTAGCCCTATTCACACAAAGTCGGCTGTATCGATAAAAATACAAAGCCGCATATCCAGTTTTCAAAACTTACCGGAATATCGGTATGTTTTTTCACATAGTTTTCATACCTTTGCTTCCGAAAGTAAGTTTAAACCAACCAATTGTCATGAAAACAAACATAAGCCTTATACTCATTCTGTGCCTTCTTCTTGGCGCCTGTAAAAACGGGAATGCTTCAAGTCAAAGCAAAAGCGAAACGCCGCAAGATACCATTAAGGCTATTAAGATGCCCGCCATCCCGCAAATGATGACAGCACCGGAACAACGAGCCGACTTTCTGGCCAAGCATTATTGGGACAATGTGAACTTTGCCGACACCAACTATATCCACCATCCGGAAGTAACGGAGCAGGCGTGGGCAGATTATTGCGACTTGCTCAACCACGTACCGCTTGAAACGGCCCAACAAGCCATGCGCAATGTAATCGACCGGACCAATATGGACAAGAAGGTGTTTACATATATCACCGACCTGGCGGACAAATATCTGTATGATCCCAACTCCCCCATGCGCAACGAAGAATTTTATATACCGGTACTGGAAGCGATGATAGCCTCCCCCGTATTGGACGAAACAGAGAAGATACGTCCCCAGGCCCGTCTTAAGCTGGCTCAGAAAAACCGTATCGGAACCAAAGCGCTCAACTTCACTTACACCCTGGCCTCCGGAGCACAAGGTTCATTATACCAGTTGAAAGCGGAATATCTTCTGTTATTCATCAATAACCCCGGCTGTCAGGCATGCACAGAAACCATAGAAGGGCTGAAAAACGCTCCCATCATCAACCAGCTTTTACAGGAAAAGAAGTTGGTACTTCTCTCCATCTACCCCGATGAGGAACTGGACGAGTGGAAAAAGCATCTGAGCGAATTTCCCAATGAATGGATCAACGGATACGACAAGAAGTTCACCATCAAAGAGGAACAGATCTATGACTTAAAGGCTATCCCTACTCTATATCTGTTGGATAAAGACAAGACTGTATTGCTTAAAGATGCCACCGCACCAGCCATTGAAGCATATCTAATGCAACATCAATAGTCTATTTTCCAAATATTTGTTCCACCCGTTGATACAAAAAGTTTCACGCCTTGGAACTAATAGTTTCATGCCTTGAAACCAAAAGTTTCAAAGGTTGAAACCAAAAGTTTCAAGCGTCTGAAACTTTCTGAAGCTACTGTCGATTAGATTAGCTTGACCGTATGATTGGATCAACACAACCGCATGACCGGAGTAACCCGACCGTATCAGTTACTCCAATTCACCCGTTCTTTCAAGAAGTATTAACTCATTTATTGGCCAATAATAAATGAGTTATCAGCCATTAACACCTGATTTCTCAATTATTAATAGCTGATATGTCAATCTTTAATAGTTGACGTATCAGGTGTTAACATCCTACAAATCAGCCTACAGCACTACAAAACACCACACAACTCGATGCATCGGAGTGAGGGCAACCATTTGCTCTCATACCTGCCACCACACTTGCTGCCATACTTGAAACAGCGATGAATAAAGGGATACGCAGGAATTGTTAGAGCATGAGAGCAAAACTGATGTTGTTTTCTTTTTGGTAGAAACAAATAAACTATATATCTTTGTCCCCGCATTGGTTTGCGACTCTCATCACGAGGGAAGCGATTAAAAGGGAATCAGGTGTAAATCCTGAACAGTCC
>OGCQ01004013.1_pt1 | contig 12404 bp, 10 predicted proteins | sample 1570161 | NCBI WGS metagenome assembly OGCQ01 (sample SAMEA4384402, study PRJEB24528) | human gut metagenome
CTTTCTTTCCATTTCCGGCCTTCCGGATCGCCTCCACAATGGCGGCCGGCGTCTGGGGCCGCACTTCCACGTGGCAGTTCGGACAGGTCTGAACACCGAGCTTCACATAGATGAGACGAAGGAAGTGATAGAGCTCCGTCATCGTTGACACGGTGGACTTCCGGCCGCCGCGCGAAGTGCGCTGCTCGATAGCGACAGTCGGCGGAATGCCGAGCACCGCGTCTACATCCGCGCGGCCCGAAGGCTGCACGATCGAACGGGCATAGGCGTTAAGCGACTCGAGATAGCGTCTCTGACCTTCGTTAAAAACGATGTCGAACGCGAGAGTCGACTTTCCGGAGCCGGAGAGGCCGGTAACCACCGTGAGTTCATTCCGGGGAATGTCGACCGAGAGATCCTTGAGGTTATGCTCCCGCGCGTTGAGGACTGAGATTTCTCCCTTCTTCGCGATATGAGCCTGGGCGGGGAGGGCAGCTTCTGCATCGATCTCAGTTGTCGTGAAGTCCTCCTGATAAGGCGTGCCGCTTTCGACCGCCTTCTCGTAGGAGATCAGCGCCTGGCCGGTGTAAGAGCGGGACTCCGCCATGATGTCATCCGGGGTGCCGGCCGCGACCACGCAGCCGCCCGCCTCGCCGCCCTCCGGACCGAGGTCAATGATCCAGTCGGCGTTCGCGATGACGTCGAGGTTATGTTCGATCACCAGCACCGAGTGCCCTGCGGCAATCAGTTTCCGCATGGCGAGAAGGAGTTTCTCGACGTCCGAGAAGTGAAGCCCGGAGGTCGGCTCATCAAAAACGAGGAGCCGGCCCTTCGCGTCCTTCGGCTTCCGGCGCCCGTTTTCAGCAAGCGCTGCGGCGAGGAACCCGGCGAGCTTCAGTCTCTGGGCTTCACCGCCCGAGAGTGTCGGCACGGGCTGCCCGAGCTGCACATACTCCAGACCGACATCGATCAGCGGCTGAAGGAGCGAAATCACCTCGAGATCATCCCGGAAGAAATCGCAGGCCTCTGACACGGTCATTTCGAGCACATCAGCGACCGAAGCGCTGCGGCCGTTCCGCTCGAGCTTTGCCTGAAGGATTTCCGGGCGGTAGCGGCGCCCGTTGCAGTCCGGGCAGCGGAGGTAAACGTCCGAGAGGAACTGCATCTCGACATGCTCGAAACCGGACCCCATACAGGTGGGACAGCGGCCGTCACCCGAATTGAAGCTGAAGGTCCCAGGACCCCAGCCCTGCATTTTGGCGGTGTCAGTCGCGGCGAAAAGTTTCCGGATCGGGTCAAAGGCACCGACGTAACTCACGGGGTTCGAACGGGAGGTCTTCCCGATCGGGGACTGATCAACGAAGTCCACCCCCTCGATCAGGTCGAAGCCCTTGATGTCCTTATATGGCCCCGGTGCTTCAGTCGGAACGCCGAGCCGCTTCTGGAGCGCCGGGACGAGCACTTCCTGCGCGAGCGTCGATTTGCCGGAACCGGACACACCGGTGAGGCAGGTGAGGCAGTGAAGCGGGAACGAGACATCGATATCGCGGAGATTATTCGCGGTGACCCCGGTGAGGCGGATGGAAGGCGCCTTCTTTGACACCGGCTTCTGCCCTTTGAGGGCAATCCGGCGCCGTCCCGAGAGATAGTCGCCGGTGAGCGTCTTCGCACTGAAGATTTCTTTCGGAGAACCCGAGAAAATGATGTTGCCGCCTTTTTCGCCGGCTCCCGGTCCCATATCAATAATGCGGTCCGCTTTCAGCATGACCTGAGGGTCGTGCTCCACCACGACAAGCGTATTGCCTGCCTTCGTGAGGCGGCGCATGATCGCGTTGATCCGGTCCATATCCCGAGGATGGAGACCGATGGACGGCTCATCAAGAACAAAGAGGGTGTTGACGAGTGAGGTGCCAAGAGCCGTGGTGAGGTTGAGGCGCTGAATTTCGCCGCCTGAAAGCGTACGGCTCTGACGGTCAAGTGACAGGTAAGAGACGCCGACCGCGCAGAGGAAGATGACGCGCGAACGGATCTCTTTCAGAATCGGCGCGGCTTCAGGCGGGAGATCCGGATCAGTGGCAAGGCTGTCAAAGAAACGGCGGAGACGCGAAAGCGGCAGCATCATCAGGTCATGAACCGTGAGTCCGGGGAGCTGATTCAGCACCGCGTCCGGTACGGTCATGCCTTTCGGCCGGAACCGCTCCAGCTTCCGCTCTTCTCCCTGCGGGAGGAGCGCGGCATCAGCGTCTGAGAGGCGGCCCGCTCTCCAGTAGAGCGACTCAGGCTTCAGGCGGGCGCCGTGGCAGTCCGGACAGAGCGTGTAGCTGCGGTAGCGGGAGAGAAGCACACGGATATGCATCTTGTAGGACTTCGTTTCCAGCCACTCGAAAAAGTGTCGGACGCCGTACCACTGATGATCCCAGTCCCCCGTCCAGTCCGGATCGCCCTCAAGGATCCACCACCGGTCTTCGGACGGCAGCTCCTCAAACGGCACGTCGAGCGCGATGCCGGCTTTCTTCGCGTAGCATTCTGGCACTCAGCGAAAGACGGAGTGCTCCAGGGCTTCACGCAGTGCTCCGCGATGCTGAGGCGCGGGTTCGGGATAACGAGCCCGAAGTCGACTCCGATTACGCGGCCGAACCCGTGGCAGGTGTCGCAGGCGCCAAGAGGCGAATTAAAACTGAAGGAGGAGGGGTGAGGGTGGGAGAAACTGATGCCGCAGTCCGCGCAGGCAAGCCCCCGGGTGTATTTCCAGGTGTCCGCTTCTTCGCCTTCATCATTCAGCGGGTGTACGGCGATTGTGCCGTGACCCCGTTCAAGCGCCTGTTCAAGCGCCTCGATCGCGCGGCTTTCCTCAACGCGGCTCGCGCGGAACCGGTCCACCATGACTTTGAGCGTCCAGCCGGAGGCTGTGGCGGTCTGCTTATGAATCCGGGTGAAGCCCTGGGCTGAGAGGGAGTCGATCGCTTTCTTCAGACCGAACTTCCTCGGCACAACAGATGTAAAGGTGAGAATGAGCCTGGGGTCCGACGCGGCTTCGGCTGCGGCCCGGATCTTCTTCCAGAGAGAGTTCGGCGCCTCTTCCTCAATCTTCTTCCCGCATTTCGGACAGTAGAGCGACGCGCACTTCGCGAAAAGCAGCTTGATGTGATCGTTCAGTTCCGTCATAGTGCCCACCGTGGAGCGGGACGTCCGCACGGGGTTTGTCTGATCAATCGCGATCGCGGGCGGCACGCCGTCGATCCGGTCCACATGAGGGCGGTCCATGCGGTCAAGGAACTGACGCGCGTAGGGGCTCAGCGTTTCGACGTAGCGGCTCTGGCCCTCGGCGTAAAGGGTATCGAAGACCAGCGAACTCTTGCCGGATCCCGAGACACCGGTGACCACCGTGAGTTTCCCGAGATCAAAGTCCACAGAGACATTTTTCAGATTGTTCTGTCTTGCTCCGCGGATAGAAATTTTTGCTGCAGAAGAGGCCGGCAGACTGCCTGCCTTCAGGTTTTTACGAGCGCGTGTCATTGATATTGGTTTTTCAGCCGCTGTGTCAGAGGATCTTTTATCAGGGGATGAGCCCCGCAGATAAAAGAAAAGCATAGCGAAAGATTAACCTCTCTAAGAGACGGGAGGAAAAGGAAAAAAGAGGGAGTCCAAAAATATTTTTCAAAAAACTTGCTATTTCAAAAAATCCCCCATATAATGTCAATCCTCTGTGGGGGTATAGCTCAGCTGGGAGAGCGCTTGCATGGCATGCAAGAGGTCAACGGTTCGATCCCGTTTATCTCCACCAAAATTTAAAAGGTCCCCATCGTCTAGAGGCCTAGGACACGACCCTTTCACGGTCGGTACAGCAGTTCGAATCTGCTTGGGGACGCCATTAACACTGGGAGCTCAAGAATGGGCTCCCTTTGTTTTATCCGGAAAAGGTATACTTGACCCCGGGTAAAAAAAGAGCCGCCCGGAATTGGACGGCTCTTGACCTACTGAGTCAGCTAAGGTGATTTACGGCTGACGCAGTTTCGCGGCTTCTTCCTTAATGGAACGTTCCGCTATATCGAAGGCCTCATTGAGGGCAGCAATAACATCGGTGCCCTTACGGTTAATAACAACGTTTTTGCCGGAAGTGACGAAATCAAGGCGCACATTGAACTCATTGGTCGTCTGATGTCCGTCCAGTGAAATCGTTGCCCTGACAGCACCAAGGCGGCTGTCAAATTTAGTTAAAGCTTCAACTTTTTCGTTGATAGCAGCCTCGACTGCTGGAGAACGAGAAATGCCGTGGAAAACAACCTGAGGCGTCTGAAGCATGTGAGACCTCCTTTTTTATAGAAGCAAGTGTTATGGCGCAAACCCTTTCAAATAGCTTTTCAGTAACTGAATCGGTCTTTGAATTCGGTCTCCGCTATAGATAGTGTAGCCCGCGCAACCGAAAAAAGCGCATTTATTTAACTGCAGTTTAAAAATAATTAATTTTCAAATTTCGCTCGACGAGCATACTGAAAAATTAACATACTGATTAATAAGGATTATAGAAATGATGGATCGTAAGCCCTGGGAAAATCGTGACTCTCACCGTGAAGGCTTCGGCGGACGCCGTGAATGGAATTCTGACCGTTCCGACCGCCGCTTCGGTGAAGACCGCCCGCGCTTCAATCGCGAAGACCGCTTCGGCAATGACCGCCCGCGTTTCAACCGCGAAGACCGTTTTGGTGATGACCGTCCCCGTTTCAACCGTGAAAACCGCTTTGAAGGCGGCGACCGCCGCTTCGGCGGTGACCGTCCGCGCTTCAACCGCGACGACCGTCCGCGTTTCGGTGATCGTCCGCGTTTCAACCGCGACGACCGTTACAGCTCGAAGACCGGTCCCCGCGCCCGCGCTTTCGGTGAAGGCCGCTTCCAGGATCGCGAAGACTACAGCAAGCGTCAGATTGTGAAGATCGACAGCGAAGTCGCTGCTTTCTTCCCGACCGCGAAGGACGTGAATGACGCCCTGCGCCTCGTGATCGAACTCACCCGCAAGGTGAAGGAACGTGCCGCTGAGGCCGCCGAGGAAAAGCTCGCCGCTGAAGCTGAAACCGCCGAAGACGTGGAAGACACGGCTGAAGACGATTACGAAGAAGACGAGACTGAAGAAGTCGAAGCTTCTGAAGCGGAAGCCGACGCTCCCGCCGCTAAGGCCGATAAGGCTGAGTAAGGAAAACGGCCGCGCGCGGCCGGAGAGCGGAATCCTGGAGCGGTTTTAAAAAAAGCCGGCTAGACAAGAGGCGCAGTTTTATTGTAAAATTCGCGCCTTGACTGTCCACTGGCTGTGTGCTTGCCCCAATTCCACTTGCCCGGTCGGGTAGGCAGTTAATTATCCCCGCGGACAGCTCACTGTCCAGTGTTGCAACACCGGATGCCGCAGCGGAGCGGGGAAGCTAGACGCTCTGAGGAAACTGTTCCTCAAGACTGTTTTTAATCTTTTTGGCGCGGACGCCATGCCGCACCAAGTTCCTGAATATAGGTGAATCGCAAATGAAGACCTTCTCGGCAAAGCCGGCTGAGGTTAAGCGCGAATGGTACGTGGTTGATGCATCCGGTAAGGTGCTCGGCCGCCTTGCTAGCGAAATCGCGCTGCGCTTGCGTGGCAAGCACAAGCCCGAATACACTCCCCACGTTGATACGGGTGACAACATTGTCGTCATTAACGCTGACAAGATCGTCGTTACTGGTGGCAAGGAAGAGAAGAAGAAGTATTATCGCCACACCATGATCCCGGGCGGCATCTACGAGACTTCTTATCGTCTGATGCAGGAAAAGTATCCGGGTCGCGTTCTTGAGAAGGCTGTCAAGGGCATGCTGCCCCACGGCCCGCTTGGCTATGCCATGATCAAGAAGCTGCACGTCTACGCCGGTGCTGAGCACCCGCATACCGCGCAGCAGCCCAAGGTTCTGGATATCTGAGGTTGAATGATGATCGGTAATTACAACTACGGCACTGGCCGTCGCAAGAGCTCCGTCGCCCGTGTCTTCCTGAAGAAGGGTTCCGGCAAGATCGTCATCAACGGTCGTGATATCGCCAACTACTTCCACCGCGAAACGAGCATCATGGTCGTTCGTCAGCCGCTCGTTCTTACTGAGAACGCTGAAGCTTTCGACGTGATGGCTAACGTCAGCGGCGGCGGTGAAACCGGCCAGTCCGGCGCCATCCGCCACGGTATTGCCCGCGCTCTCGTTGACTACGACGCCGCCCTCAAGCCCACGCTTTCTCACGCCGGCCTGATCACGCGCGATGCTCGTGAAGTCGAACGTAAGAAGGTTGGTCTGCGCAAGGCCCGCCGCGCGAAGCAGTTCTCCAAGCGCTAATACGCTTCTCCGGAATCCGGTACCGGGGCCGCTCAGTGCGGCTTCTCTCCGGACTCCCGGCAGAGAAAAAACGCACCTTCGGGTGCGTTTTTTTTATCCGCGGCGTGCCGCGGCCAGAATACCCGACAAAGCCTCATGGTCTTTCCGGGGAACTGATATTATTAGCACGCAGTTTTACAAGAGATTCCCTCGAGATCCCCCGAGGGCAGGTTTCCGTCGGACGCAGAATATTGGCCTGGCCAGCAGACCGGAAACAGCAGTACGACGAATACAGGAATTAAGAGAGATATGGCTGAGGAAAAAGCTGTTGCGCAGAATACTGAAGGCGAAGTTCCGGATTTCGCCGCGATGCCCGACCCGATCCAGTTCAGCGATGCCGCTGTGGATGCCGTGAAGGGGCTCCTCGATGAAGAAAAGAAGAAGAATCCCGATGTGAATCTGATGCTTCGTATCTTCGTTCAGGGCGGCGGCTGCTCAGGCTTCCAGTACGGATTTGAGTTCGTGGAGAAGGCTGAGGACGACGACACCCGCATCGTGAAGGGTGATGTGACGTTCCTCGTTGACTCGATGAGCTACCAGTACCTGGTGGGCGCGTCGGTCGACTTCAAGGATGATCTTGACGGCAAGCAGTTCGTGATCAAGAACCCAAACGCCACGACGACCTGCGGCTGCGGTTCTTCGTTCAACGTCTGATACCGCGCGGAAAAACGCCGGACGGATATACCGCCCGGCGCGTTTACGGTGAAGAGAGCCTGAGGCAGAGTGCTGCTTCAGGTTCTTTTTTATTTCCGGGGTGCCGGATAAAGCGCCCCAAGGACCCGGCTGCCCGCGGCCCCCGTCACGTCCGGACAGTTTCCCGGAATTCCGGCGAGCCGCGCGTAGGTGAGCCAGGCAAACGCCAGCCCCTCGACATCCATCGGCGGAATGCCGAGCTCGGAAGTCATTCCGACGTGCTGCGTGGCGAGGAGCCGCGCGATGTCTTCCCGCAGCGCTGGGTTCAGCGCTCCTCCGCCGCAGAGATACACCTCTTCCGCGGCCGGTGCGTAGCGGATCACGGCTTCGGCGAGGCTTTGTGACGTCAGCCTGAGAAGCGTGGCCTGCACGTCACGCGTCCGCATGAGGCGGTTTCCGCACTGCGCGATATGGGACTTCAGCCAGCTGAGACTGAAGCGCTCGCGCCCCGTGCTCTTCGGCGGCGGAAGGCTGAAGTAGGGGTCTGAGAGGAGCGAGGAGAGCAGGTCCGGCTGCGGAAGCCCGCTCTTCGCCCAGGCGCCGTCTTCGTCATAGAAGCGCCCGGTTCTCTGGAAGCACCAGGCGTCCATCAGCATATTCCCCGGACCGCAGTCAAAGCCCGCGACAGGAGCGCCGGATGAGATCGGGGGAAGGATCGTCAGGTTCGCGATGCCCCCGATATTGGCGATCACGCGGAAGGTGTCAGAGCGGAAGGCCCGGGCATGAAACGCCGGGACGAGCGGAGCGCCCTGGCCGCCGGCCGCGAGATCCGCACTTCGGAAGTCAGACACCACATCGATCCCCGTGAGCTCCGCGAGGAGCGCGGGGTAATTCAGCTGGATCGAAAAGTGCTGATCGGGACAGTGGCGGATCGTCTGCCCGTGCGCCCCCACCGCGCGGATTTCTTCCCGCGGGATGCGGCTTGAGGCGAGAAGGGACTCAACCGCCTTCGCGTAGCACTGGGCGAGTTTCACCGAGGCGGCCCCGGATCGCTCGATTTCATTCTCACCCGGGGCGCAGAGGCTGAGGAGCTCGGCCCGGAGTTCCGGGGAGAAAGGCTCGTGGGCGCGCCCGCGTATCACCGGCACAGGAGAGGAAAAGTCAGCGGCGACGGCGTCCGCGCCGTCGAGACTCGTACCGGACATGATGCCGATGCAGATAAAGGATTCGGGTGTCGTCATGGCGAAGGGGGAATGTCCGAAAGGAAAAGGTTTTTGTCAGGCAGTAAAAAGCCCTGCCTTCAGCCATATCTTAGCGTCTGGGCAGGGCCTGAATGCGGGGCTGGCCGGTTTTCGCGGATCAGCCCTGCTGTTTCTTCTTGGAGGCCGGGGTGTCGGCTGCGGCGAGCGCCGCCTTCACCTGGTCCGCGCTCATCACGGGAACCGTCTTGCCGTTTGAGGCGGTCTGCACCGCGTCAAGCTGCTTCATCTGACGCGCGAGCGCGGTAACCCGCGGGCGGGCGGCAGCGTAGTACCGGGACGGAATCCTGGCGTTCGTCTGGATCGCGACCTTGACCGGATTCACCGGGCGGCCGTTCACGTGGAACTCGAAGTGAACGTGCGGGCCGGTGGAAACACCGGTGGAACCGCAGTAACCGATCAGCTGTCCCTTCTTCACGAAGACACCCGGACGGATCCCCTTCGCGTAGCCCTTCAGATGGCCGTAGCGCGTGGAGTAGCCGTTGCCGTGATTGATGTCGATTCGGTTGCCGTAGCCGGAGAGCGAGCTGTCCGCGGCCTCAATGATGCCGTCAGAGACCGAGTACACCGGGGTGCCCCGAGGAGCAGCAAGGTCAACGCCTTCGTGGGCCCGGACCCGTCCGGTCACCGGATTGCGACGGCTGGTCGTGAACGGGGATGAGATGCGGAAGGAGTTCAGCGGATAGCGGCGGAACGTCTGCTCCGTCGTCTCGCCGTTCGCGTAGTAGTAACCGCCGCCCTTCGTGCCGTCCTCAAACCAGTAGAGCGGGGTGACTTCCTTGCCGTGCTGGAGCTCGATACCGAGGAGGCGGCCGGTGCTGACGAGGTGCCCGTCGATGAAGCGGTTCTCGTAGATCAGGCTCACGGTGTCACCGCGGCCGGCCTTGCGAAGCAGCGGGCTGTTGCGGTACTCAACGCGGTTCGCATCTGCAATGATGTCAGAGGGGACCCCTGCTTCGCGCGCTTCAGCTGCGAAGGAGCGGCCCACGCGGATCGCGGCCATCGAGTTATGGCTGTCGAACTTGAAGGGAGCGGATGCAACGGTGAGACCCTTTGCATCACGGGTAATGGTGGTCTTGATGTTTCTGTTCCGGGCTCCCTCGACATACATCGAGAGGGAGATCACCTGACCGTTCCCGGCCACGCGGGCGAGAGCGAACTGGCCGCGTCTCGGATAAGCGAAAACCGCGGCGTCAGGGTTGGAATAGATGAACTTTTCGAGTTCAGGGTCATTGATGCCAAGGCGGGCCATGAGTGAAGAGGCCGTCTCAGCATTATTGATAATGAGCGACGCATCCCGGGGAGCGGCAGGAGCAACTGCTGCGGCAGGCGCAGCCGATGGCGCCTGTTCCGTCTCGGGACTCGTGCTGACCGTCAGGGTAGCAAGAGCAGCGGAAAGCGGGAGGGCAGCGACAATGGCTGCAACGGCGATCTGCCCTCGGGTGAAGTGCCTGCGGCGGCACGTAACCCGGATCCTCCGGCAAAGCACAGCTGCACCTTCCCTGAGGCGGGAAAACTTCTCGGCGATGATCGAGTGGGGCAGCATGAAGTGACGGAAATAATTAGATGAATTGGAAAACCTACCGAGTATAACAGTCGGAATGCCTCAACCCGGACAGCGAAACCAGAAAAATGTCGGATGTAAATCTTTTTTACATTTTTTGGAGGATAATCTAGCCTGTTTCGGGCGCTCCTCAGGGCTCCCCGCCGCAAGAGGCAGGGGGTGAGAGAAAAAGCGTTCCGGAGTCTCAGCGCCCCGGAGCGGTCTTTTTCTGCTATAAGACAAGGCACCGCCCAGAGGGCGGACCCGGCGCGATAAGACGCGGGCCGCTCTGAGCAGGCCTGCCGGCAGGACACACCATAAGCCCCGACAGGCTTTTATTCTCTTGATTCAGACCTGGCACAGGTCGTTAACAGGACTTTAGATACACCGATGGCAGAAGAACAGAAAGCTACAGATCAGGTGAAGAAATACACCGTAACTCAGGAAGACCGGGATGCGCTCGCACTCATCAAGCGCGGCGCCGATACGCTTTTGATTGAGGATGAGCTTCTGCAGAAACTGGCACGGGCAAGAGAAACCGGGACGCCGCTGCGCTGCAAGCTCGGTCTCGATCCGACTGCCCCTGATATCCATCTGGGCCACACGGTGGTGCTGAACAAGCTTCGCCAGCTCCAGGATCTCGGCCACACCGTGATCTTCCTCGTGGGTGACTTCACCGCGTCGATCGGCGATCCGTCGGGCCGCAACGTGACCCGTCCGCCGCTCTCCTTTGAGCAGATCAAGCAGAACGCTGAAACCTATCTTGATCAGGCCGGCCACGTTCTCGATCCGAATAAGACCGAAGTCCGCTACAACTCTGAGTGGTCGAACGCGCTCGGGTCCGTGGGCCTGATTCAGCTCGCGTCCCGCTACACGCTCGCCCGGCTCCTGGAGCGCGATGACTTCGCGAAGCGCTTCCGTGAAAACCTGCCGATCGCGATGCACGAGCTCCTCTACCCGCTGATGCAGGGCTACGACTCGGTCGCGCTTCACGCTGACCTCGAGCTCGGCGGCTCTGACCAGCGCTTCAACCTCATCGTCGGCCGCGAGCTCCAGCGCCAGTACGGCCAGGAACCGCAGTGCATTCTGACGATGCCGCTGCTGGTCGGCCTCGACGGCGTGAACAAGATGAGCAAGTCGAAGCACAACTACATCGGCATCACCGAGTCCGCCGACAGCATGTTCGGCAAGGTCATGTCGATTTCCGACGATCTGATGTGGAACTGGTACGACCTCCTCTCGCTGAAGAGCAACGAGGAAATCGCCCGTATCAAGGACGAGTGCCAGAACCAGGGCCGCAACCCGCGTGACGCGAAGGCAGCTCTCGCGCACGAAATCGTTGCCCGCTTCCATAACGAGGCGGAGGCTGCCGCGGCTGAGGAAGAGTTCAACCGCCGCTTCAAGTCCGGTGAGATGCCGGAAGACATTCCGGAAGTCACCGTGGTGGCTGAAGGCGGCTCGATTCCGCTCGGCAAGCTCCTGAAGGAAGCCGGTCTTGTTGCCTCCGCTTCTGAAGGCAACCGCAACATTGATCAGGGCGGTGTGAAGATCGGCGGCGACAAGGTGACTGACCGCACGATGAAGATCACCTCCGGCATGAACTTCATTGTTCAGGTCGGCAAGCGCAAGTGGGCCAAGGTTTCCGTCAAGTAACGGCAGCCCGATGATCGCGCTTCTTCAGAGAGTGTCCCAGGCCGAAGTCCGGGTGGCGGGTGAAACCGTCGGCCGGTGCGGTCGGGGGTATCTCGTGCTCTTCTGCGCGGAGAAGGGGGACACCCCGGATCTCGCGAAGCGTCTCGCGTCGAAGACCGCACGGCTGCGGATCTTCGAGGATGAGGCGGGGAAGATGAACCGGAGTCTGGCTGACGTGAAGGGTGAGGCGCTTGTCGTTTCGCAGTTCACGCTCGCGGCCGATACCCGGTCCGGGACACGGCCGAGCTTTACGCCGGCCGCGGATCCTGAACTCGGACGCGCGCTCTACGAGGAGTACACCGAAGCGCTCAGAGCCGAGGGAATCCCCGTCGAGACAGGCGTGTTCGGCGCCCACATGGAAGTCTCGCTCACGAATGACGGTCCCGTCACGATCTGGCTCCGGCTTCCCGCTGTATCAAAGAATTGACGGAGAAGACGGAATCCGCTTCAGGCGGCAGCCGTTCTTCTCCTATAATCTACAGACTTGATTGATATTCTTTCCTGTTTGGCCTCAGATCGGGGCCGGGGGAAGGATTTTTTATTTTTTTAAGTGAGGGCAACACTTATGTATCAGCCGATCTCCATCGCAGCCGAAGACCCTGAGGTTTGGGCCGCTATCGAAGCGGAAAACAACCGCCAGGAAGACTACATCGAACTTATCGCGTCGGAAAACTACACTTCCCCCGCAGTTATGGCTGCTCAGGGCTCCCAGCTGACCAACAAGTATGCTGAAGGCTATCCGGGCAAGCGCTACTACGGCGGCTGCGAGAATGTCGACGTCGTTGAGCGCATCGCCCAGGAACGCGCGAAGAAGCTGTTCTGCGAGCCGGCTGGTGTGGAGATGGCTGTGAACGTGCAGCCGCACTCCGGCGCTCAGGCCAACATGGCTGTGCAGTTCGCGCTGATGGAGCCGGGCGACT
>OGCQ01004019.1_pt1 | contig 12395 bp, 7 predicted proteins | sample 1570161 | NCBI WGS metagenome assembly OGCQ01 (sample SAMEA4384402, study PRJEB24528) | human gut metagenome
GCTCTACCGGATCGGGCTTGCCATCCGGGACAGGCTCAGTCATGTACTGATCCTTGTCGCCGGTATCCTCCGGCTGTTCTGTCTGCGTCTGGCCACAGGCAGCACAAAATAGCAGCACTGCCGTTAAGAGCAGCAAGCAGAATGACTTCTTTTTCATGTTGAAACCCTCACAAAAGCACCTTACGCAGGGACGCTTCCGCGCCCCTGCGTTGGTGTATTCAAGTATTACTCCGCATCTCTGCCATGCCGTTTTTTGCTGGTCACCGCCAGTGCGGCAATACCACCGACAGCCACCACGCCGATGACTACCCACAGCACCACCTGTCCGCCACTTGAAGTATCTTCGACCTCCGTGTCGGCAGTATCATCCGACTTGTCGGTATCATCGACCGGCTCTTCGGCCTTGACGCCCTCCAGTTTCACATCCGTCATGTCATACAGGCTGGTCTGGCCGTTCAGTAGCCGGTAATATGCCACCAGTGCATAAAACCCCTGCTCCGTCGCCATGCCGTTGGCACTTGTCTCGGTGGCGAGGTGCTTGAATCCTCCGCCATTCACCGCGAAGCCGCACAGCGCGTCCAGCACGCTGACACCATTCTTGATGAACCGACTGTCCTTGGTCGGGTCAATGCCCAGTGCAGTCAGCGCAACGATGACCTGCGCGCAGGATTCGCTGTTGGCTGCGCCCCAGCTGGTGAATCCGCCGTCATTCTGCTGCACGGAGCTGAGCCAGCTCAGTCCCTTGTCCACAGCCTTCTTCGCGCTGCTGTTGCTTTTGTAGTAGGCTGCCAGCGCCTGGATAGCCATGGCGGTCATGTCCACATCGGCGTTCTTGCCGTCCAGGCTCCAGCCGCCGTCACTGCTGATCTGCGCTTCCAAAATAGCCTGTACCAGCTTGTCGCGGGTCACATCGCCGGCAGGCGTGTAGTTGTGGCTGTCCAGCGCGATCAGCGTGAATATCGCACCGTTGATGCCCTGCTTGGAGAGGTAGGACATCTCATTCAGCCCGGCCAGCAGGTCATGGCCGTCCACATTCGTCACATCCTTGCCGATGGCCGTCAGCGCCAGGATAATGCGGGCGTTTTCGGTGGCCTTGTTCTTGTCCAGCCGTCCGTTGCTGTCGATGTTGTCCTTGACATACTTGACCACAGCGTCATAGTAGCCCTCTGGGACAGTGCGACCACTGCGGGCCAACCCCAGCGCCATCCACTCGCCGCCGATGCTGCCCACGCTGGGCGTGCCCAGCTTTGCCAGATAGTCGCCGGTGGTCTTGTAGATGCTGTCCGCCTTCTTGCCCAGCTCGGCCACCAGCTTGGCGTAGGCCGCCTCAGCGTCCAGGAGCGTCTGATAGTTGGTCACCAGCTTCTTGTCCGCCGCGGAAAGCGCGTCATACGCGGCGCGTGCCTTGGCGATGACATCGCCCTTGGTCAGATCCACCACGCCGATGGCGTTGATAAGGGCGATGACCTCATCAGCGGTCTTTTTCTCCTCCGGCGCGGGGCCCATGTCCGCCGCCTCCAGCGTGTAGTCATCCGTGTAGTGGAACACGATGACGTCGCCCTTCTTCAGATACTGCTCACTGACGCCCAGCATGGGGTACTTGCCGTTCAGCGTATACATCCAGCCGGAGTTCTTACCGTTGGTGAACTCGCCAATGGTCACACCGCCGTAGGTCACGCTCTTGATGTAGTTGCCGGTGGGGTTATCCCATGTTACGCCGGGCAGCTGCTTCAGCGCGTCCCACACAGTCATGTTGGTGGTCACTTTCACCTTGTGGCCGCTGACCCACGCGGTCAGGCCGCCCTTGGACAGTCCGTGTACCTGGCCGTTGTCGCCGTGGGCCTTGTCGCCCAGCAGGGTGATGGTCACGGTAATGTCCTCCGGCTCTTTATACAGCACGGTGACGACGATCTCTACCTTAGCCGCGCCGTACTGGAGCGTCACCGTCTGCTGGCCGTGCTTGCCGCCGTCGTAGCCGGTGATCTTGAGGTCGGGGTCATTCAGCGGTACATTGGTAGTCGTACCGTCAGACCACTTGGCCGTCAGCGTAAGGCCGGACAGATTCAGAGCATCGCCGACATAGTGCTGGTTAATCTCGCCGGTAATCTCCAAATCATAGGCGATAGCCTTATTGCTGAGGATCGGCCCAACCGTACCCTGCATCCAGTTATGGTAGCTGCTCTCCGAAGTGTTAAGCCACTGAACAACAGTGCCATCCTTCAGCACTGTATTCGTAACAGCCTTTGATAGCTTATCTGCATCCTTACCTACTGGGTCATCCTCGCGGCTGTAATCGCCATCCTTGAAGAATATGTTGGTGTAGCCGTCACTGGTGCAGATATATTCCGTGTCTTTAGGCAGCGTAGATGGCTTATATTTCGTATCGACCGTTGTGATTGAGCCGATCCCCTTGCTGGTGCCACAGCCGGCCAAATAATAATTGTTATCTACTAGAGTGTTCTTGTTCAGGGAGCGAATCGTGCCCACAATGGCCCCTACACTCGTGCCGGTAGCGTGAATCTCTCCGTAAAACACGTTGTCTGTGATTCCGCCGATGCCATTGTCCCAGCATTGGACCACACCCGGCTCGCCGCCGGTAATACCGCCAACTCCATCGCGGCCCTGTATGCTTCCTGTGACAAAACAGCCTTTGATGGTGGCCCAGGGCGAGTTGGGCGCAGAACCTTGATTGTATCCGCTGCCCAAGATGCCGCCCGCATAGTCACCCGTGGCGATTACTTTTCCTGTAAACGAGCTGCTTGATATAGAGCATGGGCCCATGGACTGTCCCTTGTAGCCGACCAGTCCGCCGACGCGGGACTTGCCGTATACGGTAGCGGCACTGGTGCAGTTCATTACGCTTCCGTTAAAGTGCCCTGCAAGAGACCCCACCTCGCTTTGGTCCTTGTCACAGCCAATGACCACATCCTCGCCGACAGAGCAGTTTACGATCATCACGATATTCAGGCCAGAGGCATATCCGCTCAGGAAGCCGGATCCAGTGATATTGGTATCACCGACGATGTGGCAGTTTTCAATGGTTATGGTATTCGGTACGCTGTTGTTGTAGTAGCCCTCCGTACCATAGTCGATGACATAGCGTTCCAGCAGACCGTTGCCGACAATGCGCTCACCTTGGATATTCAAGTTTCTGACCGTGGCTTTGCGGGCAAACATTAAAAGAGGCCGACTGCCCTTCGCCATCGTTAGCGTATGTCCGTCCCCATCTAGCGTACCGCTGAATGGGTTCATATTTCTGCCCTTATCCGCATAGTCCAGCGCACCGGGTGTGACGGACTCGTCCTTCAGGCATCCGATGGGCGTCCAATCAGCGGGCAGCGTAATATCCTCCGCCAGCTTGAAGAAGGAGCCGGCGTATGAAATTCCCGCGTTTACCTCATCCCGCAGGGCAGCGAAGCTCTCCGCACAGCGCAGGATATACGGGTCATCTTCCGTGCCACGGCCAGTGATGCCGCTCTCGGCTGTCCATCCGTGTGGCTTGACAGTAATTTTTGCCCAGCGATCCTCACCGGTAATACTGGAGGGTTTGACCGTCGGCAGCTCTGCGTAAGCGACCCGTGCGATGCAGCAATACTCCACGGTACCGACGGCATTGGTCGGCGGTGTATAGGTAGCTGCCGTGGCATCCGTGATCTTCTTCAGACTATTGCCGTTCTTCGAATACCATTGATAAAGTAGGTCTGTGGGGGCGTTCGAGTCGTCGACTACCGCCTTCAGGTCGCTGGCAGTGTGTCCGAAAGTCAGTTCGGTACTGTCGGTCTTGATCTTGGCATAGAAAATTCCAGAGAGGTTGTTTGGGATCTGAATTTTTATAGGAAAGGAAAAACTCTTGGACCACGCAATGCCGTTAACAGTATTTGTGACAGTCAGCGAAAATATGGCTTTGTCGACGTTATATTCTGTCGGTACTTTGCAGGTGCTTTCTGTCGACAGCACCTGACCATTGTTTGCCCACAAGTAGGATGTTTGGCCTCCAGCTGTTTTAATGTCTTCGATTTGTTTGTTGGTCAAGCCGAATGTCAGTGTGGCGTTACCCTGATCTGTGACCTTATGCATTTTTGACGGAATCGGTGATGTCTTTGTTGTCTTTTCCGGATCGCTTTCCGGCGTATAGTCATAAGGTAGTGTCTCTGCGATCAGCGTATAGGTTTTGGCCTCCGCTTCACCCCTTGAGTCTCTGAGTTCTATTTTGTATTCCTTGGTACCGACCTCGGTGGTATCAAGGGGAATAGTGCAGCCTGTATCAGTAACTCCGTCGGCAAGTATGCTGCCACCATAGCTTACTTGAAGTCGATTCGTGGAGTCCATAAGGACGATTTGTGCGTAACTTTCCCTTCCTTTGACTAAGTTTGTTTTATATGTGGTGCTATCTATCTGCTCCAGCGGACGAGGGCCCGGCTTGCTGCCGTTTTTCTCGGAGATATTGAAATTTGTGGAAAGCTCCATGTCACAGTAGGGCTTCACATCGATCAGGCAGGTTTTTTTCTCCCCATTCTCCGTCCAAATCAGCGTTATAGTCTTTGAATAGTAGATGTTGCCGCCTAAGGCTGCCGGTGTTGAATGCGGGTGGATGTCACTTTCAACGCTTTGAACAACGCTGGCGTCTTCTTTGGTATGTAGGCTGGAATATGCGTTTACGGAATAACCTTCATCAGTAGTAATACCGTCCCCGGTCAAAAATGTCATATAATACAAAGAAAATGTATCAGAATAGTTTACCGGAGCTTCCACGCGCACATTCCATTTATAAGTGCCTGCACCGCCATAGGGGAAATAGAGCGTATATTTCCCGTCATTTTCAACGAGTTGGGTCGGCTTTTCCAATCGCATACGTTCATAATGCGAACCTGTCCATGTCCGCACTTCATAAAAGGAAAAATCCGCTGCGGAAAAGCCGGTGTCCTGCACCGCCACCATGCGGTTTACGTCATCCTCGTGCGCCGCATCCTGCGTGTTCGGCATCTCCACCGTGTCTGCTGCCTCGGAAGTTGTGTCGGAAGGCGCAGAGGTAAGTGTCTCATCCTGCTCAGTTCCTGCGCTTGAGTCAGATGCAGTTGTCTCTGTGCCCCCTGCCGCAGGCTGTGCATCGCTTGCGCTGGGCGTATGCTCTCCGCTTTCCTCTGCCGCTGTGTTGCGGTCAGCGGCGGCGTCCTCTTGTATCGTAATGACTGAATCAGGCGCAGCATCTAGTTCCGTGGCAAACGAACTTACCGGCAGCAGGCTGAACAATAGCACCAGTGCCAGCAGCCCGGCTTGCAGGCTTGCCAATCGTTTTTTCATAATTCGTGTACTGCCTTTCTTAAAATCAACTTATAAAAGGAAGGGGCGGGCGATGTGTGCCCGCCCCTTTATCTTTTCTGCTGTATGTATTTAGCTGTTGCTCTGTACCTCGTAAATGCAGTAGGGACTGAAGTCGAAAACGATGATCATTCCGTCTGTCAGCGTCACATTGGTGCTGTACGTACCCGTGGCGGCGATATTGCTTGCATTACTGCCATAGGCAATGTTCCAGCCGCTGCCGCTATATTTGTTATAGACAACGCCGTTGATAGTCTCGGTATCGGGATACGGATTGCCGTAGGTAGCATACTGGGGATAGACACCGTTAATATAACCGCCAGGGTTACCTTCCAAGGGGTTTGCATCCCAACCGGCGACTACCTTATTGGAGTCCGTAATGTCAGTGCCGTTCAGCCAAAAAGCAACCAAAAGGGCATCCAGCACATTGGGCGTTTTGAAGCTCGAAGGTGTCGTGGTCGGCTTTGCGTAGGCGCTCTGCGTGTCCGCCAAGCAGTCGGAAACATCACTGATGCTGATGGTGTAGTCCGAAATATAGAAGTTTGCGTTGATGTTGGTGGAAGTAGGGATGCCTCCCCGATAGGCGGGCTGTTCTCCAATACCACCCTCGGTGAACATTCCGTAGGTGACGTACACCGTCACAGTGCCGCTTGTGTCTGTTGTGGCAGATGCCGGAACCACAAGGGCTACGAGCATCATGACTGCCATCAGCAGAGACAGTACTCTCTTCTTCATGTCATTTTCCTCCTTAATAATTTTATAAACTCGTCATGTGCCATCATGACGTGCTTACCGGATAACAGTTTGAGGACGGCAGGAGGGGTCGGCGAACCCCTCCTGCCCTTATGGAAAGCTGACAGTCTCCGTTCAGACCGTCATGGCTTGACAAGGGTAACTCAGCAGGTTTCCTCCTGCTCCGCAGCCTCGGTCACTTCTTTCGCCGCTTTGCGCCTCACGGCCCTTTCGTGCATTCGCTGGCCGCGGCGCAGATCCTTTTCCGTCTGCCTCTGCCGCTTCTTCTCCTTGCGTTCGGAAAGAAACAGCGGCAGCAGCTTTTCTTTTTCCATGCGGTAACGCAGTGTGTTGTTAAGTTTAGGTGTGGTTTTTGGCCGGGGCAATCCTGCGGCTGTCATGGCATTATCCCAGCTGCCGAATCGCTGCTCGATAAACGCACCACCGTCGATCTCTGTGGGGCTGGGACTATGCCCCAGCGCAGCGGCACATACATTTAGATACTGCGTTAGGGCCGCACGAGTCACCCCGGCATTGTTCTCGGCGAACGCTGCATCCCGCGCTGTCAGCGAGGCTTTAGCTCGTTCGGCGACCTGACCATTTAACCAATTTTGATAGTCAAATCGTTGGCGTGGATCTCTGTTTGACATATTTTCCCCCTCAATAATGACAAATGCCGCCTCTTTCAGCTAAACTGAAAAAAGCGGCAAGCACCCAAAATAGAAGTGCGTAAACAAACTATGATAGCTGTCACAACAAGCACTCCTGTCACAACGCGTGGAGAATCCGCCCACCGCTAATGGCCCTAATCATACAAGTCTCCCGCCTCGCGCCACGGAGCTGCTGCTCCTCGTTTGCTACCTACCTTCTCAAGGGGCATCCCTCAATGGCGGACTTTCGTCCAACAGCTACTGCTGTTTTGGTGCATTCTTGCGCCCACGGTGCCGTTCGCGTGGGATTATTATTCCCGTTCCTTTTATGCAATTACCTGACCGCGCACAGAACGCAGTTCGGATAACCGCTGTAAGACATCCCAGGGCCTATGAAGTTTTTATGTGTATCAGCAGGGTATATTAAGGCATAATACAGAAATGTAATGGCCTTCCTGCCGCACTTCCGCAAAGTAAACTAACTTTGCGGAGCATCTTGTGATATAAAAGTACTACACTTATTGGCAGAAGTCAACAGGAAAGTGCAATAATCGATTGATTAATGGAAGTTCTCCAACATTCGAATATTGTAGACAAATTTGAGATTGATAGGCAAAGGAGGATGACTATGCAGCATTGCAAAAGAGAGTATTGTAATGCAGGAACACGGCAGTGGTCGCAAAGAGGCATCTACATCCGCAAGGCATCTAAGGCCAAAAACTCAGAACAGATAATTATTAGGAGCAATGATTCACGCTACAGGGGTTATCCTAAAACTGAGAAGAATGCCATTCAGCAAAGAGGTGTGGTCACTATCCAAGAGGCCGTAACAGGCTTCTTGGCCGAAAAGGAAAACACTATAAAGCTCTCATCTTACCTGCGCTATGAGCAGATGCTGCGAAAGCATATTCTCCCATCGTTGGGCCGTGTATGTGTAGATCAGTTATCAACAAAAGCATTCACATCTTTTTTGCAGCAAAAACAGATAGATAGCGAGCTGTCACAGAAGACGTTGAAAGATATAGGCACATTATTGAAGGGCGTTTTAAAGTATGCAGAGACTACATTCAATTGCAGCAGTCCTGCACATGGCGCAAAACTCCCGAAGTATCGGCAAAATATGCCGGAAATCTTTTCAGATGCAGAGATAAACTCCATTGCCAATAGAGTACTCGATGTACCGAGTATTCTAGGAATAGCTATTTTGCTGACATTGAACAGTGGTTTGCGTTTAGGAGAGTTGTGTGCACTACGGTGGTCTGACATTGACTTTTCGTCGGGAGTAATTTCTGTCCAGCGCACAGTACAGAGATTGACCGTAGATGGAGTAGGCAAACTGGTGATCCAGCCCCCTAAAAGTTTATCATCCCTACGACGGATACCCATTCCTGCAGATATGTTAGCGTTGCTGAAACAAGTGCGTCTTTCTAATTCAATAGATAGTTTTTTGATGACAGGCACGGACGCACCTATGGCCCCTCGTACCTGTCAATACCAGTACAAGCTGTTTTTGAAGGAATGCGGAGTTCACTATCGAAATTTTCACATTCTGCGCCACACCTATGCAACTCGCTGTGTTGAACGGGGAATAGATGTGAAAAGTGTGAGCGAAATGCTCGGACACTCAGATATTAAGACGACTTTGAATCTGTACCATCACCCATCATTAGCCCATAAGTCACAGGCCGTACAAAACATCTGCTTTTTACCTGTACAAGAAACGTTTATACCAACACAACTGATGGGTAGTGCGCTCATGCAACGTTTATGAGCTGCAAGTTCCGCAAAGTTAGTTTACTTTGCGGAATTTTTGTATTCATCTTTCTTAAAACGCATTAAACCTCCTATTGCTCTAGTAAAACGGCCAGCAAGCTTTTACCAGCATATTGCAATAGGAGGTTTTACTCGTGTTAAAGATTTTTTCGTTCCCTTGTTAGAGCTGTGGTTTTATTTCTTTGCCTAAAGATGTCAAAAATGCCCCGCCGCAGGAAATCCCTGCGACGGGGCATTTCGCATCAGCCGCCCTTGTGCCACAATTTGTACTTATGAAGATGTGGCCTGCGCCGTCTCTTTTTTATACCTGTCAGCCCTCGACCTTCTCCACACGGAAAGCGTAGGTCGCGCCGGCCTCCAGCGTAGTGGCGTCCACACCGGTCATGGCGTACTCGCCGTTGATGTAGAATCCCCAGTAGGTGCCGTCCGTATCGTAGTCGGCAGTCTCGCCGTTGACGGTCTTGACATACAGGCCGTACTCGGAGTCATCGCCGGCGATAACGCCCAGCTTCAGCAGCGCCGCGCCCACCGTCTCCTCATCGGTGTTGACGGTGAAGGTGACGGTCTTGCCGTCCGCACCCTGCACCTCCACGGTGAAGGCCACGGCACCCTGACCGACGACCGCGCCGTCCGCCACCGGCAGCGCCACCTCCTTCTGGCCGCAGGCCGCCAGGGCCAGGGTCAGCACCAGTGCCAACAACAGCGCCAGCAGCTTTTTCATGGTGTTTTTCATGTTTCGTTACTCCTTATCTGTTATCCCTATAAGCAGGCAGCCACGCCGCACCGCGACGCGCACCGCCTGTCCTATAAAATGATTGCTGACCCCCAGAGGGAAATCCGCCGTCAGCACGGCGTCGGTCAGCGGATACTTGGCGTTCTCGATGGTAACGCCCTCCGCGTCTGCGCCCAGGCAGAACACGGAGAAAACGCTGTTCTGCCCTGCGGTGAGTGTGATCTCGCCCCCGTCGCAGATGGCGGTGAAGCGCTCACCGTTTCCGTACAGCCAGCCCTGCCCGCCCCGGCGGGCAATGTAGGCCAGCGTCTGCATATTGGCCACCGTGTGGTCTGTCCGGTGGCCGCCCATGCCGCCCAGGAGATGGAACTCCCTCTCACCACGGTCGAAGCCCTCCTTGACTGCCCGGATCATGTCGGTGTCATCCTTCTCCACCGGCAAGCGGAGGATGTGGTCAAACGCCGGCGCGGCGTCCAGCGAGTCGAAATCCGCCACCAGCAGCGTGGGTGTTATGCCATTTTCCCGACAGGTATGCCAGCCGCCGTCGGCGGCGATGACCATATCGGTCCTTTGAACAGACACAGGCAGGCCGTAAAAGCTGCCCGCGCCGATGATAAAGCAGGCCATGGGTAATTCCTTTCTTGGATATTCGACGCAGCCGGGGCGGAAATATACCAGACGGGGGTTACATCCACATGGCGAAGAGCCGTAATACCGTCCCCATCGCCCGCCGCCAAAACGGGCGCTCCGCCATACGCTCCGGCGTCATGGGCGCACAGCGGGCCATGGTGGTGTCCATATCCTCCAGCAGCGTCTCGATGGCGGGCGTGCCATAGAACACCTCGCCGCATTCGAAGTGCAGTTGGAAGCTGCGGTAGTCCATATTGACGGAGCCTACAAAGGCCGTCTCGCGGTCAGTCAGGACGGTTTTTCCATGGACAAGGCCAGGTGTAAAGGTATATATCTTAACATCATGCGCCATGAGCTGGTCGAAGTAGCTCTCCGCCACCAGATAGGCAAACTTGTGGTCCGGGATGCCGGGCATGATGAGGCGGACATCCACACCGCTTTCCGCAGCCAGACACAGCGCCTTGAGCATGGGCTCGTCGATAGCCAGGTAGGGTGTGGTGATATACACCTCCCGCCGGGCGCGGCCAATCATCTGGAGGAACAGATCCTCCGCCGCGTTGTTAGGGTTGTCATCGGGGCCGTCCACCACAGTCTGGCAGAAGCCCTGCTCCAGGGGGTGGTGCAGGGGGCGATAATAGTCGTACTCATGGTACAGCTGACCGTCCATCCGCTGCCACATCTGCAGGAACTCCCGGGTCAGGCCCCAGGCGCCCTCGCCCTCCAGCCGGAGACCGCAGTCCTTCCAATAGCCGAAGCGTTCGATCAGGTTGGCGTACTCGTCGGCGATATTGGCACCGCCGGTGTAGGCAATATCTCCATCCACGCAGGTGATCTTCCGGTGGTCGCGGTAGTTGAAGTACAGCCGGTTGACGTAGTGGTGCACGGGGTTGAATACCCTGACCTCCACCCCGGCGTCCTGCAGCGCGTCTATTTTTTCGTTGGGCATACGCATCATGCTGCCGAAATCGTCAAAGATCAGCTTGACCTCTACGCCCTGACGGCTCTTGCGGCAGAGGATATCAGACAACCGATCCCATATCTCGCCTTCAGCCATGATAAAGTACTCCAGGAAGATGAACCGCTGGGCCGTATCCAGTGTGGTGAGCATATCCTCCAGATACGCCTCGCCGGTGGGCAGATAGTGCAGCGCCGTGTTGCGGTACAGGTCAAAGCCCTTGCCGCTGAGATACGCTGCCAGCGGATACCACTGGGGCGCGGTCTGGCGCAGCTTCTCCAGATTGGTGCGGGCGAGCTCCTGCTGCGCCAGCGGCTCCTCGATGGGCACCGGCTTCTTCAGGCTCAGGCGCTTGGACGGCCGGTCGCCGTTCCACAGCAGATAGAGGATCAGTCCCACCACCGGCACGAACAGCACCAGGATGATCCAGCCCATCTTATAGCTGGTGGCCCCGGGGCGGGACCAGATACGCATGGCCACCACACCGGCCAGCAGCTGCAATACCGTATAGGCCAGCGCCATACGCTGCTTAAGCAGGTCGCTGAGGACGATCACCAGCGCGATCTGTGCCAACAGCAATACCGCCACCATCACCAACCGCAGGGCGGCGGATATACGGCGCTCTGTTCTCTGCTGTACCTTCGGCTTTCTCACGGGGGCTCCTCCTCTCCTCGGCGGTTCTATTGCTGATTTTCTTTCTGATTACATCTGGGACGTGCGCAGCAGGCACTGCTGGATGTCCCACAGCTTGTCGGACAGATCCACATAGTACTTGTGGGGATAGTCAAAGCGCTTGACCTCGTCCCACAGGGTATCCACCTGCTGGGCGCAGTATGCCTTGATCTCCTCCAGCGGCGGGCAATCGTACACCCGCTTGCCGTTCTTGAAGATCGGCACCAGCAGCTCCCGGGCCTCGAAGTTATACACGTCCTTTCGCTTCCAGGTGGCCATGGGGTCAAAGATGGTCAGGCCCTTCGTGTCGTCCACCGTCTCGTCATAGACCGTGATATAGTCGGCGATGGCCTTGCCGGTGTCGCGCCCGTACAGGCGATACACCTTCTTGAAGTGGGGAATGGTGATCTTCTCCACATTCTCGCTGACCTTGATCTTGGGGATGATGTTGCCATCCTTGTCCTCCACAGCGGCCAGCTTGTAGACGCTGCCAAAGACGGGGTCGCTCTTGGAGGTGATGAGCCGTTCGCCCACGCCGAAGGAGTCCAGCTGCGCGCCTTCCAGCAGCAGGCCGCGGATGATGTACTCATCCAACGAGTTGGAGGCAACGATCTTGACGTCGGCAAAGCCTGCCTCATCGAGCATCTTTCTGGCTTTTTTGGAGAGGTAGGCAATATCTCCGCTGTCGATGCGCACCCCTTTCGGACGGTGACCCAGCGGAAGGATGACCTCGTTAAACACCTTGATGGCGTTGGGGATACCGGATTTGAGCACATTATAGGTGTCCACCAACAGCGTACAGTCGTCCGGGTAAATCTGTGCGTAGGATTTAAACGCCTCATACTCGCTGTCGAACATCTGCACCCAGCTGTGCGCCATGGTGCCGACTGCCGGTACGCCGTAATCGCGGTCGGTGATGGCACAGGCGGTC
>OGCQ01004022.1_pt1 | contig 12390 bp, 16 predicted proteins | sample 1570161 | NCBI WGS metagenome assembly OGCQ01 (sample SAMEA4384402, study PRJEB24528) | human gut metagenome
TATTCAGGATGGGGAACGATTTAATGTCAGCGGAAACGTCCTGGCGGCGGAACTGGACAGCATGATTCAGACTTGGGAAGCCGGGGAGTATTTCAGAGCATCCGTTATGCTGCAGTCTTTGTTTTTGACGATACATGATATAAGAGGGACGGATTACCGGAGTCTGGATCTGAACACAATTTATGAATATATTCAGGAACATTACGCAGAGCCATTGGATCTGAACAGTTTGTCACAGCTTTATGGGACAAGCGTCAGCTATTTTTCCAGAGCATTTAAACAACATTTTGGTACGCCCCCTATGACGTTTGTCAATGAAGTGCGCATGCATTATGCACGGCTGTTCCTGACAACAACAGAGATGAAGGTTCAGGAGATTGCAGGATATTGCGGATTTGAGAAAATGGAATATTTCTGTTATGTCTTCAAAAAGGTGGAGGGCTGTACGCCGTCGCAGTATCGCCTGAATCGTTGGCATGCGGACAAAAATCCTTGTGCCGCGGACGGAAGATTGGAAATGGAATCAGACGGAAATCTTTAAAATTTAATAATATTTTTATAAATAACTATGGACTTTAATCCTCTAAAATGATAAAATGTGTTTGTGTGTCTCGGACAAGGTTATTGAAGTCCGAACAAATAGAATGAATGATTATTATTTATAATGAAGGGGATTTGTGACGACATGAACAAAAAAATTAAAACGCCGGAAGTTGAGCAGTTATTCAAAGGCATGCTTTGTCTGAAGAGCGTGGAAGAGTGCTATGAATTCTTCGAAGATATCTGTACCATCAATGAGCTGCTGTCATTATCACAGCGATTCGAGGTGGCCAGAATGCTTCGCGAGAAGAAGACATACCTTGAGATCGCAGAGAAGACAGGTGCTTCTACTGCAACGATCAGCCGTGTCAACCGTTCACTGAATTATGGTAACGATGGTTATGATATGGTCCTGGATCGCCTGAATGAAGAATAAATTGTTATAAAATAAAGGAATGCACAGGCATTCCTTTATTTTTTGTCCAAAATGGCTTCAATGAGCTGTTTCTTGAGATAAATGTCCAGACTCAGCATACAGATAAATGTAAATTCCCGGAGGGATGCCTGATCAGCCTTCGGAGCATCGGGAAACAGGTCTGCTGACATGTGGAACTGCTTCATAACATTCTCCAGTACTTCCTGAACGAAAGTATCCTCCTTGGAAAAGAGGGTTGTGTAGATGGCCTCCAGATTCAGATCCGCATCCTTATGAAAATACTTGTCCGTCAGAGGCCCCAGAATGGTCTTGATATCGCTGATGGGCAGGAAATTCTTAAAATAGTAAATAAAGATCATCAGAAGAATATGGTCTCTGGAATACTTCTTCTTGTCCGGCGGCGGCAGCAGATGATTCTTCGTGTAGTTGTTGATCATGGTCTTGGTCATGATCTTGTCATCTTCAAAACGGATGGTTTTGGCAAGATGCCGGGTCAGGAATGTTGTAATCTGGTCTACATATAAATCAAGATCCGGCAGCATGGACGCCTTGATATAACTGCCATCGGTATAGCGTTTGAAAACTTCTTCGATGACGGAAGGGATATCGTTGCCTTGTTCCATGATCGGGTTCAGTCCTTTCGTTGAAAATTTATCTTCTTATAGTATAGTCTATAAAATAGCAAAAGGTCAATCAAAAATTGCAATATGTAGTAATGAAAACCATGTTGATGAAAGGCTTGCATTCACTGCCTGCAGATGGTATGCTAAGAGACGAAAATATCCGATTTTTTAGTATGGATCGGGAAATGTACAGGAGGTAGACAGCAATGATTAAACGAGCAGAAGATATGGTGAAGTTATACAATGAGCATATGCGAGGCGGAGACGGAACTGTGGAGATTATCCGTTATCTTGAACCTGAGGAGTTTAACGGAAATGCTAAGATGATCGCGAAGCTGGTGCTTAAGCCGGGATGTTCTATCGGCGAGCATACACATGAAGGTGAAGAAGAAATTATTTGTATTGCAAAGGGAAATGCAGAATACAATGACAACGGCACAATGGTGACACTTCATGAAGGGGATTCCTGTGTTTGTCTGGGCGGACAGACACATGGCATCAGAAATGCATCTGATACAGAGAATCTGGAAGCCTTTGCCGTTATTCTTCTGTATTAATCAATGGGTCATTATGAAGAGAATGAAGTTGGACAAAACATGTACAGTGTGTATGATTTTGCTCCTGACGGTGCTGCTTGCAGCATGTGGCAGGGGCAGCAATCAGGAAGCAGCATCTGAAAAGCCGGTAGATATTGTATCCGAAGTCGCGGAGGTCGTCAGCAGTGAGACGGAGACGACTGCGATGGATGAAACGGTTCAAAAGAATTACAAAGTTCTTCTGGATGGAACTTCTGATCAGGAGGCTGTTTATTATCTGATGGATGTGACAGGCAACGGTTCACCGGAACTGATTGTCGGCAAAGAGGCCATGAGTGTTTATTCATGCAATCAGGGAGCAGTGACAACCATTGGTGCAATGGCCATTGATACAGCCTACTTGTCAACGAAGTATGGCTTCTTGGCATTCAACAACCAGAATGATAAGTATGAGCTTGTGCAGTATAAATACGATGGTGAGATGATCACTGAGACGGTGCTTGTGTCTGCGTCTTCTGAAGCTGATTATAAGAGCCAGGCAGATCAGTATCTGGCGGATGCAAGAGAGTTGAAGGCCTATGCACTGGATGACAGAACGCCTTTCGGTGATGAAGCTGCCGAATAGACCGCAGTGCTTGAAGATAATAAACAGAGCATTTATCAATACAAAAAATTATTGACAAATGCTCTGAAAGTATGTATGATGTATTCAAATGAATATGGAGCTTGTCTCGGCAAACGAATAATGAAGGCTATAGATTTCTACTGTTTCTGAATATAACAGTTAAGTCTATAGTTTTTTTTTATGCAGATAATGAGTGCGATTGGTTAAGAGCAGATCGTTTTCGTTTGTTTTAGTATCCGTACAGAAAGAGGTTATAGCAATGGGAAGAATAGGATGGATAAAAAAGATAATGATTATTGTGCTGGGATCGATGCTTGCAGCATATGGCATCACGTTGGCCTTGTATGCGGGATTTGGAGGGGCGACCCTCGCTATCGTATGGCAGGGCATGTCAAAAACATTTCATATAAGTATTGGTATGGCTTCTCTGATAGTGGCTTTGATAATGATAGTTTTTGTATTTTTTTATGATCGTTCACAGCTGAATATCGGCACAATCTTGTATCAGTTTGTGTACAGTTTTTGTGTAGATTTATTTGCAGATGCCCATGTATATAGTTCACATTTATGGCTAAATGCAGTCATTATGATATTAGGAGTTATGTTGTTTGCTGTCGGTATCGGATTTTATGCATCAGCGTCTATGGGGCGGGGCTCGTATGAGGCTCTAACTTTTTCGCTTGCCGAGAAGAATCACTGGCAGGTGAAAGGTGTGCGGATGGTACTGGATGTTTTGATGGTGATTGTCGGTGTTGTATTAGGCGGAAAGTTTGGTATATGTGCAATAGCCACTATTCTGTTTTCTGGTCCGGTTATTCAGTTTACAACTGCAAAAACAAAAAAGTTATTAGCAATATAACACGAGGTACTTTAAAGTGAATTTTGAGAAAATAAATAACAGTCAGTGGGATATGAATTATGCGAGTGTATCATTTGTTATTCAGTGGATAAATAGTACAGGACATTTGGATATTGTTGATATGGGGTGGTCGAAAAATCTGATATTACGTCGTTTGACTGCTGTGATAAAAACGCAGTTTATAAGCCCGACAAATCAAATATATGAAAAATATCTTGTAAAAAATACAACGGTAAAAGAAAGAAAAAGATATGTTGAGAAGCTGAACGGAAGATGGTATTCAATAACAGCGCCTTTTAATGGATATATTAAGGGAAAAGGTGAAATTGATGAAGGATTTAAGCTGATTTGGAGACAATTTCTGCAGGAAGAGAAGAAAAAAATTGAAATATCGGATGTCAGACGACAAAGCAGAGTATCCAGGGCGGTTGATGAGATAGGAGAGATACTTGCAGCAATGACAGAAAATTGCAAAGGCCAGGAGAAGGACAGTCAAAATAGCTGTGATGAGTTTGCAGAAAGGATACGTGCAGTCAGTGCAGGAAAATCAGAAGAAGCGTTTGTGGACAGACTGATTTCTTTTTACTGTTATGAAATAGAGAAAGCCTGTGCAAACCGAGATATGGCATTACTGGAAGAACTGACTATGGACTGGTGTCCGAATGGGCTGATGCATGATTATGTGTGGCAAAAAATAAAAGTAGCGGGTCAGTAATTTTGGCAGTAAAATAACCTCAAAATCCAAACTCAGTTTTTGAGTAGGATGGATTTTGAGGTTATTGCTGTTTAAAAGAGATATTTATCTCGGAGATTTAGCGTTATTTCATTCTTGAACAGCTTTTTCAGCAAATTCTGTTGTAATAAGAGTGCCATAATCCACCCGCTCAGTCAGTTCTCCGGCCTGGTCAAGGATATTCTGCAGCAAGTTGAAAGCTTCCTCTGTGAAAATACAGTCTTCCTTCCACGTATCCTGTGCAGCGTAACGGTCGATAATGGCAATGAGCTTATCGGTATCAGTCTCTTCAAATTGCGGCTGGATGACATCAGCAATTTCAGCAGGTGTGTGGCTGCCCACGTAATCCAGACCTTTTTGGATGGCATTGGTAAATGCCTGGATGATATCCGGATGCGCCTGAATATAGCTCTCAAGGGCCGAGAAACAGGTATATGGGACATAGCCGGAGTCTTCACCGAGAGAAGCAATGACATGACCATTGTCGTTCATTTCCAGAGAAGTGGCGAATGGTTCAAATTCAACAGTATAATCAGCGGTGCCACTGGCGAATGCTTCAGCTGTCAGGCCGAAATCCACATTCTGGATGATGGTCAGGTCAGTTTTCGGGTCAATATTGTTCAGGGTTAAAACATATTCAAAAATCATTTCTGGCATGCCACCTGCCCTGCCACCCAGAACGGTTTTGCCTTTTAAATCCTGCCATGTGAAGTCTGGTTCTTTATCCCTTGCAACAAGGAAGTTGCCGGCACGCTGGGTCAGCTGGGCAAAATTGACAGCATAGTTCTGTGCCCCTTGGTTATAGACATAGATAGTGGCTTCGGGCCCCATAAAGCCAATATCCGCGTCGCCGGATATGAGAGATGTCATTACATTATCTGCACCGGAACCGTTCACCAGAGTAATATCCAGGCCTTCATCGGCAAAGTAGCCTTTTTCGATAGCCACATACATGGGAGCATAGAAGATGGAATGGGCCACTTCATTGAGGGTGACCGGTGTCAGGTCAGAATTTTTTTGTGAGCAGCTTGTAAAGACCATGATGAGGCAGCCAAGCAGTGCAGCCACGGAGAAGAATTTTTTTAAATGCATACGGAAGATACCTCAAGGAAATTTTACTTTAATAGTATGACTTTCGAATAAAAGAGTGAAACCAATGATTTTATAAAATTTTTACTTGTGAAATGCCCTGCGGTAGTGTACTCTTAGAAGAAGACATCATGTCGAATAGTAAATGGATAAATGGAGGATTTTTCAATCATGGAAAATACAATGACAGGACGCAACGTAGGTAAAACATGCCGTACCCATTATAGAGGTACTTTTAACGACGGCACACAGTTTGATTCATCTTATGATCGCGGTGAACCGCTGGAATTCGTATGCGGTGCGGGACAGATGATCAAAGGCTTTGATGCAGCAGTGGCAGATATGGAAGTCGGTGAGATCAAAGAAATCCATCTGATGCCGGAAGAAGCTTATGGTATGCCGGATCCGAATGCAATTATTGAAGTTGAGATTGCACAGCTGCCTGGTTCAGAGGACCTGGAAGTTGGCCAGCAGGTTTATCTGACAAATCAGTATGGCCAGCCTTTCCTTGTAAAGGTAACTGGCAAGGACGAGAAGATGATTACTTTTGATGCTAATCATGAGATGGCAGGCAAAGAACTGAATTTCAAAATCGAACTTGTAGAAGTGAAATAAGAAAGTTAAATAGAATACAGGTTTGATCTGTATAAGATACGAATGTGAAAAAGTGCCCTGAAGGTAGATTCAGGACACTTTTTTTTCCATAGGTATTATTGCCTATGAGATATAAAGGATAGATAAAAAATGAAAAGAAGTGGGCTTATTTAAAGTGTCATCGGTTCCATATGTTCTGTCTGTTCTTCTTTGATGAACATCATAAGAAATCCGATCAGAAGAAGCATACAGGAAATCCATATGGTTCGCATGCCGAAAATTGTAATGCCGTAACCGCCGATACCTGCACCGATGGCAAAGAGTAAAATGATTCCCCAGTAGCACAGGGATTTGCGCAGAGTGTTTTTATCACGGTTACGGATAAAAGCACATAAGGCATCTGTGCCGCTTCGGATGTTGCCGATGCACATGGTGCTGGCGAAGGCGTATCCGTTGACTTTACGAAAACTCTGAACCTGCATGGCACATGAGAATGAAACCATGGCATTGGCCAGCAGATTCAGTCGTGTCGGCAGAAATCCAACAACCAGCAAAAGAAGAATCTCAAGTACGAGAACCAGTTGGCGCCAATGGATATGTTGGATACGCTGAAATTTGATGTGGATACATTCAGCGATGGCGATGCCCAGGGCAAAAAACAAAAGAGGCACAAGGTAATGGATGGCCCGGCCAAAATCTTTATCGATAATGCTTTGACTCAACAGGACGATATTGCCTGTCTGGGCATTGGCAAATACTTTTCCGCGAAAAATATAAGTATAAGCGTCCTGTAATCCTCCTGACACTGACAAAAAGGCAGCAGTCAGGAAAGATTCGGACATCTGTTTGTGGTGCTTGAAACTCATTGATGATTCCTCCAGTAAAAATTATCAGTTATTGTCTTAGTACTTGCCGGGTTAAGTACAATAACGGAATGTGCGGTCAGTCAGGATTCTTGCGAAGATCAGGCCAATGGGGAGAGCGGCTATGATCATAATCGCTGCTGCAAACCACGAAACGGATTCGTTCAGGGACATAATGCCAAGATTATAGATGGCACGATAAAGATAAAGCCCCGGAACCATGATCACAATGGAAGGAACAGTGATAGATATTCTTGGATAACCATGATTTCGTTTAATAATGGATGCAAGTAAACCTGCTGTCAGTGCACCGATGAAAGCGGCCTCCGCAGATGGCATCTGGGTGAAATCAATGAGTTCAAGTCGTAATGTGTTGGCAGCAGCGCCAATCAGTGCAGCGGTGGCTGCGATAGGAATGGCGCTGTTGAACATGATCGAGAAACCGAAAACGCCGCAGAAGCTGGTAATGATCCGAAGAAATATATGTAAGATGGGATCAATGTTCATGGCAGCAAAATCAACGGGTTTCAATTTCAGTAGTAAAGCCATGATCCATGCAAACATTGTGGCAACAAGCACAATAATGATCGCGTAGGTCAGACGTTCCAGACCGGAACGAAGATCCAGTTTGGCAAGGTCAATGCCGCTTGTAATAAAGGGAAAGCCCGGAATGATAAATAACATGGAACAGATATAGCCTGCTTCATGGAATGAGGAGATGCCGAAGCAGACCTCAGATAGTTTTAAAAGCAGTGCATAAACCAGGCAGGCAGCCGATATGGCGGCTGCAATATTTAAAAACAATGTATAGTGGTGTTTAATCAGCTTTGTACGGACAAAATTACCGATACCGGCTGCAATAAAGGCCAGTATCATTTCCACAGGGCCGCCGCCAAGTAAAAATGTAAAGGCGCTGCAGGCCAGTGCTGCTGCAAAACCAAGTTTTACAGGTGAATACAGACCGTGGATTTCTTCAATTTCATCCAGTCTTTTATGGATTTCTTCACCGGTAAGTTTGGCTTCCATTGTCGGAAAAGAATCTACGAATTGTTCCATTCGATACAGCTTAGATGTATTGACACCGGTATTGGCGATGCTGAGAGACTGTGAAACGCAGTCTTTGCCGTCAAAGCAGTTGAATGAAATGGACATTAATCCAACATCAACAGTACAGGTCACACCAAGTTCTCTGGACAAACGGTTCATGGAAGTACGGACGCGCCATGCACCGGTGCCGCAGGAAAGCATGATCAGACCTACACGGCCGATGACAGAGGATTTCTCAATCAATCCAGCTTGACTGATGATAACATGGCTGTCAGCATCTGCATAATCATGCCATGGAATTTCCATATGGTTTTTTTCCATGATATCAACATAAGAAGCGGCAGATGCTGATGCAGTATTATTTTTGCGCATAGATAATCGCCTCGGCTTTTTCAATATGTTTCTCCAGATGTTTTAGAAAATGAGAATTCGGCAGGAAGATGCCAAGTTCGTCACATTTCTTATTGTGCTCGACCAGTGTATCCTGACCATAAAAGACATAGGCCATCGGAAGCTCTTTTTCCAGCGTGATCATGATATCCCAGACAGCAGCATAGGCCTCTGCCTCGGTTTCTTTGAGTTTTACTGTGTCCGGAAGTTCACGGATCAGAAGAATGCCTGTTGTGATCTCAAGAATCTTCTGCTCGATATTCATATGGTTTGGACCGTAATCATGGCTGTAGCGATAGGCTTGAGCCAGAAAAATGTTTCTATCTGATTCAAGATCATGATAAATTTTTTGAAAAGTACTGTATTCTTTCTTATAAAAAGGATTATCATACTCCGGAAGTAAGAGACCTTTTTCATCGGTCATGATAATCGGATTCTGTTTGCCGTCTGCATTGAAACGGTAAGGAATCAGAAAAGAATTCCGAAGAAGGTCAAAAATAGTATTCTGGCAAATGCCCATCAAAAATGCGGACAAATCTCTATTCTTATAGGATTCAAATAAAGCTTTGGAAAATTCTTCAGGTGAAAGGGGATGATCAAATTCATCATTACAAAATAGAAAATCGCAGAATGTTGCCTGAAGTTTTTCACAAGCCCATGGATCATTTAAAATTTTTTGAAATAATATATCTGAATGCTCTTCCCGAGGGAAAATCGTTTTTTCTTCCATTATTTATTACGCGTCCTTCCTTGATTTTCTTATTCTGTTCGATTATACTATGAATGTAGAAATAAGTAAAAACTATAATTGATATGATATCGATTATGTTTTGATATGTCTGGAGTAAAAGTATGAATGTCAATTTTGAGTATTATCGGATTTTTTATTATGTGGCCAAGTATCGCAATTTTACAAAGGCGGCCAGAGTCCTGGGAAATAGTCAGCCGAATATTACGAGAGCGATGAACTGTCTGGAGCAGCAGGTACATGCGACGTTGTTTATTCGGACAAACAGAGGTGTTCAGCTGACATCGGAGGGAGAGGAACTTTATAATTATGTATCTGCTGCGATGGCTCAGATTTTTGCAGCGGAAGAGGCTCTTTCGGAAAATGATGGCCTGCTGCACGGTAAAATCGCAGTGGGAACAAGTGAGACGGCTTTGAATATCTTTCTTCTGGATAAGCTCAAAGCATTTCATCAGGAGTATCCGGGCATCCGGTTGAAGTTGTATAATTATTCGACACCGCAGGCTATGGAGGCGATTAGGAGCGGGAAGGTTGACTTTGTTGTTGTGACGACACCGGTAGAGGCGACAGGACCTCTGAAAGTCGTGACACTGCAGTCTTTTAATGAAATCCTTGTGAGCGGAAGAACATTTGACAGATTAAAGGATAGAATCGTTAGTCTGACCGATTTGAAAGACGATTCATTGATCGGACTCGGAAGAGAAACAATGACATTTAAGTTTTATAATCAGTTTTTTCTGGAGCACGGCCTTGAATTTGTGCCGGACATTGAAGTGGCAACCTCCGATCAGATTCTTCCGATGGTCAAGTCTGAACTTGGACTTGCATTTATACCGGAACCGATGGCACGGGAGGCGGTTAAGAAGCAGGAAGTTGTCAAGATTCCGCTTCAGGAAGAGATACCAAAGCGGGAGATATGTCTGGTATATGATTATCAGCATCCCCTTAATTCAGCAGCAAGACAGTTTATTGCAATGTGCAGGGAGATCTGAAGGGCAATGCAGAAATCACAGATGCAGTCGATTTCTAAATATTTTAGGCGGCGGCAGGCGTATGAGAACAGCTTCTGAGATCAATATCCCTTGTTGGAAATAGCGTAAACTGGTATACTAGAGATAGTTTATAAGCAAATAGAGTGGTTAAAGGAGTGATTGGATGCCATTAATAAAAGGGAAAACATATACAGTTGATGATATTTATGCTTTGCCGGAGGATGAAAGGGCAGAATTGATTGATGGTCAGATTTATTATATGGCATCACATCTAATAAATGTTTGTCATTTCTCAATGTATATGTTATAATGTAATGCATATTTCATTGCGTTTAATGCTTTAAATGAATGAAGACCTATACAGTGAGGAGACGAGAAAGTTTATGTCTGAGGAGAAGAAAACCTCCATAAAAGCCGAAGTGTTCAGCTGGGTCAAGGTGATTGTTTCAGCGATTATAATTGCTCTGCTTGTGGACTTTTTTATTATAGCGAATGCGGTTGTACCTACCGGATCGATGGAAACAACAATCCCTGCCGGATCCAGGATCATGGGACTTCGATTGTATTACGATTTTAAAGAACCGGAGAGAGGCGATATCGTTATTTTCAAATACCCGGATGATGAGAGTGTTGATTATCTGAAGCGTATTATCGGCCTGCCGGGAGAAACAGTAGAAATAATCAGTGGTAAGGTCTATATTAATGGTGAATTGCTGGATGAGCCTTATCTGAGTGAGGAGCCGACAGGTGATTTCGGGCCTTATCAGGTGCCGGAGGACAGTTATTTCATGTTGGGAGATAATAGGGCTGTTTCGAAGGATTCCAGGTACTGGCACAATACCTATGTGAAGAAGGATAAGATCATAGCGAAGGCCTTTGTGATGTATTGGCCGTCATTGAAGTGGCTGGGTTAATTGAATATGTGATGAAAGAAGGGCTGCTTTTTGAAAAGCAGCCCTTCTTTCATAATATAAAAAATGCCCGAATCAACAATTCTGATGATCCGGGCATTGCATTCCAACGATAATAAAGATTAGTCTAATTTGATGCCTGCAAGTAAGGAAGCAAGGCTTGTTGCTGCCTGACCTTCTTCTTTGTAATTGAAAGCAGGTTCTCTGCTGTCGATTACTTCTGTGTCTGCATCCTGAGCGGCTTTCATGCTGAGGCTGATCTTGCCGTCTTTCTTGCCGATAACCTTCACTTTCACTTCATCGCCGACTTTGACAACTTCGTTTGGTGATTCAATGTGTTTGTTAGCCATCTGTGAGATATGAACAAGACCGGATAAATCATCAGCAAATCCTACGAAAGCACCGAAAGAAGTGATTCTTTCAACTTTACCATCGTAGATATCACCAACATTCACTGCATCAATCTTAGCAGCTCTTGCTTCTGCAGCTTTATCCTGTTCAACAGCTTTGCCTGAGAGAACAAGACGTTTCTCTTCTGGATCGACAGTAATAACCTTAACTTCGATAGATTTATCAACCCATTCGTTTAAATCTTCGACATAAGCGATGGATAATAAAGAAGCAGGAATAAATCCGCGAACACCCTTTACATAAGAGATGACACCGGCATTGACAGCAGCATTGATCTTAACTGTCAGAACTTCACCGCTTTCCTGCATAGCCTTTAATTCTTCCCATACGGCCGGATCAACTGGTTTGCGAGGCTTTCTGGCTGGCTTCTTAGGCGCTTCTGTGGATGTTACTTCTAATTCTTTTTCTTCTGTACTCATTGTTGAAATCTCCTTTATTAAACTGGTGCCGAAGCAGCAGTGTGATTAATATATTCGTCAGTCTGAAAGCTGCCGGGAAAATGATTATTCTTCTTCTGCGGCTTCAGCTCCGGAATGATCGTCTTCCTCTGGCTCGTCTTCAGGTGCATCTTCGGCTGGTTCTGATTCAGCATCTTCTTCCTTCTCGGATGTCGGATGCAGATTGACATATTCACGGGAATCCTTAGAGGATGCGTCTTCTTCGTCATCATCAAAATCATCGAAATCATCATCAAAATCATCATCAAAGTCGTCAGACAGATCTTCCTGATACAGTTTATTCTTGATAAAGTAAACAACTGCGCCGATACCTGCACCAATTGCTGCAGCGGCTGCAATAGCCTTTATTGTCTTCTTCATGAAATAGTCACCCTTTCTAAAAAACAAGTAGACAATCGTCTGATTAGAATATATGATTTATAATACCACAAATACATCAAAATAAAAATAAAATTTTTATATTTTTTCTAAAAACAATACTTGCATTTTGTGAGAAGTTGATGTAGTATACACTAGTGAAAGACAAATGTGTTTC
>OGCQ01004024.1_pt1 | contig 12387 bp, 10 predicted proteins | sample 1570161 | NCBI WGS metagenome assembly OGCQ01 (sample SAMEA4384402, study PRJEB24528) | human gut metagenome
TTCTATGCAATCTGCCGAAAAATCTGACGACGCATCTTACGCACAAGCTTTATGCCGTGTTTCCCTAGGAATTACTTTCTGCCCAGTATGAAGTCCCAAGTCGGATTCTTGCCTGCACCCTGCAGAGCAACGTAGTAGAGGATATAGTACACGTCGGTGGAATCTACCGAGCCGTCACCGTCAATATCAGCAGCGGCGATCTGGTCAGCGGTGAGATTGCTGGACATGCCTGCACCGCAGTATGCCACGTAGAGCATGGCTTCGAATACGTCGTTGGTGTCGAGCACGCCGTCGCCGGAAGCATCACCCTTTGCAGCTGCCGGAGTGGTTGTGGTAGTGGTTGCAGTCGTTGCGGTTGTTGCTGTGGTGGTGTTTGTGGTGTTGGTCGTCTGTTCGGTGGTGGATTTTGTCGTGGTCGTGGTAGTTGTCGTTGTGGTGGTGGTAGTGGTGGTTTCGGTTGTGGTTTCAGTGGTGGTTACGGTCTGGTCGGGAATGGGATCGTTGGGGTTCCAGTTGTAGTGAATGGTTGCGTTCAAGAATTCGTCATTACTACTGCCTACTCTCATATTATTCCAATCATCTTCAGAACCTGTATAATAAACATCTGTCAGTTTCTTGCAGTTTGAAAAAGTCCCATTTCCAACTATCGAAGTTTCTCTAGGCAATATTACATATTCTAAATTAGAGCAGTTAGAAAAAGTGGATTCATTTAAGGACGCAATATCGTCCGGAATTCTAATAGATTTTAGAGCATAACAGCCCCCGAAAGCTCTTTCTCCCATGCTGATCACATCATTGGGAATCGAAATTTGCTCTAAGCTTTCACAACCAGCAAAAGCCATTTGGTCTATGAGAACAACAGAATTTGGAATTGCCACACTAGTCAACTTTTTACAATCATAGAATGTTGATTCTGCTATTTCGGTTATTCCCTCTGGAAGAATTACTTCTTTTAATGCTTTACAAGAGAAAAATGCATATTGCCCGATTTTATTCATTTTTTTAGACAATGTCACTTCTTCTAAACTAGTACAATTAGAAAAAGCACTATTTTCTAAAGAAGTAACACTATCCGGAATCACCAAAGAAGTTAAAGAAGAACAACCAGAAAACACACTATGTCCCATATCTGTCAAACCACTAGGTAAAGACAGTTGTTTCAATCCCACACAATCTTTAAATGCACAATAGCCAATAGTAGTTACGGATTCTGGGAGTGTAATATTTGTTAAACTACTGCACTTGTAAAATGCGGAATCTGGAATTTCAATTAAGTTATCAGAAAGTGTAATTTCCTTTAATTCAGTACATTCTGAAAATACAGATTCTCCCAATGTCTTTACACTGTTTGGCAAAGTCACACTTCTTAAATGCACACAATCCGAAAAAGCACTTTCCCCAATAGAAGTTACGCTGTCTGGTATCGTCACTTTCAACAATTTTGATTCTTTTACATATTGTATTGTTGAAAACGCATATTGTCCAATTGTTGTAACCGGTTTTCCTTCAATTTCTGCTGGAATTGTAACTGATGTCATATCTGTATCATACCCTGTAATGGATATTTCTGTACCGTTGTTAATCAGTTTATAAGTCAACCCGTCCGCGGATTCCGCACTTGCCACAACAGACACCTGCGGTAGATGCACCTGTGCCACCGGCACTGCACCGACGCACATGGTCACAGCCGTCAAAGCTGCCAAAAAAGTTCTGATTTTTTTCATTGCTTTTTACTCCTTTCACAAATCTGTCATTATACGAACGTACAACTTTCCATAATACACGCTAGCATTTCCTATTATACCGCAAAAAAAAAAAAAAAAATAAACAACTTTTTGAGAACATTCTATAAACTGTGAAATGCAACAACATTCCAAACACAAAAAAGCCTGTATTCCGAAAAAAAGAATACAGGCTTTCTGCCTCTCGCGAATGCAAGCATTATTTCACCACATCTGCCCATGTACTGCGGACACCCGCACCATTCAGGGCGATATAGTACAACAAATAGTACACGTCTGTGGAATCGATGCTGCCGCTTTCGTCGATGTCCGCAGCTTGCATCTGGTCAGCGGTGAGATTGCCGGCTCTGCCCACAGCGGTGTATGCCACGTAGAGCATTGCCGCGAACACGTCACTGCTGTCGATCTTGCCGTCGCCGTCAACGTCGCCTTTTATGAACGGCACAACCGGTTCTGTCGCAGTGGTGACTGTGGTAGTCGCGGTAGTTTCCGTGGCAGTTGTGGTTCCTGCCGGCGTGGTAGTGGACGCGGACGATTCCCCGTTGAAATGGATACGCACTTTCAGAATCTTGTCCAGTGTCGTGCAGAACCGAATCTTGTTCCAGTCCTCCTCCGAGCCGGCATAGTACACATCGGTCAGACTGTCACAGCCGGCGAAACTCTCAAATGCTCCGCCGATCTGTGTCACGCTTTTGGGAATGACAACTTCTTTCAGGTTGGTGCAGTAGGAAAACGCGTTGGAGCCGATTCGCTGTGTGCCGTCGGGGATTTCCACCCGCGTGAAGCCGTCACAGCTGAAAAAGGTGCTTTCCCCAATGGTGGTCAGGTTCTTAGGCAGGGTGATTTCCGGCAGCTTTTTGCACTGGCGGAATACCGTCTGCCCCAGTTCCGTAATTTCATCGGAAAGCCGCACCCGTTCCAGACTTGTACAGCCATAAAAGACGCTGTAGCCCAGTGTATCTGTCGCATCCGGCAGCAGTGCCTCCTGTAGTCCGGAACAGCCGGAAAACGCTTCATTGCCGATACTTTTCAGCTTTTCCGGAAATGCCACTGCCGTGAGGGACGAGCAGTTCCGGAAAGCATTGCCGCCGATCTGTTTCAGATTTTGAGGAAGCGTGACGTGCTGCAAATCTGTACAGCCGGAGAATGTGGACTCCCCGATCTGGCTGACACTGTCCGGAATGGTCACTGCCTGTAGGGAAATGCAGTCCAGAAACATGCTGTTTCCCAGTTCCGTCAAGCCCTCCGCCAGTGTCACTTCGACAAGTCTGCGGCAGTCGCAGAACATGTTTTTTCCGAGTGTCAGCACGTTTCCGGAAACTACCGCCTGCTCCAGTGCGGTGCAGTGGGCAAAGGCGTAGTCGCCGACTTCTGTGACCTGCTCCGGCAGGCTGATGTTCTGCAAACCGGAACAGTTTTGAAATGCCCCGTAGCCGAGCGTGGTCAGGCTTTCCGGCAGGGTGAGCGTTTCCAGTTTGGGGCAGTCCTCAAAGGCACAGCTTTGGATCTCGGTCATCTTTGCCGGCAGTGTGACCTGATACAGACGGGAACAGCCGGAAAATGTGGAGCCGCCCAGCGTCTGCACCTGTTCCGGAATGGCAACCGTTTTCAACGCAGTGCAGTTCTGGAAAACGCTGCCGCCCATTTTCTGCAAGTTGGCGGAAAGCTGCACCTCTGCCAGACTTTCACAGCCGGAGAACACGCTGCTCCCCAATGTTTCCACACTGTCCCCCAACACTGCCTTTTCCAGATTGGTGCAGCCGGAAAAAGCGGAGTTGCTGACAGACTGTGTGCCTGCCGGAACTGTGATCTCCTGCAAGTTGATACAGCCGGAAAATGCCTGTGAGCCGATGCTCTGAACGCTGTCCGGCAGGGAAACGGTCTGCAACTTCTGCTGCTTGAGAAAGGCACTGTCCCCGACCGCCGTTACCGAACTGCCGTCGATTTCTGCCGGAATCTCCAGTGCTGTCACACCTGCCGCACAGCCGGTGATCTCGGCGTTTCCGTTGTGCAACACGTAGGTCAGATCGCCGTAGGTTTGTTCTGCCGCCGATGCCGACAGGGTGTTTTTCGATACCTACAGTGCCATTACCCGCATGATTGCTCCGCAAACCACCCCTGCAACCAGCAGCACCAGAAGCTTTTTCCACCATTTCATGTTGATTTTCCCCTTTTCTGTGGAATTCTTTCTTATCTCAGCACATCGTCCCACGAGCTATGAATTCCCGCACCGTTCAGGGCAACATAATACATTAAATAATAAACATCTGTAGAATCCACAGTGCCGTCACCGTCAATGTCTGCGGCGGTCAGCTGTCCGTCAGTAAGCGTTCCGCCTACGCCGGCACCGACACTTGCCACATGCAGCAGCGTGCTGAACACGTCGGAGCTGTCAATGGTGTCATCGCACTCCACATCCCCTTTGACAATGTCTTTCACTTCCACATTCAGCGTGTAGGTCTTGCCGCCCAGATCTGCGGTAAGTGTTGCCTTGCCGTAATCTTTCACAACAGCGGTATTGTTCCCCTCAATGCTCACCACGCTGGGTGCAGAGGAACTCCACTTGGCATACTCCACCGGAAAGCCGCTGTGCCCATTATAAGAAGCGGTCAGCTGCAAGGTTTTCCGGTCACCATAATACAGGTACTTGCTCTGGTTAGAGGAAATCGTCACCGCACTCGCCGGTACTTCCAGCGTCTGGACACAATCACCGTAGGTGAACTGGAACGTTTCACTGTTGTTGGTGCCGCTGAACTCCGCACAGGAAGTGCTGTAGTACTGTGCGGTACTGGTGCCAAATGCTCCCATGCCGACATAGCGGTTGCTGGGGGAGATCATACTGGTATAGTGTCCCGTCACGCCGCCGGTCTGGTTGAGGTAATCGTCCTTTTCGTTGTACCACAATTCCACACCGGTCGTCATATCCAGATCCCAGCCCCACCACGCAAGGCATTCACCGCCGGAACTGTAGCCCCCTGGGGTCTGAATCTGAAAACAATTGGAACCATTGGTGCGTTCGTGAGCAATCGTCTGGGAACTCTCTGCCGCACGAATCCGTGCCAGATATTCCAGTCCGGCAGACCACTCCATGGGAACATAGTCGTTTTTGGTCAGCTTTTTGCCGTTCACCGGATTGGGATAACCATTGCTGCAAGCCTCCCAGCGGTACTGGTTCACCAGCTTCAGAGCCGCCTGTATATCGTTGGCATAAGTGCCCTCCATGCCGATGAGAACATTGCCTGCTGACGGCACTGTAACATCTGTGCCCAGAACCGGCTTTGCAGATGCGGCGGAAACCGTCATGGAAACTGCCCCGCTGGAAACCAGCATTGCACCGGCAAGCACCGCCGCAGTCAATCTGGAAAAAATTTTGCGTGTCTTTTGCATGAAAACGACCCCTTTCTGATATGTGCAATACCGCACAAAGATTGTGCGGTATTGCACAGGCTTTGTTCAGTGTTGCCTGTAGAAGATTTCTTCCATATTTTTATTTTATATCTTTTATCATACCATATTTCTGTGAATGTAGTTTACAACACATAAAAATATTTCATGAATTGCAGTGAGAAAATTAAAAAGGTCGCTGTACCGTTTTCACAATACAGCGACCTTCTTCAAGAACTATCGTGATTCCAGCGTTGTGGTTTCCGTTGCAACAGCGGCTCCGGACTGAAACTGGGTAAATGTCAGGGTGGTATCAAAATTTTCCATGGTAAAGCCGGACAAATCCCCGTTTTCCGTCAGTGTCAAAGTGTAGGGATTGCCCTCCAAGTCCCCCTCCACCGACACGCAGCCGTCCTGCTCCTTGCCGGTGATCTCCTCCTGCTGTGCCAGTTCATCTACCACCTGAATCATCTGGTTCAGCACCGACTTCGCCGGCATGGCAGACTGGGGCACGGAAAAGCCCAGCCCCTTATATGACGCTGTCACTTCCCCGCCGGAAAAGTCCAGCACCACACCGGCAAGCGTAGCCGGCTCGGCAAACGACACGCTCCATGCTCCGTCACCCAGGCGGGACAGCGTGCCGGCTGCGGTCCAGTCCTCCATTGTCATGGTCATTTCCGTGGTAAAACTGCCGCCCAGCTTTTGAGCAGCAGTGGCTTCGCCGCCGGCTTTGGCACAGCCGGTACAGCAGATCCCGCCGGCGAGCAGCAAACTCAAGACAGCACTGTAATTTCGTTTCATGCAATTTCCTCCCAATCAGAGCCTTTCGGACAATATTGTGCAGTGTTGCACATTTTGGGCAGAGAAAGGGCGGATACATTTCACCGTTCCTGTTCCAGCTTGACCAGCACCTGCGGCAGATATGCCAGCAAGTCCCGCGGCAGCATTGCCTGCTGGGACAGTGCTGCCGCCGCCGCATCTCCGGCAAGGCCGTGGAGATACACCCCTGCACAGGCTGCCTCCCAAGACGGAATCCCCTGTGCGGCAAAGGCGGCGATCAGTCCGGCGAGAACGTCCCCGCTGCCGCCGCGGCTCATGCCCGGATTGCCGGTGGGGTTCTGTGCCAGACGGCTTCTCTGTGCCACCAGTGTGCCGGCTCCCTTGAGTGCCAGCGTCACCGGATAGGCGGCTGCAAACTGCGTTGCCGTTTCCACACGGTTTTCCTGTATCTGCGGAATCGAATGTCCGGTCAGCCGTGCCATTTCGCCGGGGTGCGGTGTCAGGATCCAGTCCTTCCCTGTCCTTCTGCTTAACTCTATGCAGGAAACCGCACAGTTTAGACCATCTGCGTCCAGCACCACCGGACACACCGCCTGTTCCAGCACCCAGTGCACCAGCCGGCGAGTTTCTTCGGTCACGCCCAGCCCGCAGCCGAGCAGCACCGCATTGGCACGGGAAAGCTGCTTTTCCAGCGTTTTCCGGTTCTGGTCGCTGCTGCGGAGAAATCCGGCTTCGTCCGTTTCCAGCGGCAGCCACATCGCTTCCGGTGCTGCCGCCGCCAGCCGCATGGGATTTTCCGGAGCCGTGGCAACTGTCACCAGTCCGGCACCGCCCCGCAGGGCTGCCTGTGTGGAAAGCAGGCAGGCTCCGGGCATATTCCGGCTTCCGGTAATACAGAGCAGCCGCCCGAAATCTCCTTTCTGGGCATCGGCTTTTCGTTTGGGTATCATCTGACAGATTTCCTGCCAGTTCAATTGGTGCGGCATCATGAAATACTCCTTTCGCAATGTGCCGGAATCCGACAGCACTTCTGCCGGATTGACAAAAAAATTTCTATGTGTTATGATAGAGTGTCGGCTTCTTCCGTCAGGGAGGAGGTGATAATTTGCTATACTATATCATTATCGCAGGTATCTCCGTTGGAGTAGACATTGTGCTGTACAAAGTCTACAAATGGCTGAACGGAGAGTAAGCCGACACCAGCCTACTTATTTCCGCCTTTTTATAGATAAGGCGAAAGCCCCCAGAGTTGCAGATCTGGGGGCTTTCTTTTTAGTGATTACTTGCAATTATATTATTTCAATGTAAATTATTATAGCATAAACTACGACAATTGTCAAGTGTACAGAAATGCTTTTAAAAATGGAACGTAGACCAACAAATATGCCTACTTCATTTGCCTTATTGACAGACAAGGTGAAAGCCCCTAGAGTTGCAGCTCCAGAGGCTTTCTGTTGGTAATAATTTGCTACTATATCATTGCAAGATTATTATATCACAACCAGCTTGCTTTGTCAAGTGTACAAAAACACCTTTTGCAACACCGCCTAAAAATCGCACACGACCTGCACTGCCAAATTGCTGGGGTCAGATGTTCCGTCTACTCTGTAGACCTCTAACGCCTGCTTCAAATCTGCCAGTATTTGTGATCTGATATTCCCCTGTACGTATCTCAAGGGATTTTCCCATGAGGTTTGGAAACTCCAGATTCGCGTATTCGGCAGCTGGTTTTCCTTTCTCAGCGGTAAAATCATCTCTTGATCTTTCCAGTGAAAAAAGAACAACTCCTCATTCGGGTAATCCCGATGCACGCCGATTGCAAACAAAAACACATCTTTTCCCGCATCTATGATCCACTCTCTCGGCTTGAGAATCCCTAAAACGGGAGATAACGGATCGGGGATCTGCTTCGCTGCAAACTGTTCCCGTTGTTCCGCCGTCAATGCTTCAATTTCAAATGCCATGCCGTACCTCCTGCTGTTTCATTTTCGACCATTTTATTATACCCTATATTTCACGAAAAAGCAAATATCCCGAACAATGTTTTTATAATTCATGATTTATTTACTTGATATTTGCATATTTCTATGCTATAATAAATTTGTTTGACACTTCCATATTTTTACGTGCGATTTGTCAAATAATTTTGGGGACAGGAGGTAATTGACACATGAATCAGAAAAACGGAAAGGCAGTTGCGGCTCTGGTACTGGGAATCGTTTCCCTGCTGGGACTTTGTATCCCGCTTGCAGGTATCATCTGCGGCATCATTGCCATTATTCTGGCAGTCATGGCAAAGAAAGAGGGTTCCACCGACGGCAAACAGAAAGCCGGCATGATCTTGGGTATCATCGGCATTGTTATCAGCATCATTATGTGGATCGTCAATGCGGTGATTCTGGCAGGAAGCGGCATTCTGGATCAGATTTCCAGCAGCATATCCTAAGTTAACATGATGACAAAAGCAAAAGCGTGCAGAAGTATCTGAACTTCTGCACGCTTTTTTATGTTCCTGTTTCAGGGAATATTGATACTATCATGATATGCGAATAAGGATTTTCAACAACGAACGAAGAAAAATCGCCCTAAAATGCACATGTCAGACTTCGTGTCAACACGCCCTAGGTTACTGCATCTTCATAGAAATGATCGCGGACAGCACGGTCAAAAAGCCTGCCACTGCGGCAACAATTGCCGGCAGAGTTCCGCTTTTTCCCACCATCAGGCTGGCAAAACCAGTCAGCACAGCAATACCGCCCAGAATGGCTGCCACCAGTGTGGACAGCCAGAGCAGCGATGCCACACCGACAACGGCAAGCCCCAGTGCCACCAGTCCCAGCATTAACGCAGTCGCTTCTCTGGGAGTACGCTCCTGCTTTTCCTTTTTTGGTTTTGGTTGTTTTTCCGTTTTTTCTTTCATGGAAATCACCTCAAATAGAAAGCCCTGCTCTTATGCTTCCCGCAGCACAGCGTCCATGGCAGCCAGTGCTTTCAGTACCCGCTTCATGGCTGCATCTGCCTGTTCGTCAGTCAGCGTGCCCTCGTGGGAACGCAGCCGCAGAGAGAACGATACGCTCTTTTTGCCGGCAGCGATCTGGTCGCCCTTGTATACGTCGAACAAGGTTACTTCTTCCAGCAGCTTTCCGGCAGCCTGTGCAATGGCTTCTTCCATTTTGCCAACCGGCAGTGCATCGTCGCACAGCAGGCTCAGGTCACGGGTGATTGCCGGGAACTTCGGCAGCGGCTGATAGGTCACTTCGGTTTCTGCCATTGCAGCCATTTCCTGTACCAGCAGTTTTGCCACATAGGTTCTGGTGCCGATGCCGTAGGTCTTCTGCACCGTGGGGTGCAGTTCGCCCAGATAGCCTACCGGTGTTTCTCCACAGAGAATGACAGCACTTCTGCCGGGGTGCAGTGCACAGCACTCCTCAAAAACGCCTTCCACTTCCGACGGACGCACATAGGTGTACTTCGGCAGACGTAGTTCCTTCAGCAGGGCATCTACTGCACCCTTGAGTGCAAAGAAGTCTGCATCGCCGCCGTACATACCGATCGTCAGGCGGTTGGGTTCTTCCGGCAGAGTGTCCGGACCAGTCGGCAGGTATTCCTTGCCGATCTCGTACAGTGCCACAGCGGCATTCCGGTTCTTATAGTTGGTTGCCAGTACGTCCAGCATGCAGGGCAGTGTGGTCGTCCGCATGATACTGGTATCTTCGCCCAGCGGGTTGGTAATGGTGATCGTCTGACGCAGCTTGCTGTCTGCCGGCAGACCGATGCGGTCGAAGCACTTCGGAGAAGTGAACGAATAAGTCAGCGTACCGTAATAGCCCAGTCCCACCATCGTCTGTTCTGCCTTTCGCAGGAACTGCTGCTGCGGGGTCAGCTGTGCTTCTGCCACACCGCGAATAACGGTAGACGGGATATTGTTATAGCCGTAAATTCTTGCCACTTCTTCGGCAATATCTGCCGGACGCTCCAGATCGATCCGGAAGCTGGGGGAAATGCAAACGTCGCCGTCCACATGAATCTCCAGTGCTTCCAGTGTCTTGACCATATCCTCACGGGAAATTTCCGTGCCCAGGAACCGGTTGATCCAATCCGGATCAAAGGGAATCTGCACCGGTTCTGCGGTGCGGTTGTCCACTTCAATGAACTCTGCCACCGGTTCGCCGGCACCCAGCAGTTCTACCAGTTCCATTGCCCGTTTCAGTGTCCGCGGGCAGCCGTCCGGATCCAGTCCCTTTTCATAGCGTGCAGAAGCATCGGTACGCATACCCAGCTTCTTAGCAGTCCGGCGAACCTGTACCGGTTCGAAATAAGCCGACTCAAAGATAACGGTATTGGTGTCGTCCATAATGCCGCTGTATTCGCCGCCCATGACACCGGCAACGGCAATGGGCTTTTCTGCATCGGCAATGATCAGCATTTCCGGAGAAAGCTGCCGTTCCTGTCCGTCCAGTGTGGTAATGGTTTCGCCGTCCTTGGCATTGCGGACAACGATCTTGCCGTCCTTGACATACCGCTGGTCGAACGCGTGCATCGGCTGACCATATTCCAGCATGACATAGTTGGTGATGTCCACCAGATTATTGATCGGACGCACGCCGCTGGCACGAAGCCGTTCCCGCATCCAGCGGGGAGAGGGACCGATCTTGACATTCTTCACCATGCCGGCAATGTACCGCGGACAGAGTGCAGCATTTTCAACGGATACCGACAGGCTGTCGCTAAGCTTGTCTGCGGAGCCGTGGAATTCCGGTGCTTTCAGGTTCAGGGGCTTGCCGAAAGTCACGGCAGCTTCTCTTGCCAGACCAACTACCGACAGGCAGTCCGGACGGTTGGAGGTGATCTCGAATTCGACAGAAGTATCGTTCAGACCGATCGCCTCGTGAATGTCCTGTCCCACCGTGCAGTCCTCCTCGATGAGGAAAATGCCGTCTTCAATGGCATAGGGAAAGTCATGCTTGGTCAGGCCAAGTTCGCCCAGAGAGCACAGCATGCCGTTGCTCTCTACGCCGCGGAGCTTGCCCTTTTTGATGCGGACACCGCCGGGCAGTTCTGCACCGATCATTGCCACCGGCACCAGTGCACCCTCTACGATATTCTGGGCACCGGTCACGATCTGGATCGGAGAGTCGCCGCCGACATCGACCTGACACACCTGTAAGTGATCGGAATTTTCGTGGGGCGTAATGGACACCAGCTTGCCGACGATCACGTTCTTGACAACTTCGCCCTCTGTTTCATATGTTTCCACTTTGGAGCCACTCATGGTCATGCCGGCACAGAATTCCTTGACGGAAACGCCGCAGTCCACGTAGTCAGCCAGCCACTTCAAAGATAAATTCATGTTTTTCTCCCTCCCGATCAGAACTGTTCCAAGAACCGATAATCGTTCTCATAGAGCAGACGCATGTCACCGATGTTATAACGACGCATAGCAATACGTTCCAGACCCAGACCGAACGCAAAGCCGGAATAAACACTGCTGTCAATGCCGCAGCCCTCCAGCACTTTCGGGTGCACCATGCCGGCACCCAGCAGTTCGATATAGCCCTCGCCCTTGCACATGCGGCAGCCCTTGCCGTGACACTGGAAGCACATCACGTCAACTTCTGCACTGGGTTCGGTGAACGGGAAGTGATGCGGACGCAGACGGATCTTGCAGTCATCGCCGTACAGCCGCTGCATCAGCAGTTCCAGTGTACCCTTGAGATCTGCCATGGTGATGCCCTTGTCGACGACCAGTCCCTCGATCTGATGGAACAGCGGGGAATGTGTTGCGTCCACTGCGTCCGAACGGTAAACCCGTCCCGGAGAGATCACGCGGATCGGCGGCTTCTGATTTTCCATGACGTGTACCTGTACCGAAGAAGTCTGGGTACGGAGCAGAATGTTATCTGTAATATAGAAGGTATCCTGCGTATCCCGTGCCGGATGATCCGGCGGCAGGTTCAGGGCTTCAAAGTTGTAGTAGTCGTATTCCACTTCCGGACCGTCTGCCACAGAAAAGCCCATGCCGAGGAAGATTTCCCGAATCTCGTTTTCCACGATGGTCAGCGGGTGCATGCTGCCCACTTTCTGCTTTTTGCCGGGGAGAGTAATATCCAGTGTTTCTGCCTCCAGCTTGTGTGCCAGCATTGCCTCCGCCAGCTTCTTCTGCTTGTCTGCCAGTGCCGTTTCAATATCTGCACGCACCTGATTGGCAAGCTGTCCCATTGCCGGACGTTCCTCTGCGGACAGCTTTCCCATCTGCTTCAGGATACCGGTCAGTTCACCTTTTTTTCCCAGATACTGTACACGCAGGGTTTCCAGCACCTTGGAATCCGCACAGTCCGACAATGCCTTTTTGGCAGCCGCACGGATCGCTTCCAATTGTTCCTTCATAATATCGTTCCTTTCTTCCGCAGGTTCTGCGGGCATTTGGCTCTATGGCAATACCGCACAAAGATTGTGCGACAGATGCGTCGTCAAATTTTTC
>OGCQ01004046.1_pt1 | contig 12347 bp, 10 predicted proteins | sample 1570161 | NCBI WGS metagenome assembly OGCQ01 (sample SAMEA4384402, study PRJEB24528) | human gut metagenome
ATAGCCAACATTCTCAAAATTTCCCTTCATATTTTTCTGTCGGTACAGATAATAAGGTCCCATGTCCATTTCACAGGCGGTTCTCATGGTCATATCCATGATCTCCTGATTATTTTCAAAAGTCATCTCCTGATATCTGTCCTTAAAAATATTCAGGCGCGCCGCACGCTTCACTGCAAGAGAATGTATGGTAACACTGTCCGGAGCAAGAGCCTTTACTTCATCCAAAGTGTGTTCTACCATCTTACGATCTTCTCCCGGAAGTCCTACGATCAGATCCATATTGATATTATCAAATCCGCACTCTCTGGCAAGAGCAAATGCCTGCTTTGTCTCATCCACCGTATGGCGCCGTCCGATAATATCCAGAGTTTCCTGATTCATTGTCTGCGGATTGACAGAAATTCTCGTAATCGGATAGTTACGGATCATCTGCAGTTTTTCGCGTGTAATGCTGTCCGGACGTCCGGCCTCAATCGTAAATTCTGCAAGATGCTCACAGTCAAAATTTGCAATGAGCGCATCCAGCAGGATCTTAAGCTGATCCGGTTCCAGTGTAGTAGGTGTACCTCCTCCAATGTAAACCGTATCCAGCTTTTTGCCTTTCTCATTCATAATCTGCGCAACTGCATGTATTTCTTTGCAGAGAGCATCCAGGTATAAATATACTCTGTCCTTCCACTGTTTCAATGGATAGGAACTGAACGAACAATAAAGGCAGATACTCGGACAGAACGGAATTCCTACATACAGACTGTATCCATTCTCATAATCGATATCTTTAAGGATTTCTCGTTCCCTGTTTGCAATGGTTATTGCCAGCGCTGTTTTCTGCAGGCTCACCATGTAACGTTCTCTCAACTCCTGCGCAGCTTCTGTATTTTTCATTCCGGATTCAATCAGCCCCATCGCAAGTTTCGCCGGACGGATACCGGTAAGATTTCCCCACGGAAGAGTCTTGCCCGTCAGCTTCACCAGAAGTTTATATAAAGCAATTTTTACAATATCTTTACGTTCTTTGCGGATTGCACGCGCCCGTTCTTTCTGTTCGCTTTCATCCTGCCCCTCTGTGTCCATACAAGAAACAAGGGCATCCGAAGACTGCCCCTTTATAAATTCTGCACTTGTCACGCCTTTGGTTTCCGCATTTTCACAGGAAATCACACAGGAATCAGCCTGTTTTGTGATTTTGAAAAAAAGGTCACAGGCCTCTTCTTCTTTTTCATAGAAAGAATGTATCTCACTTCCCGGATAAAATGCCCTGATCAGTTCATATATATCATGCTCAAATTCTCTGTCTTCAAACAGAATACCAATCTTAAACAAATGGATTATACCTCTTTTCGTAACCAATTGTGGTAGATGCATCATGACCCGGATATACCTCTGTATCATCCGGAAGTGCATCAAGCAGTCTGTGCAGACTTTCTACAATTGCTGCCGTACTTCCCTCTGGAAAGTCTGTTCTTCCCACAGAACCACAGAAGACAGTATCTCCGCTGAAAAGCACGCCCTCATCTTTCAGGTAATAGCAGCAGCTTCCTGCAGTATGTCCCGGTGTCTCGATCATCTGTACAGAAAATCCAGCCAGCTCGACTGCCTGCAGATCTGTAAGATAAACATCTGCTTTCAATGTATAACTATCCATATGATATGCCGTCAGATTAATTTTTGGATCCTGAAGCGTTTTTTCTTCTTTCTGACAGGCATAAATCGGAATCTGATATCTGTCGCGAATAGCTTCTGCGGCCAGAATATGATCAAAATGTCCATGTGTCAGAAGAATTGCCACAGGTTTCCCCTGCATTTCAAGAATCTTCTGTTCGATTTTTTCTGCATTATCACCCGGATCGATGATCAGCATCTCTCCTGTCTCTTTATTTTTCAGAAAATAACAGTTTGTGAATACACTGCCGACAATGCATTTCTGTAAAACCAGCTTTCCCATATGCTTTCCTTTCTGATGATCAGCCTGTAGTACGTTCTACATCCAGCACACTTTCAATCTGTCGGATCTTTGCGATCAGAGAAGAAAGTTCTTCCTTACTTGCAATCTCAAAACTGATAGAGATCGTTGCTTTTTCCTGCTTGCTGGTACGGCTGTTGATGGTTCTCATATCTATCTTTCTCTCGGTAAAAATCTTGGAGAGATCTACCAGAAGTCCGGTACGGTTATTTGCATATACCTGAATCTCTGCCATATATTTCTCGGATTTATTTTCTGCCGGCTGCCACTCCGCCTCAATCAGACGCGCACGATCCATCTCTGACATATTCAGAACATTGACACAGTCTGTACGGTGAATGGTGATTCCACGTCCTCTCGTCACAAAACCAACGATCTCGTCTCCAGGAATCGGACTGCAGCACTTTGAAAAACGAACCGCCACATCGTGGATACCCTTTACAACTATGCCACCCTTGTTTTTGGTGACATGAAGCTTTTCCTGTGTCTCACCGGTAGCCTCCAGAACCTGCTCGTCAGTCAGATTTTTCTGGTTTTCTTTGTCGTATGCTTCGATCAGCTTATTAAAAACCTGGCCTTCTTTCAGTCCGCCATGTCCTATTGCGGCAAGTACAGAATCCCAGTCACGGAAACCGTATTTGCGCATAACAGATTCCAGAAACTGTGGTTTCGTATAAATTCCTATCTTATATCCTTTTGATTTGGCATACTGGGCAAGCATCTCCTTGCCTTTCAATATATTGTCTTCTTTTAATTCTTTCTTAAACCACTGATTGATTTTGTTCTTTGCCTGTGTACTCTTGACAAGCTTCAGCCAATCACGGCTCGGTCCCTGTGAATTCTGAGAAGTAATGATCTCAATACGGTCACCGTTTTTGATCTTTTCTTCGCTTTGTACCAGTTTACCGTTGACACGTTCTCCCACCATACGGTTACCGACTGCGCTGTGTACACTGTAAGCAAAATCAATCGGTGTGGAACCATTCGGAAGATTCTTGACATCTCCCTGTGGAGTAAAACAATACACACTGTCTGCAAACAGATCCAGATCATTTTTCAAAAGGCTCATAAATTCTCTGTTATCTGACATATCCCGCTGCCATTCAAGGATCTGACGCAGCCAGTTCAGTTTTTCTTCTTCCCTTTTGTCAACCGGCACCTTACCGTCAGAAGATTCCTTATATTTCCAGTGTGCGGCGATACCATACTCGGCAGTCTTATGCATTTCGAAAGTACGGATCTGAATCTCAAACGGCTGTCCGTTCGGACCGATCAGTGTAGTATGCAGAGACTGATACATATTTGGCTTCGGCATGGCAATGTAATCCTTGAATCGTCCCGGGATCGGTTTATACATCTCATGGATCACACCGAGTGCCGCATAACAGTCTTTGACTGTGTCTACAAGAATGCGAACTGCAAACAGATCGTAAATCTGATCGATCGTCTTGTCCTGGTTGACCATTTTTTTATATATACTAAAGAAATGTTTGATACGTCCATCAACCTGAGCTTTGATTGCAGCTTCATCCATATGCTGCTTGACCTGTTTGACAATGTTATTTACAAATTCCTGCCGCTCGCTCTTACGCAGGGCTACTTTATTGACAAGATCATAGTATACATCTGGCTTCAGATATTTCAGGGAGAGATCATCCAGTTCGACTTTGATCTTGGAAATACCGAGACGCATTGCGATCGGCGCATAGATATCCATCGTTTCACGGGCTTTTTCCTGCTGTTTTTCCGGTCTCATATACTGCAAAGTACGCATATTGTGAAGCCGGTCTGCAAGTTTAATCAGAATGACACGGATATCTTTTGCCATTGCAAGGAACATTTTACGAAGGTTTTCTGCCTGCAGCTCTACTTTGTCTGCCGAGTAGCTCAACTGTCCCAGTTTCGTAACACCATCTACCAGCAATGCTACCTCTGCACTGAATTCCTTCTCTACTTCTTCTGTCGTCATCCATGTATCTTCTACTGCATCATGGAGAAGCCCTGCAACAATCGTCTCTTTATCCAGCTCCAGATCTGCAAGAATAATAGCCACGCAAAGCGGGTGAATGATATATGGTTCCCCGGATTTTCTTTTTTGGTCTTTGTGCGCATCACTTGCGACTTCATATGCCTTTTGTATCATGGAAATATCTGTAGAAGGATGATATTTCCGGACACTGGCAATCAGCTCCTGATACAAAACTTCAGGGCTCGTAAAATCCTGCATGGTCTTTACTGCGGCATCTGCTTTCCTTACAGATTCCAGCTTTTCCCGCTCTTTCGGGTCAATATTTTTATCGAGCTGTACATTTTCTTTCTTCTCTGTCATTCTCTCCCACCTGCCTGCCGTTGTTTCCATCTGATTCTTTCATTCATACAGCTTATCGCTGCCGTTCCTGCACGAAATACTTATTTACCTTCGTATTTGATAACAGAAGCTACATCGTATCCGGCAAGTTTTTCTCTGCCTTTTAATCCGGCAAGTTCCATAAGAAATACTACTTTGACAACTTCTCCACCAAGCTCCTCGACCAGTTTGATTGCGGCTTCTACGGTCCCGCCTGTAGCAATCAGGTCATCTACAATAGCGACTTTCTGTCCTGGTTTGATAGAGTCTTTATGCATCTCGATCGTTGCTGTACCATATTCCAGATCATATTCCTGTGAAACTGTCTCGCATGGCAGTTTACCTTTCTTACGAATTGGTACAAATGGTTTATGAAGGTTATAAGCAATCGGCACACCAAAGATAAAGCCTCTGGACTCTGTACCTGCGATCACATCTACCTCTGTATCTTTCAGACAGTCCTGCATAGACTGAATTGCAAGATGCAGACCATCCGCATCCTGCAGAACAGTGGTAATATCTCTGAAAATAATTCCCGGTTCAGGAAAATCCGGGATACTTCTTACATACTCTTCTAATTTTTTCATAATTGCGTGCCTCCGCCTGTTTTCTGTAAATCTAGGTTATAAGTATATCACTTTTTTATAGTAGAATCAATGCAAAAACTAAGGCTGCCCGTCAGACAGGCAGCCTCAATCTCTTCGTTATAAAATTGTATGTACACTATTGTCTGTATTAATAAAAGCCTTTATACAGCTCGATCTGCTGTTCAGTAACCATAGAAAGTGCTTTCTCGATTGCTTTGTATGTATTCGGACGCTGAGCTTTCAGGCTTCCCGGATTGAGCATATAATCTTTGACAGATTCTGCAAAATACTCTGAAGCATTCTGTGTCACATATGCTTTATTATAACCGGTAACCATACCTTTCTCACTGCTGTAGACAGATGAAAATTTACTTCCCGTGTCCATGTTTCCTGCCATGAATGCAAGGAAATGTCCCAGTTCGTGATAAATGGTATCATCCATCTGTTTCATAGTGATCGTACGTGTACGTGCATCAAAATGTCCGGAATAACTTACACTTGGATCAACTTTAACAGTAAATCCCAGCTTTGTGAATGCATTCAGAACTCTGTTGTCCATTTTCGGTGCTACAGATGCAATGTTGGTAACAGTATACTTAGACGCACTGGATGTCGAAGCTGTCCCAGTTGCAGCTTGTGTACTTGCAGCCACTGTCGTTGTCGTTGTAACTGTCGTTGTAACTTTCTGCGTAACAACCTTCTGTTTGGATCTTCTTGTATACTTCTCAGTTGTAGCGGTCTTTACAACCGTCTGAGTTTTAACTGTTGTAGACTTGTTCTGTTTTTTTGTTTTTGTGCTTGATTTCTGCTTCGTTGGAAGTCTCTTAGTATAAGATTTCCTTGACGCGGTTCGCATTCTTACCTTTTTACTCGTTGTCTTGGTACTTGTCTTTCTCTTTGTGGTAACCTTTGGCTTCGATGCCAGTGGAGTATCATCACCTGTCAGTGATGTCTCAAGTACCGGATCTGTATAGGATGGAAATACTACTGCATCCTGTGACTGCCAGCTGATACCAAAACTACCTGCTGCAATGATTACAGCTGCTGCAACGCATCCTGCTGCAACTTTCTTCTGTCTGAAGAACTCTTTAATGCTTTTCTTTTTCATGATTATCACACCTCTCAGATATCGACATATTCGATGCGGCTTTTCCCGTTTTAGCATGCAAAAAGACCGCTTAATAATAAATATTAAACGGCCGCATAAACCAATCCAGTTCTACCATATAGAATACGTCACTAAATCAGAATTTAATGCGGCAACCGGCTGTCATAATCTCACGACCTTAGACCCATGGCTTTGCGTCCCTGCCTTTCGACAGGTTTGCCTTTGAATTTATTAAACCGATTTCCCCAAATAATGTCAATATTTTTTCTGATTGCATTCTTTTTTTTTTACATTTTCTGGTATACTGTTCACAAAACCGTAATTAAAAAATTCAAAAAGGAGCGGCTTTTTTATGAAAAAATCAGTTTTTGCCCGTTCCTTTGCCATATTGTTGATTTCCTGCATATTTTGCAGCATTTTATCCGGATGTGGTTCCAGCAGCAAAAGTTCTTCGTCAGAGCCACCTGTCTACTCTCCGCTGCGCGTCCTTGTCCCGGAAGCTCCCGGCAGTGATACGCTTGGATCTTCCCCTCTGACACTGGATGTTTCAAATATCACACAGGGCTATTTCGCAGCACAGTCTGATTCTGCTGATCTTGTTACCAGTCTTCAGATCACAGCTCCTACCGGAGTTCTTTATTCCTATTTTATAGAACCCGGGGAAAATGCTGTCATTCCGTTTACAGAAGGAGACGGAGACTACACGGTTGTCGGATACCAGCAGATTCAGGGAGACCAGTATGCAGCGCTGTACAGCGAAACGCTGACGGTAGAACTGGAAAATGAATTTCTTCCGTTTCTTTATCCAAATCAATATGTAAACTTTTCGCCGGACAGCGAGGCAAGCAAACTCGCACTGTCTATGGTTTCAGAAAATACCAGCGATATAGATGCGCTGAAGCAGATTTATAATTATGTAGTTAATAATCTCTCTTACGATTATGACAAAGCCGAGACGGTAGAAACCGGTTATCTGCCGGATGTAGACGAAACGCTTTCTACCAAAACCGGCATCTGCTTTGATTATGCCGCACTGACTACTGCCATGCTTCGAAGCTGTGATATCCCATGCAAACTTCAGATTGGATATACCGGAGATATTAAACATGCCTGGATCGATGTCTACATCCGTTCCAAAGGCTGGGTAACAAATGCTGTATCATTCAATGGTGACAGCTGGAGCCTTATGGATCCGACCTTCGATTCCAGCGCAGACTCCGATGACAGTGAGGCAATTCAGGATTACATCGGCAATGCAGATAACTATACTGTACAGTTCACACGATAATGGCAAAAGGAGACCTTTTTATGAAACATAAACTTACCGCACAGGAACTCTGCAATTTCTGTCAACAGCTTGGAGTACTGATTCATTCCGGAATGGGGCCGCTTGAAAGTCTCCATATTCTTCTGGAAGAAAGTACGACCGACACAGACCATGAAGTTCTTTCCAATTTACTGTCTTCCATGGAAAAAACAGGTTCTTTATCCCAGGCTGTCACAGATTCAGGATTTTTTCCTGATTCTATGGCTGCTTACATAAAAACCGGCGAGCAAACCGGGTGTCTTGATGAAATTCTGGACAGTCTTTCTGAACATTACGAACAGGAACAGGAAACTTCCGAACAGATCAGAAGTGCAGTCACCTACCCACTTCTTATGCTCGGTATGATGGGAATCGTAATCGTTGTTCTTCTTGTCAAGGTACTTCCGATCTTCCGTCAGGTTTTCCAGCAGATGGGAATGGAAATGAACGGATTTTCCAGTCGGCTTCTGAATGCCGGAAATATCATCACTCGTTATTCTGCCTTTTTTCTGATTCTGGCTGCGCTCCTGATCGGATGTATCCTGTTTCTTTGTCTTAATAAAAAAGGTCAGCAGATGCTTGCAAAAATCGTCCTGCATCTTCCGGTACTTCGTGATATTCCGGTTGCACTCGACTACAGCCGTATGGCACAAGGACTGGCGCTCGGACAAAAAAGCGGGCTCACACCGGAAACCAGTCTTGCGCTTGCTACACAGATGATTTCTCATCCACTTGTTTTGGAACGTCTTCAAAAAGCTGCTGATCTTCTGAATACCGGCTGTACATTTTCTGACGCTCTGAAAGAATCCGGACTTTTGGGCGGCATGGAAATTCGACTGATCGTGGTTGCTTTCCAGTCCGGAACCGCAGATGAGGCTTTCGCAGATCTTTCCAGTCGCTATCAGGACAATGCTTCCGCACTGATCACACACGTAATTTCTGTTATCGAACCGACCATTGTCATTATTCTTTCGCTTCTGGTAGGTCTGGTTCTGCTTTCTGTTATGATGCCGCTTCTTGGTGTACTTGCAGATATCGCAATGTGAGGTGATCTGTTATGAAGCTTTTTGAAAGCCGTAAAGAAAAATTTTTTAAAAACATCATGCTTCTTTTCCCATTATTCCTGCTACTCTGCGTAGGCCTCGTTTTTTTCATTGCAATCGGGCGGACTTCTGATGCAACGATCCAGAAAGAACAGAGTGCACTGCTGCAAACGCTGGAAAATGGTGCGGTCCGTACTTACGCACTGAAAGGGCAATATCCGGAAAGTCTGGACGAACTTCTGAGTGATTATCACATCACCTATGACTCTTCCAGATTTGTGATTGAATATGTTCCAAACGGATCCAACCTTCTTCCTTCTATCAGTGTTATCCCACTTACAGGAACAAATTTTGAAAGGAGGAATACTGCATCATGAAAAAAACAGCACAGACTTCTCATCCGATATCCGGACTTTTTTCGCTGTTGCTGTTCGGGCTCTTCGTACTGTTTCTACTGATCATGCTGTTATTCTCTGCACAGATTTATCAGCAATCCATCAAAAAAGCAGATTCCGAAACAGACCTGGGCACCATTTCCTCCTATATCACCACAAAATTCCGGCAGCATGATGTTCAGGATGGTATTTTTACGGATGAATTAAATGATATTCCGGCTTTATGTTTTCGTGATACCATAAATAATCGTGACTACATCACATACCTTTATCTGGATGACGGCAGCCTGAAAGAACTATTTACCGCAACAGGATCTTCTGCACAGGCAAATGCCGGTACCATGATCGCATCTCTGTCAGACTTTCAGATAGAAGAAAAAGGAAACGGTTTTTATTATATTTTTCTTCAAAGCACTGTCGGAAACACATCTGAATTCTTTCTGCACAGCAGCGCAGATTAAAAGGAGGTAACATGAAACCGATACAATCACATTCTAAAAACAGTCTTTTTTTGATGGAAATGATTTTTGTACTCCTTTTTCTTGCACTTTCCAGTGCTGCATGTGTCCGTATTTTTGCAGCTGCCGCGGGGAACCATGTACAGGCTGTTGAAAGACGACAGATACAGGCGCACACGGTTTCTGTCTGTGAGATTATGGAGGGAAGTGATGGAAATGCAGACAGTTTTGTCAAATATCTTCCCGGAGGTATCTCAGACAGTTCTTCCGTAAACTGGTACTATGACCGCAGCTGGAACATCTGCGATAAACAGAATGCTTCCTATCGAATGTTTCTTGAACTGTCCCCTTCCCGATACGAAAAGGCAGGAATGCTTTCCTTCTACCGGATGGATGCAGATCATGCCCTGCTTCATTCCACGGAACTTCGTTTTCCCTCCATCCAGTCTGCTCTTAAGGAGGAAGAATCATGAAACACAACCGAACATTTTTTGCAGCAACCGGTATTCCGTCGCTGTTTCTTATTTTTTCTGTACTTTGTCTCGCGGTATTGTCTCTTCTTACACTCGGGAAATCACGTGATGAACTGCAAGCCTCCAATTTTGCTGTCCAACAAACCGACCTTTATTACAAGACATGCGAAAAAGCCACAGGAACTGTCACAGCAATTCAAAAGCAGCTTGCTTCTGATTACAGTCAGGTTTCTGATCCAGATGCCTACTTTTCACTTGCCGGCCAGATTCCTGATGAAATTGACGGTCTCGCATACGATTCTTCTGCGAATGTTATTTCATTCTCGGAAGCGTTATCTGATACACAGAAGTTATCTGTAAAATTAAAAGTCCTGTACCCATCTTCGGACACAGAACCTTTTATTGAAATATTACAATGGAAAACAGACAATACAGCATCATGGACACCTGACACCCATCAGCCTGTATACAAAGGAGCTCAATCATGACAAATGAACAAACACTGGAATTTCTTACAACTGCCGCAAACCAGCATGCGTCTGATATCTTTATTATTGCCGGTCGTCCGCTGTCCATTAAAGTGGACGGTCATCTTACTGATTTTGGAGAACGTTTAATGCCGGATGATACAAAACAGATTCTCGAATGCATTTATCAGATGGCAAACAACCGGGACCTCAACCGTCTTCTGAATACCGGGGATGACGATTTTTCTTTTTCCATCCCCGGTCTTTCCAGATTCAGGATCAACGCCTATAAACAGCGCGGTTCACTGGCCGCTGTTATACGTGTGATTGCATTCCAGTTGCCGGATCCGTCAGAACTCTCTATCCCGGATGATGTTATGCAGACTGCTGATTATACCAAAGGCATGGTTCTTGTAACCGGTTCTGCCGGAAGTGGAAAATCAACAACTATGGCTTGCCTGATCGACCGAATTAATCATTCCAGAGAGGGGCATATCATCACTCTGGAAGATCCGCTCGAATATCTGCATCGACACGACCGCTGTATTGTCAGTCAGCGTGAGATCTGCACAGATACAGAAAACTATCTGACATCTCTTCGCGCCACTCTGCGTCAGAGTCCGGATGTTATTTTACTGGGTGAAATGAGGGACCATGAAACGATTCAGACGGCAATGACCGCTGCCGAGACCGGTCATCTTGTACTTTCCAGTCTGCATACGCTTGGCGCCGCAAACTCCATCAGCCGTATCATAGATGTTTTTGAACCGGCACAGCAGCATCAGATTATTGTACAGCTTTCCATGGTTCTGCAGGCAGTCATTTCCCAGCAGCTGATTCCTGATGTAAACGGAAAGGTTATTCCTGTGTTTGAAGTTATGCGCCTTACACCTGCGATCCGTAATATGATCCGTGACAATAAACTACATCAGATTGAAGGAGTCATTGCTTCTTCCTCTCAGGATCAGATGCGTTCCATGGATCACAGCCTTATAGAGCTGTATAAACAAGGGCGGATTCATAAGGATACCGCAATCAAATATGCGCTGAATCCTGATATGATCCGCCACAAGCTTGTATAAACTATATATCAACAATAATTTCTGATCACAACCTGTAACGTTCTTCTGCCCTGATATTCATTGATTTCAGGGTAGTACGTTACAGATATGGTATCATGCATTGAAACAAATTCTGCAAATTCATCTGCTTCACCAAAGAATACTGCATCTTTCCAGATGCCATTTGCATCTGTTAATGTCATTTTTGCTACATTTCTGTTTTTCCCAAAGATTCTCAATTTTGAAACGCACAGATTTTTCTGAGCAAACAACGGTTTTGTATTTCCCTTTCCAAAAGGTTCCAGAACTTTAAGTTCTTCGATAAGTGTTTCTGTCAGGTAAGAAATCGGCATCGGCACATCGATCATAACTGTCGGTATGAGATCTTCCTCACTCAATGTACAGTTTTCATTAAGCCTCTTCCTGAATCTTTCAATATTTTCTTCCGCCATCGAAAGTCCTGCTGCCATCGGATGTCCACCGAACTGTGTCAGTAGATCACTGCATTTGACAAGTTCCTCATACATCGAATATGCTTCTATCGAGCGTCCACTTCCTTTTACCCCATTTTCCGCTTTTGTCAGCACAAAGGCAGGTTTATGGTACAGTTCACGGATACGCCCGGCAATAATTCCCGCAAGACTTTCATGACATTCCGAGAGGTAAACGACAAGAACCCGGTCTTTATTCAGTCCCCTGATCTCGATTTCTTCTATTGCCCGTTCTTTTCCCTGTTCTGTCATAGCCTTTCTGCTCTGATTCAGATCATAAAGATCACCCGCAAGCTTCTCAGCCTCTTCTCTTTTTTCCGCGCACAAAAGCGCCAGCGCTCTTGTCGCAGTATCAAGACGCCCACTTGCATTGATGCATGGTCCGAGTACAAATCCCACATGATAGGCTGTGATTTCTGCTCCTTCCAGATTATTTACCCTGATCAGCGCCTGCAGCCCCGGTCTTAATGTACTCGCCAGCTGTCTGAGACCATGCTTTACAATGATTCTGTTTTCTCCCTGCAGATCCATTACATCACCAACTGTTGCAATCGCTGCAAGTTCTGTAAAGTCCAATATCTCGGACTTATCAATGCCAGCCTTTTCATACAGTGCCCATATCAGTTTCCATGCTACAACCGCGCC
>OGCQ01004062.1_pt1 | contig 12307 bp, 8 predicted proteins | sample 1570161 | NCBI WGS metagenome assembly OGCQ01 (sample SAMEA4384402, study PRJEB24528) | human gut metagenome
GGAGGATTTTGAGACGATGAGCTATCTCGTTTCCGCTTATACGATGGCGAACGATCTAGGGAAAGCCGAGGACGTGTTGAACCGGATGGTTGAGATGGAGCCGGATCATATCGCTACCCGCTTGACTCGCGTTAACTTATTGTTTATGTTGGATAAGGATGCGGAGGTCATAACCGATTGTTTGCACGTGATCGAGCTAGAGCCTTCTAATCATGTCGCTTATTTCATGATGGCAAAAGCGAAGAAAGCGACGAATGACGTATTTGGCGCTATCGCCGACCTGACGAGATCGATCGCCTTGAAGGAGGATTTCGCCGATTCTTATTTATTGCGTGCGGAGATTCTTTTAGGACTGGGACAAGCTAAAGAGGCGCTGCCCGATGTGGAGAAAGCGATCGAGATCGTGCCGGAGGAGGAAAGTTCTTATTTATTGAGAGGACGTATTCATATGGCTTTAGGGGATATCGAGGCCGCGAATTCTGATTTCCAGCAGGTCCTAGATCTAAATCCGTTTAATGAGGACGCTTGTATCTTATCTGGTCAGTTACTGATTGAGCAAAAGAAATATGACGAGGCGATCGCTTTCTTCGACGAGGCGATCGAGACGAATCCGTCTTTTGCCAAGGCTTATAGTGAGCGTGGGCGAGCCAAGAATCTGAAAGGTGATAAGACCGGTGCGTTCGAGGACTTGAAGAAATCTTTGGAACTGAATCCGGAAGGTGAAGAGGCCCAGAAGATGAACGGACAGCATTCGAATTTCGATAATATGTATAAAGGGGGAATCTTTTGATCAAGGTAACCACATTTTCAATCCCCATTGGATACCTCTAGTTGTAGAGACGTAGCGTGCTGCGTCTCATCCCCTCAAAATGGTAACTTAAAGTAAGAACATACTACATTCCAAGACAAATTCCATACAATAAGTATATGAATGATATGGTTCTGTAAGTTATTGGACATTAGCATCTTAAAAATACGATTGTGTTTTTCGCAAAAGACGTACGTGTTTTTTTGAAAAGTCGTAAATGTTTTTCGAGAAACACGTACGACTTTTTACCGAATCATTCGATAGAGAACAAGAGCGTACATAGAAATATACGATAAGCCTCCCTTATCACTGGATCTTCTCGTATGAAACAGTACATCAAAAAATCTCTGGAAACAAGTTTATATTTTTTCTCAGCGTAGGTATCTCTATCGAAATGATAGGATTCTCTATCGTTTATTTCAGCAAGCCTCAAATTGCTAGTTTTACCCCTTAAAGTTGAAAGTTCCGCCTATTCCCTACATTAATGTATCCATCTAATTTTGTCCGTGTAAAAAGTTCACAAGCTTGATTTTGGAAACTTAGTCCCGATAGGACTATTTAATCTAGCCCTATTATTAAATCCTTATATTATAATCTCTTATATAAATCCATCCCCTTTAGAGAAGAACTTATGAAAATCATCCTTACCTGTTTTCTTGTAGGGTAAAGAGTTGATACTTTCTTGTATATCCTCTTTACTTAAGCCTGTTTAAAGTATTTAGTCCTATCGGAACTAAAACGATCCTTATATTCTAAACAACGAGGAATAAGTTAAACGAATAAAATATAGGGACATGAAAATAAAGACAATAATCTCAAGTATTTGCTTGATGCTATTAGCAGTCGCTTGCTCGATGGAGGATGACGTGCTGAGGGACATGGAGATAGGAGATTCGGGAAATGTTGAGATAGAGATGGGGGAGGCCGCTTTTGTTCTTAAGACTTCTCTTTCTTCTTTGGAGACAAAATCTTTATCTGATGCTGGAACATTACCTGCTTCTATGGATGAGGCAGAGATTAATAATTGTACGTTGATATTTTTTGAGGGCACACAAGTCAGTTCCATAATGGAAGGGTTGTTTGTGAATAAGGAGAATTATATCGTTAAAACGAAAGACGGAACGAAAGATGATTGGGCTAAAGTGATTTTAAAAGTGAAAAAGCCTAGTCCTTATTCCGTGATGGTAATCGCTAATAGCTCGAAGTCGTTTGCGGGTTGCCAATCGGAAAATAATATAAAGGATATAATACAGGATGATAAGGATGCTTTGGTAAAAGTTGGGAAAATGGATATCAGTTTTGATACTGACTTTGCTGGCTATCCAACAATTGCGGAGGCATTGGGAAAGCCTTTAGAAATAGGCACAATACCTCTTTCTCAACTAACAGCTCGAATAGAACTGTTTCAGGTTTTCAAGGAGCATCTGTTAAAGAGAAGGTTACTGTTACAGGAGTGGATCTGTTAAATTTGAATCCTGAGAGTTATACGATAAATGAGCAAACTCATAAAAATGCGACTTATTTGTCTGAGAGTAAAACGTGTAATGTGGAAGTATATAATGGGGTATCGGATCTTCCGTCAACTTATTCCTTTGTGGATAATGAAAATCTATTGTCTTTTTATTCTTTCCGGAATCTGGCGCAGGCAGAGAGTGATCAGGTAAAAATGCAGGTTCGGTTTAAGATAGGAAATAGCGGTAAGGAAAGAACGACGAGGCAGTTTGTGATCAATAAGGAAGGGAATACCTTGCATGGCGTTAAATCCGGATATGTTTATCGTTTGATTGTCAATATGACTATTATTGGCGATAAGGTAGAGGCAGAGTTACTTTGCTATACGAGGGATTGGCTGAATAATACCATATCCATTCCCATGGAAGACAATTAAGGTGTAAACGGGTAAAATATAAATATAAGGTTATGAAGATAAGGAATATATTATCAGTGCTGTTTGTCGGATTGCTTTTTGCGGGATGTAGCTCGGAAGAGGAAGTCCGGCCAGGAAACGAGGAGGGAAGGGATGTCTCTTTCTCTATGACTTTGACCTTGGGTGAGATGACCGCGATGACGAAAGCCGGGAATGATATCGCTAGCGGATATACATATTCGACGGAGGATGAGGTGAAAGTGAATAATGTAGTGGTCGCTATATTTAGTGAGGCGAATGGAACTGTTGGCGAGTGCTTGGAGTACAAACCTGTAGCGTTTGACGGGGGAACCTCCAATTCTACCGTAACGGTTGATGGAAAAACATTGATTGCCTATAAAATAGACAATATACAAGCAAAGACTGGTAAGGTTCGTATCGTGGCGATCGCGAATTCAACGTATTATGACGAGTTGGCCAAATTGGAAACGACTACTTATGAGCACTTGAAGGGTTTGTCGGAAACCGTCTCGGGTGGGACTTTTGATGCTTCGAATCTGGTAAAGGTCGGAGAGTTGGCCGCGTATGAACTAAATACGACTGTGACAAGTGTACCTGTTCCGATGACACAATTAGCGGCACGTATCGATATGAAGTTTACGGTGGATGAAGAACCGGAGACTATGTCTACAACAGCTGATACGAAAGTAACCAACCAGTGGTTCTATACCGTAACTAAACTTACGGTCAAGAATATCAATCAGAAATCAGATTTGATCTTGTTCGATCGAGAAAATCAATATGATGACGCTCTCACCGCAGGAAAAGCGGTTCCCTTGCAAAACGGGGTCGTGCTACCTTTCTATACCTATGAGAAGCTGAATTCGACAAAAAGCCCATTGTCTATGTATGTGACGGGTGATTTACAAAAGATACAGGTTACGACAACTTTTAATGAGGATATGACCATTCAAAACGTAACAAAGGGGGATGTAATTGAGGAAGAAAAAGATCGTTCTTATAAATATGAGGATTTTAATCCGACAACAGCGCTTGAAGGATGTACGACAAATGGTATCATACATGGTAATAGATATGAGCTTACAGGTAAAATATCCATGAAGACACAACGAATCAACTTTACGGTATCTACAACACCGTGGGAAGGCGTGGAGAAATTTATCGTGGATGTGGTTATCGCGGATTTGAAGTACTTGTTCGTGAGGGAGACTAAGGTGGTGATGGCGAATATCACGGAGTATAAGATTGAGTTCGCTTCTAGCTCGAATATTACGATTGATCAACCATCTTATGCGACTTATGAAAAGTATGAATTAAAGGGAAGTGTTATTACTAAAGGTACGGGATATTATTATTCGAATAATAATCAGTATCCATCAATAACTAGAGATTTAGGAAAGAGTGGATATATCAAAATTACGAGTAGATTACCAGTGAATTATTTCCCAAAGCAATTTGTTTTTGGAGTTAGTAATGCGGAGGGCTTGAAAGTATCAGGAATTGTTGTGAATCAGTATCCTCCTCAATATCTGACAGGACAAAAATCAGAAGGTGGTAATCATGATTCAAGTGCAGACTATGATAAAAATCCTAATTTATTTACAATTACAACTATTGCTGCAGGAGATTGGATTATTGGCGATCCTTCTCATATCGTAAATGGCAAAGTGGAGACAAAGGATGATGAACTTTCCAATAATATGATTTCTCCTCGTTTTATTGCGGCATCAAGATATGCTGCGGTTTCTCCGGGTACCTATACATGGCAAAAAGCTCATGATAGATGTCTTACATATTGGGAAACTTTGGATAAGAATAAAACGGGAATAAATGCGACTTATCCTCCCGGCAAATGGAGAATGCCGACATTAGCAGAACTTAAATTTATGGATGTAATACAAGAAGCTTCTCCTGCAATCGATTATTTGTTTAATCAAAGTAGTCAATATTGGGGAGCAAGAAAGCCTTGGTATTATGATTTTGGGAAAAATACATCTAATAGCGCTAGTAATACAAATACAATACTTAGCGGTAATGGTGGAGCTCGCTGTGTTTATGATATATACTAATTTAATATAACTCTAATTATGATAAAAAGATTATATACCCTATTTTCTGTATTGCTGTTGCTCGCTTCATGTGCGACAGAGGAAATAGAACAAATAGAAATTCAACCGACAGATGGATCAATGGTTTCTCTTTCATTCTCTGTAGATGCTCCGAATGCTCTTGAGATTACGAAAGCGACCGGGGATGTGGAGAAAGGCGTTGAGTCCTTATATCTATATACGTTTAAGGAGAACGGAGAGTTTATATCTCCAGTCGTAAAGGCAGAGGTTTCTGGCAATGGATATACGGCTACTATCTCAAAAGAAACCCGTACCATCCATTTTGTCGCCAATGACGGAACGTTAACCCCTTCCCAAGAAAGCGGAATGGCCTCGTTAGCGACAGATAAGCAAATCTTTTGGGGAAAGAGAACTTTTAGTGAAATTCCTGCGAAAAATATAAGCAATAATCTAGAAGATGCTGGTAACAACAATGTTGAACTACTACGAAACTGGGCTAAAATAACGCTGAATCTCTCTTCGGAGGCTGCTGTGAAATTAAAAAATGTTTCTTATCTTATTTATAATGAATCGCAGTTGGCATCTATTGGGTATAAAGATGAGGGAAAGTTGAATATTCCAAATCAAGATTTTTATGCGCCACAGAATGAGCCAGATGCTAGTAAATATGCGAAGCCGGGTAAATCTGTGTATACTTTTGAACATTACAACCAAGATAAGAAAGCGACTTTTGTTATTATTAAGGCGCGATTTGATGGTAACGATACCTATACATATTATAAGATTGACCTTGCCGTAAAGGATGAGAATGATAAGGTAACTCGTGTTTATGATGTCGTTCGTAATTATGCCTTTAATATAACGGTCAAGAGCGTTTCCAGAAAAGGAGCTACGTGGGCTGAGGTTATAGATGAAAATGTGATAGCGGATAATAATATCACGGCCTCGGCTATTATGGAAAAGTATCCGAATATAACTTATGATGGCGAGGCCTTGAATGTTACAAAGACGACATTCGTTTTTACGGGGGCTTCTAACACATTGTCGATGACTGCGACATATGCGGGAGCAGGGCAATTGAGCGTGGTTCCGGATGAGGGTATGTCGGATGTCGTAGAAGGAAACTTAAGTTATCCTTCTTGGATACCTTCTGGCAATCAGACGATAACGATTACAGCCAATATAAAGCCGGCTCCTGGCTCCGGTGAGAAGATAGCGTATTTCTACGTGGTAGGAGGTAATTTGCAGCGTAAGATTAAATTGGTCTTACGTCCCCCTTATAACTTTATCAATCCGAGATTTGAAAATGTAAAAGCTGGTGCCGGAACAAATGTGATTAATGGAGGCCTGAAACAAGATGTTTATCTGAAATTCTCGATACCGGAAGATATTGATGAATCATTATTCCCTATTGAGTATAAGATATATACTAAAAAACTATATGCGGTAGAACCCGGTGTTCGTTTGGAAACAACAGGAGCGAAGGATTGGTGTTATGTATATACGGATCAAGTCTTTAGCAAAGATGAGAAGGTTATCCATTTTAAGACGAATACGGCTAATGAAGGAGAAGGTATGGGGGATAATGACAAAGTGTTTTTAAAGGCAGATCTGTTTAATGCGTTTAGTGCTTTAACTTATTCACGAAAAGCTCCAACAACCATATCTCCTACTATTGCTGGAAATGTTACAGGGGGAAGCAGTTCTTGGAATGGATATACTGTTCGCTATAAAATAAATAATATAGGTTCGGAGAATTCTTTTAAATGTGGAAGTGGGGGGGCTTACTCTATTGCGTTGAAGAATGTTTTGTCTACAGATGTTGTTTATTTTTATTATTCAGGAAATAGCTATTGGTCTTGTCAGAAGTCCGTAAGCCACTTGATAGAGGATGGTAATATAGTGATGAGTAGATAATTAAGTACAATCAGGGTTCCCATCCATCATGTGAATGACGGATGCGGGGAGCGTGCGGCACACAATGGATTGAATTTGTTTTACACGTAGGCTGCACCTCCTCCCCGGCCCTTTACCTCATATAGCATTCGTGCTTTATCGATGCCATTCATTCCGTAAGGAGATGGGTGGCATCGCTTTCTTCATTTGCCGATGACGTTAACTTACTTGCCCCATGCAGTTAACTTGCTTTGGTCTGATATCAAAGGTTCTTGTGTAAAAAATTGCGCAACCCTTTGTTTATTAAAAAAAAGGCTCTATCTTTGCAGCCCGAATAAGTATGCGAATAATAATAAATAATATAGAAAGATGAAAAGAACATTCCAACCTTCCAACAGAAAAAGAAAGAACAAGCATGGCTTCCGTTCAAGAATGGCTACCGCTAATGGCCGTAGAGTATTAGCTTCTCGTCGTGCTAAAGGCAGAGCTAAATTAACGGTATCTGACGAATACAACGGATAATTAGTCACGTTCTAAAGATTTATAAAGAAAGTAGAGGTTTTTTCCTAAAAAGCCTTTACTTTCTTTGTTTTTGTAGTATTGCTCTGGTGGATATTGGTCTATATGCCGTTTTTTTTCTACTTTTGAACCGCCTACAAATACATACGTGAAATGAGTAACTTTTTTGTAAAACTGATAAAGAATCCGTTTGTCATCAATCTCTTGTTGGTGATAGTCGTGTCGTGCGGCGTTGTTTATGGCGTACTGGCGTGGCTGGATTCTTATACCCGCCATAATCAAGCGGTGGTCGTTCCGGACGTGAAAGGAATGAAGCTAGAGGACGCCGCCGAGTTTTTCGGGAATAATAAGCTACGCTATAACGTGATCGATTCCGTATTCTCGAAAGATGTGGCTCCGGGCTCCATCGTGGAGTTGGTTCCCGGTGTCGGATCGAAGGTGAAAGAGGGGCGGATCGTCTTTGTTACGATTAACGCGTTGACCTCCCAGATGGCCGTGATACCGGAGGTGGAAGACTTATCTTTCCGTCAGGCGTATGCCTTGCTGCGGGCCCGTGGCTTCTCGTCGGTCGAGATAGAGTATGTGCCGGGCGATTATAAAGATTTGGCGATGGGGGTGGAGTTAAACGGGCGTACCTTGCTCAAAGGGGAACATGTACCGTTGACCGCTCATCTGGTATTGAAAGTAAGCAGTGGCGATCCGAATATGCTTCCCGACTCATTGGCTTTGGATAGTATTCCGGTAGAACCATTGGATAGTGATATAGAAAACTGGTTTTAAGGGAATGGACGAGTTTTTGGACGATATGGATGATGAACAGGTAGACGACCTGTTGATGCCGGAAGAAGACGAAACATCGTCGAGCCAGATGTATGAGCATTTCCGTTTCGTAGCGGACAAGGGGCAATCCCTGCTCCGGGTGGATAAGTTCTTGGTAGACCGTATGATGGGCGCTACCCGTAACCGCATCCAATTGGCGGCTGAGGCGGGTTGTATCTTGGTGAACGATAAGCCGGTGAAAAGTAATTACCGGGTGAAACCTTTGGATGTGGTTTCTATCGTGATGGATCGCCCACGCCGGGAACTGGAGATTATCCCCGAAGATATCCCTTTGAATATAGTATATGAGGACGATGATTTGCTGGTGGTGAATAAGCCGGCAGGCTTGGTCGTACATCCCGGTCACGGTAATTATACCGGTACGTTGGTGAATGCCTTGGCTTATTATTTGAAGGATGATCCCTATTATGATCCTTCCGATCCTCGTTTAGGCTTGGTACACCGTATCGATAAGGATACGTCGGGCTTATTGGTGGTGGCTAAACGCCCGGAGGCCAAGAGTAACCTAAGCCTGCAGTTCTTCAACAAGACAACCAAACGTAAATACCGTGCCTTGGTATGGGGCATCGTTCAAGAGGATGAGGGGCGTATCGAGGGAAATATCGGTCGTGATCCTCGTGACCGTATGCAAATGACCGTCTTCCCGGAAGGCGATCAGGGCAAGACCGCCGTCACCCATTATACCGTATTGGAACGCTTGGGCTACGTGAGCTTGGTGGAGTGCCGTCTGGAGACGGGGCGCACGCACCAGATCCGTGTACATATGAAATATATCGGTCATACGCTTTTCAACGATGAGCGGTATGGCGGACATGAGATCCTGAAAGGAACAACTTTTACTAAATATAAACAGTTCGTGCAAAACTGTTTCGCTATTTGTCCACGTCAGGCCTTGCATGCTAAGACGTTGGGGTTCGTTCATCCTACTACGGGAGAGGAGATGTTTTTCGATTCCGAGATTCCTTCCGATATGCAGCAGCTGATCGACAGATGGCGTGTATACGCGAACACTAAAGAATTATAAAAATGAAAAAGAACATCGCTATCGTAGCAGGGGGAGATTCCTCCGAGATCGTTATTTCATTAAAAAGTGCGGACGGAATCTACTCTTTTATTGATAAAGACAAATATAATTTATATATTGCCATCGTTAAGAGGGATGAGTGGGCGGTTATACTTCCTAGCGGGGAACATACACCAATTGATAAGAATGATTTTAGCTTCAAGGAGAATGGCGTGGCGAGGCATTTTGACTTCGCTTATATAACGATACACGGTACTCCGGGCGAGGACGGACGTCTGCAAGGATATTTCGATATGAACGGTATGCCTTACTCGTCTTGCGAGATGCTGGTGAGCGCTGTGACAATCAATAAATACCTATGCAATCATTACTTGAAAGACTTTGGTGTAAAAATTGCCGCATCCATTCATTTATTCAAGGGAGAGACTATTACGGACGAAGAAGTCGTGACTCGTTTGGGTTTGCCTATTTTCGTGAAACCAAACGATGGGGGTAGTAGTTTTGGCGTGACGAAGGTGAAAGAGGTCTCCGCTATCCAGCCCGCTATCGCTAAGGCGTTTGGGGAAGGACGTGAGGTGATTCTCGAGCGCTTTATCGATGGAACGGAAGTGACATGCGGTTGCTATAAGGTGGAGGGTAAAGAGGTTGTCTTCCCTTTGACCGAGGTGGTTACGGATAACGAATTCTTCGATTTCGACGCGAAGTATAACGGACAGGTGGACGAGATCACTCCGGCCCGTATCTCCACCGAGTTGACGGAGTTGATACAGCGCGAGACATCAAGGATCTACGATATATTGGGCGCTAAAGGACTGATTCGTGTGGATTATATTATTCCGGCAGACGGGGAGCCTGTCTTACTGGAAATAAACACGACACCGGGAATGACGGCTACCAGCTTTATCCCACAGCAAGTACGTGCGGCGGGATTGGATATAAAGGATGTCATGACAGACATTATTGAAGACGAACTCAAAAACAGAAAAACAAAATGAATAGATATGGATACAGAAACAGTTTCCCCTAATTTCGACGACATCCGTCCGCTGAACAACAGTGAGGTGAAGGACGCGATTGAAAAATTGGTCGCCAATGAGGATTTCGAGCGGGCTTTACGTTACATAAAGCCGAATTTGAATTGGGAGGAATTCTCAGTTGCCATGCGTGCTTGCAAGACGAAGGAGGAGTTTAAATCTACTCTGGCCTATGACGCTGTAATGACGGTGGCGAAAAATACTACTTTCTCGCTTACTATCTCAGGGCGTAGCCGTCTGCCGAAAGATAAGGCGGCCTGTACGTTTATCTCGAACCATAGGGATATCGTATTGGATGCCTCCTTCTTGAACGTCATGTTATATGATGTGGGGTATGGTATGACGCAGGTCGCTATCGGCGACAATCTTTTAATCCGTCCGTGGATCGAGACGTTGGTGCGCTTGAATAACAGCTTTATCGTGAAGCGTGGCGTTTCTGTTCGTCAGATGTTGGAGGTCAGCAAGACGCTTTCCGCCTATATCCATCATGCGATCAAGAATGTGAACGAGTCTGTATGGATCGCCCAGCGTGAGGGACGTGCTAAGGACTCGGACGATCGTACGCAGGGTAGCGTATTGAAGATGTTGAGTATCGGCGGTGATAAGGATAATCTGTTGTTGAATTTGATGGACTTGAATATCGTACCGGTCGCTATCTCCTACGAGTTTGATCCTTGCGATTTCTTGAAGGCGAAAGAATTCCAGATGAAGCGGGATGATTTGTTGAGCATGGAAACGGGTATTCTGAATAATAAGGGTCGTGTCCACTTCACGATCACTTCCCCGATCAATGATTCCTTGGCTAAACTGGACAAGGATATGGAGAAGAATGAGCTGGTAAGCGCTATCGCATCCGTTATCGACCGGGAGATCTATAAGAACTATCGTTTCTATCCGTGCAATTACGTGGCGTATGACTTACTGAACGGCACTCGTCGTTTCCAAGAACATTATGGTCCGAAGGATAAGAAGCAATTCGAGGAATACTTGCAAGGACAATTGGATAAGATCGTCCTTCCGAACAAGGATGAGGCGTTCTTACGTAAGAAGATCTTAGAGATGTACTCCAATCCGCTGAAAAATTATCTGACAACTTTATAAGCGGCCTTTATCGGCTATGCGTAGCGGTTCGTACTTGATCCGCCCTTGATCCCCTCTTTCCGGCGAGCATGCCACCTTCGGGTGGCAGCCGCCGGAAAGGAGGGATTATCTTTTTTGCAGGAATTCGTCCAAGGATTCCTCTTTCTGCAATCCAAGTTTCTTGCGGATACGGCTACGTCCGGAGTTGACGCTGGGACGGGAGATGCCCAAGGCCAACGAGATCTCGTCCGTGCTCTGCTTCAGGTAGATCAGCATGCAGAGCAGTTCGTCGGATTTGGTCAGTTCCGGGAAATCCTTACGCAAGCCGGGCAGGAAGCGAGGGTACAGGGCGGCGAAGGATTGGCGGAACCGCAACTCGTCCTCGCCGCTCAGCAAGGAGGGGTTGAGCTTCTGGCGTACGCTGTCGATCACCTCGTTATGGGCGGCTTGCTCCAGCTCGGCGCTCAGTCGCTCATTGCGGCGGTTCAGTTCTTGTTGGGTAGCGAGGAGATTATCCAGTCGTTGACGCTGGATCTCCCGCTCACGTTGGTGAAGCCGGCGACGTTGGAGTGCGTAGACAATGATCCCGGTCAGCAGGCAAATGGCTAGGATCAGGATGACGCGTATAAACGAGCGAACGTTCCTTCAAGGCCACTTCGGCGGATAAGGCCCGATTCTCCTGCTCCTTCCGTCCGGTCTCGTAGCGTACGTTGGCACCAATGGCGTACCGCTGCTTCTCCGCCAGTTGCAACGAGTCGTGTATCTCCTTGTATTCCGGGTAGATCTCGGCCATCTTGTCTCCCTTCTTCTGTTCGGCGTAAAGGTTGAGCAAATGCCGTCCGGTCCAATCCATCATATCGTTCGCCTCGTATTTCTTGTAGAGAGCGTAGGCCTCTTCCATCAGGGGGAAGCCTTTTTCCGGCTTTCCGTCGCGTACGAGGCAGGCCCCCAGCATGAATTTGAAAAGATCTTGATACCCTGCGGAGATCGCTTCTTCCTCTTCTATCAATTCCTTGTACCCTTCGAGGGCGGCAGGGATAGAGTCGGGCACATATTCGTAGTAATAATTGTAAAGTATGTTTTTGGCGGCGAGGACATAGGCGTTCTCTTTCATCTCCTCCCCTCTCTTTAAGGCCTGCCGTGCGTAAT
>OGCQ01004086.1_pt1 | contig 12243 bp, 14 predicted proteins | sample 1570161 | NCBI WGS metagenome assembly OGCQ01 (sample SAMEA4384402, study PRJEB24528) | human gut metagenome
GTTTGCGTAGCTGTTGGCGCGGCAGGAGCTGTCGCGCAGCTGCTCATTGAGCTCGTTGAAGCGCTCGATGGCAGCCTGCTCGTGGTTGAAGACCTTCACGACCTTCTGGCCCTGCATCATTTCCTCGATATAGCCGTTGACCTTGCCGAGGTCCTGCTGCTGCCGGACGAAGAACTTGCCTGACTTCCCGGCGATCTTCTTCGTGGCGAACAGCATCAGGGCCACCATGACGAGCGTCAGCAGCGTCAGCGGCACATTGAGCACGATCATGCTGACGAACACGCTCACGATGCTGATGATGCTGGAAAACAGCTGCGGCAGACTCTGGCCGATGAACTGGCGGAGCGTGTCGATATCGTTCGTGTAGACGGACATGATGTCGCCGTGGGAATGCGTGTCGAAATACGAGATGGGCAGGCTCTCCATATGGCCGAAGAGCTTTTCGCGGAAGTTGCGCATCGTGCCCTGCGAGACATTGACCATCAGGCGGGTATAGCCCCATGAGCACAGCACGCCGATGGCGTAGACCGCGCCGACCTGGATGAGCTTGTGCAGCAGGGGCGTGAAGTCCGTGCTGCCGCTCTCCAGCATGGGGGAAAGGTAGCTGTCATAGAGCTTCTGCAGGAACAGCGTGCCATTCAGCTGGGCCAGCACCGTCAGGACGATGCAGATCACGACGGCAAGGCAGTGCCACTTATAGTGCTTCAGGATGAAGGCCATGGTGCGGCGCATGGTCTTGCCGGTATTCTTCGGCCGTTCCGTGGCGTGCATCGCGCGCCCGCCGGGGCCGCGCATCGGTTTCGTCGCCATATTATGCACCCTCCTTCTCGTCGAAGTCGCCGCCGCCCTGCGTCTGGCCCTGATAGACCTCCTGATAGATGCGGTTCGCGGCAAGCAGCTGCTCATGCGTGCCGAAGCCGTTGACGCGGCCCTCGTCCAGAACAAGGATGCGGTCGGCGTCCTGCACGCTGGAAATGCGCTGGGCAATGATGATCTTCGTCGTATTCGGGATCTCCTCGCGCAGGGCCTTGCGAATGCGCGCGTCCGTCGCGGTATCGACGGCGCTCGTCGAATCGTCGAGGATCAGAATTTTCGGCTTTTTCAGCAGGGCACGGGCAATGCACAGGCGCTGCTTCTGCCCGCCGGAGACATTCGTGCCGCCCTGCTCGATGTAGGTCTCATAGCCCTGCGGCATGGCTTGAATGAAATCGTCCGCGCAGGCAAGACGGCAGACACGCTCGCACTCCTCCTGCGTGGCCTCCGCGTTGCCCCAGCGGAGGTTTTCCAGGATCGTGCCGGAGAACAGCACGTTCTTCTGCAGCACGACCGCGACCTCGTCACGCAGCGTCGTCAGGTCATATTCACGCACATCGTGCCCGCCGACGCAAACACTGCCCTCCGATACATCGTACAGGCGGGAGATCAGGTTGACGAGGCTCGACTTCGCGCTGCCCGTACCGCCGAGGATGCCGATGGTCTGCCCGGCCTCGATGTGCAGGTCGATGTCCTGCAGGACGGGCTTGCCCTTGCCCTGCCGGTAGGAGAAGCTGACGTGGTCAAAATCCACACTGCCGTCCGGAACGGCCGTGAGCGCCTGCGCCGGGCTGGTGAGGTCGGCCTTTTCGTTCAGCACCTCGCAGATGCGGCGGGCGCTTGCCACGCTCATGCTCATCATGACAAAGATCATGGAGATCATCATCAGGCTCATGAGGATGCTCATGACATAGCTGAACAGGCTCATCAGGCCGCCCTCCGTGAAGCCTTCGAGCACGATGGCCTTCGCGCCGAGCCACGACAGGCCCAGCATGCTGCCGAACACCGTCAGCATCATCACGGGGTTGTTGAACGAGACGTAGGTCTCCGCCTTTACGAACATGCGGTAGACGGCGTTGGCCGCTTTGTTGAACTTGCTGCGCTCATAATCCTCGCGCACGAAGGCCTTGACGACGCGGATGGCACCGACGTTCTCCTGCACGCTGGCGTTCAGATCGTCGTACTTCTTAAACACGCGGTTGAACGTGCCCGTCGCCTTGAAGATGATGAACGACAGCGTAGCCGCCAGAATCACGATGGCCGCAACGAAGATCATGCTCAGGCTGGCGTGAATGGAAAATGCCATGATGAGCGCCGTGATGAGCATGACAGGCGCGCGCACGCAGATACGCGTGATCATCTGATAGGAGAGCTGCACGTTGCTGACGTCTGTCGTCAGGCGCGTAACAAGGCCCGCCGTGGAGAAGCGGTCGATGTTCGAGAACGAAAAGCTCTGGATGTTGGCAAACATGGCCTGCCGCAGATTCGCCGCGAAGCCCGTCGAAGCGATCGAGGCGAAGCGGCCCGCCAGAATGCCGCAGACAAGCGCACCGATGGCAACGGCCACCATGATTGCGCCGTAATGCAGCACAGCCTGCATACCTGCCTGCCCGCCGACCTTGACGCCCTTGTCGATGATCTGGGACATCAGCATCGGCAGGAACATATCGGCCACGGCCTCCAGCGCAGAAAAAACGGGCGTGATGAACGTGACCCAGCGATACTGCTTCACCTGCGCCCCCAAGGTTTTCAGCATGGTATTCCTCCTTGCTTCAAATTGTTAGCATGCTAATTATATGGCGATATCACTAAATTGTCAATGGATTTTTTGTTAATTCTGTCATTCCACGGTTGACGGAGCCGCGATCCGGCGGTATAATAAGATTTATAAATTCCAAAAGCAGAAACGGAGGCGGAGCATCCATGCAGCAGATGGAGCAGCCCATCGGCGGTGTCGTAAAATGTCTGTCCAATCAGATCCGCCGCCATCTGGACGCAGCGGCATCGGAGGCCGGGCTTGTAGAGCTGACCGGCACACAGGGCATGATCCTGCACTATCTGCTGCGCAACGAGGGCCGTTGCCTGACGCAGCGCGACGTGGAGCAGCGCTTCCAGCTGCGCGGTGCAACGCTCAGCCGCCTGTTTCAGCGCATGGAGGCCGCAGGCCTGCTCGAGCGCCGCGCGGTCTCTCGCGACCAGCGCTGCAAGCAGCTGCTTCCAACCGAAAAAGCACGCGCCATGCATGCACAGTTTGTTACCTGTCTGGATGAAACGGACCGCCTGCTTCTGCAGGGAATCCGGCCGGAGGACGAGGCTGTTTTCCGCAGCGTGTGCCTGCAGATGCTGAACAACCTCACGCAGCAGGATGCAGCAGGCCCGGCCGCTCACTGAGAGCAGCCGGGCTTTTTTGACAAGCTGAGCCAAGGGACTGCAGCTGCACCATATGGATCAGAAATGGAGCGTATCTGCACCGATACGCTCCATTCACTATCTTATACTAGAATCTGATAAAAAGCTTTAAAAGCTTTTTATAGCGCCGAGGGCGCGTCAGATTCTGCATGAGACGGCGCAGCGTGCGTCAGCACGATGCGAGTGTGCGTAGCACACGGGATTCCTGATGAAATGTTTTAATCAGGAATCAGTATTACTGGTGCCCCGCAAGGGACCCGTTTTGGCGTGTTTTCCAGCCTGTTTATGTGCCCGCAGGGGCGACCATAGCAGCGAAGCTGTCAAGGCCCGTATACCGCGAGACGTAATAGCGGCTCACAAGGAAGGGATCGTCCGCCGTATTGTACTGCCCGCCTACCATTTTCAGGCCGAAGTTGTAGTAGCGCTCTGCGACCTCGAGCGTCAGGTCGCTGTAGCGGCCCGTCGGATAGCACAGCACCGAGGGCTGGCGGCCCGTCACGCGCGTCAGGATACGCTGCGACTCGCCAAGCTCCCGGATGAGCGTCTCCTCGTCCATGGCATCCATATTCGCATGAGTCAGGCCGTGGCTCTGGATGGAAACGAGGCCGGAATCCGCCATCTCGCGCACCTGCTCCTCCGTCATTTTGTGCTGCATGCCCATGGCATCGGCGATCATGAACACCGTCGCTTTGACATTGTATTTCCGCAGCAGCGGCAGAAGCTCCGTGTAGTTGTCGTCATAGCCGTCGTCAAACGTCAGGATGACAGGCTTCTCGTACTGCTCCAGCTCCGCCAGATCGGAGAACCAGATTGGCTCATAGCCGTTGTCCACAAGATACCGCAGCTGCTCCTCCATGGAGGCCGGGCTGACAAACAGCTCGTCAATGCCCCACATATTGTCGCTGACAGCATGGTACATGAGCACCGGCACGTTCACGCTCTGCTCGATGGAAAAGCGCGCCGCACCGGGCGTCAGATAGCGAAGTCCGGTCTCGTCGTCGACATATTCCGCGCAGCGATTCTCCTCCGAGACGGCGGACAGCACATAATAGTCCATCCCGCCGTTTTGAAGCGGCTCCGCCTCCGGCAGGGGAAGCCCCGCCTGCTGCAGCGCGTCTGCCGAAACGTATTCCGTTCCGTCCGAAACGGCCGTGACAAGCTCCGTCCCGTTGAGGACCAGCGTCTCGCCCGCCTCCATGGGCGGCTCCGTCGGCGCTTCGGTCGGCGGCTCCGTCGGGCGCTCTGTTGCGGGCTCCGTGGGCGCGGCCGTCTCCGGCTGCGTGGCCTGCAGGCTCTCCACACCGCGTGGCGCGGTGTGCAGCATATAGCCAACAACCGCCGCGACAGCGATCGCCAGAACGGCTGTCAAAACGATCCACCACTTTTTCATTCGTTTCCCTCCCCGCTCTGGCGGCTGTAATGCTCACCAAAAGCGCATTCATTGGAAAAGTGCTCACAGTTGTTCGTCCGGTAGTCATAGCCGCCGCGGCCGACGGCAGAAAGCGCAGCTGCGGCGATCTCGTCCGGCGCACGCAGCAGCTTTTGCTCCGCGCGGCCATAGATGCGAAGCTCCGGCAGGCCGCCGCGCAGGAATTCCTCCATGCCGGTGCGGCGCACCCGCACGGCCGCAGCATCCTGCTCATTCGGCGAGCCGTCAAAATGGACGATCTCACCGTTTCCGATGTAAATGCCATGGTGGTAATACCCGCTGCGCCGCACACGCACCTGCGCACCGGGCGTCAGCTCGCCGAAGTCCCAGTGTTCCGGCAGGTCTGCCAGCCGTTTACGCCGGAGCATGGAGCAGCTCCTCGATGACGGCGACCACATCGCCGACGGTGTGCAGCTCCGGCAGGCGTTCCGTCGGGAAGCGGATGGAAAATTCGTCCTCGATGCCGATCATGAGCATCAGCATCGTGATGCTGTTCAGGCCGAGGTCCTCCTGCAGGCGGGTCTGCGCCGTCACATGGCCGAGATCTGCCTCCGAGCCCTCCAGCGCCGTCTGCGCAACACGGATCAGGCGTTCAAACGTCATGGTTTTTCTCTCCTTCTTGCTGCTCCCGCTGCCGCCGGAGCGTTGTTTCCCGGAAGCGGCGGTGAAATTCCGCCGCGCGCTTCCGATATTTCGGTTTCATTTCCAGATAAAGCTCCTCCTGCAGGCGCTCCATGGCCTCCTGCAGGCACTGCGTCGCCTCCTGCACGCCCGCGGCGTTCGGCCGCTGCGTCAGCACGATGGGCGCGCCGAACCGGAGCTGCAGCCGCTGGAACGGCTGATAGTTCCCCGCGCTGTAGACGGGGATGACCGGCACTCCGGCCTGCAGGGCCAGCAGCGCCGCGCCCTGCTTGAAGGGCAGGAGCGTTTCCGTCGGGTTGAGCGCCCCCTCCGGGAAGATGGCGACGCACCGGCCCGCACGCAGGCGGCGCAGCGCCTCATGGAAGAAGCTCAGGTCCGCGCCCGCGGCCCGGTCGACCGGAATGCAGCGCAGCGAGCGCATGGCAAGGCTGCGCACGCCCGTGAACATCTCACCCGCCGCCACGACGGAAATGCGTCTGCAGCGGCACAGCAGGCACAGCATCGGGGCATCCATCCACCAGCTGTGATTCAGCACGAACAGCGCCGGACCGGGGTCCGTGCGCACTTGCTCCGCGCCGGGCGAAAAATGAAGTTTCGGCAGCCAGACAAGGCGCATGCCGAGGCCGCCCATAAAATTTGCAAAATCTGCGGCGATATCCCACAGCCGCTGCAGCAGCTTCCGCATGGCTCACGCCTCCTGCGCCATGCCGCGCAGCTCGATGACCTTGTCGCGCAGGATGGCCGTCAGGCGGTCAAGCTCCGCCGCGTCCGGATTGGCCGTAGAGCACAGCTCCGAAAGGCGGATCGGTTCGCCGATGACGACGTCCGTGCGTTTGCCGAAGCCATAGTTCACGGAGTGCCACATGGGGATGATGGGCACATCGGTCTGCAGGGCGAGCAGGGCCGCCGTACTGCGGAATTCCAGAATTTCTCCCGTCGTGGAGAAGCGCCCCTCCGGGAAGATGAGCAGCAGCTGCCCGCGCCGGAGCGCCTCGACCGACTCGCAGAAAAAGTCCATGCCGAACGAGAAGCGATCGACCTTGATGGCACCGAGCATCCGCAGGCACCAGTTCAGGAAGCGGTTGCACTCATAAAACGTCTTACCGACGAGGCAGCGGACATAACGGAAATAGAACAGATACAGCACCAGAAGAAAGTCCATCTGGTTCTTATGGTTCGTGATGATAATTGCCGGGCCGCGTGTAAAGGCCGGGAGGCACTTCTTGCCCTCGTAGCGGATGCGCGGCCGGAAATACAGGCCGACGTTCCAGCCGCACAGCAGCTTGTTGATCCAGCGGAACAGCAGCTTCATTCGACCGCCTCCCGCTCCGCCTGCACTGCGGCGGCAAAATCCCGCGCCGTGAACAGCGGGTGCTCGGCATCCATCGTCAGGCTGATGCCGTAGCGCTCCGAAACGGCGGAAAAAATATTATAGTAGGTCAGGCTGTCCACGCCGAGCTCCTGCAGGAGCTGCGTGTCCGGGCCGACGGTCTGCCCCGTCACGGAGCCGAGAAGCTCACACAGCTCCTGCACGAGCGCGCGGCTGCTCTCGTCCTCCAGCCGGGTCAGCTCCTCCGGCTCCGGCCGGTGCGCCGGGGTCAGGACGATCGAGCCGTCCGCCAGTTTTTCGCGCAGCTCGGCCCGGCGGGGCTTGCCGAAGCTGATGGGCAGCTCCTGCTCCGTCAGGAAAATACGCGCCGGGCGCATCGTCAGCGGCAGGCGGGCGACCGCCTCATAGGCCGCAGCGGAGGCTCTGGCTCTTGCATAGTCGTCCGCAGCCGTCTGCACGATCAGCACGGGGCGCTCATCGCCCTCCAGCTCCATGCCGAGCACACAACTGGCCGTCCCGGCCTGCAGGGCAAGGCGCTGCTCGATCAGATCCGGGCTGAGATTCTCACCGTTTGCACCGATGATCAGGTCGCCCTGCCGGGCTTCCATATACCACCTGCCGCCCTCGGCGCGGAAGACGTCCCGCGTGCGGAACCATGCCTCCGGATCGCGCGGCACGCGCACACCGTTTTCGAGCATGGCCGTGTATAGAAGCGGAGAGCGCAGCTCCAGCACGCCGTCGTCCGCGATACGCCAGCCTCCGGAAAGCGCCTGCAGCGGTTCCCCGACGCCGCCGGACAGCCGCCATTTGGCCCGCCGCGACAGCTCGACGGACAGGATGCCCGTCTCCGTCATGCCGTAGCCGTTGTGCATGCCGTAGCCGAGGCCGTTCATCAGCTCGGCCGCCTGCGGCTGCAGGAAGCCTCCGCCGCTGATGCAGAACATTGGCTCCGTGCCGAGCGCCTGTTCCCGCACGCGGCGGAACAGCACGCGCCGCGCCAGCCTTGCGCCGAGCCGCGGGAAGACGGACTGCAGCCCGTTGGAGAAGCGCACGGCGCGCAGGAGCTTTTCCTTCTGCCCCTGCCGCTCTGCCTCGCGCAGGAGCTGGCGGGCCGTCTGCTCCCACACGGCGGGCACAGCAAAAAAGTGCGTCACGCGGCCGACCTTGCAGGCATACTGGATGCTGCGGCTGTCGTAGCGCTCGAGAAACACGAACGTCACGCCGAAGAAAATGAACCACAAGAGCGAGGCCATCAGGCCGAAAATATGATAGAACGGCAAAAATGCCAGCATCCGCAGCTCGCGCGCCAGCCGGTCGTGCTTGACCTCCGGGCATTTGCGCACAATGCTCTCCGACTGCAGCAGCTGTGCCGTGATTGCCGCGCCGTCATAGAGCACGAGCTTCGGCGTGCCGGTCGTGCCGGAGGTCATCAGAGCGATCTCATCGGCCCAGACGGGCGTGAATCCCGCCGCATCACCGGCCGCGGACAGATCGATACAGCCCGCGCGCGGCCGGTCCGTCAGAACGCCCGCCGCCAGCTGCTCGACCGGGGCCAGTGTCGCGTCGTCCAGCCGCAGGTTCAGCAGCAGAGGCCGAAAGCCCGCCATCAGCGTGCCAAAAAACGCCGCGACCCACAGGGGAGAATTTTCCATGCGGATCGCCAGAAACGCGCCCTCCTGCCCGGCAAAGTGCGCATGCAGCACACGCGCCAAGCGGTTCGTCAGAGCCGTCAGCTCCGCATAGCTCATGCGCTGCGTCTGCCCGGCAGTAAACTGCAGAGAAAAGGGCGTGTCCGTGAATCCCGTGGAAAAAATGCGGAAAATATCCTCGAACCGGTGCCCGGAAGCCTCCAGCTCCCGCAGCTCCCGTTTCCAAAAAACCATGCTGTTCTGTCTCCTCACTACCGGCGCAGGCCCATGCGGCCACGCCGGGGTTATATAAGGGTATCATACCATACCCGCCCGCGCACGTCAACCAACGCGGCGTTTTCCGGCGGAAAAATCCCGTTTCCGCGCCGCCGTCCTTGACAATGGCCGGGCCCGGAAATATAATAAATTGATATAATGTATGGAGGTACCCGAATGGAAAAGAAAAAGGGGCATCCCCTTGCCAGGCTGTTCTTCGGTGTGTTTTTCCTGCTGCTGAGTGCCGTCGTGCTGCTGGTCAACCTGTTCCGGATGCCAGGCGGCTATGGCTGGGCGCTCGGGCTGCTGGATCTCCTGACATTTCTGGGCGGGCTTCTGCTGCTGTGCTTCCATACCTGACGAAGCGGCGCAGACCGACCACAGAGGGGGAAAGAAATGGAGATCGCAGTTTTGATCCCGGCGTATCAGCCGGATAGCGTTCTGATCTCGCTGGTGCAGGCCCTGCACCGGGAGAACTTCCGGCTGATCGTCACGGACGACGGCAGCGGCCCTGCCTATGCGGATATTTTTTCCGCGCTGCTGCCCTATGCCCAGGTCCTGACCTGCCCTGAGAACAGGGGCAAGGGCCGCGCACTGAAATGCGCCCTGCACCATCTGGCAGAGAAGCCGCAGGGCTGCCGCGCATTCATCACCGCAGATGCCGACGGCCAGCACACCGTGGCGGACATCCTGCGCGTGCGCGAGGCACTGCTGTCCGGCAGCCGCTTCGTGCTCACCACCCGGACGCTGCACGGGAAAAGCGTCCCGCTCCGCTCGCGCGTGGGCAACGGCCTGTCGCGCTTCTTCTTTTCGCTGGCGGCAGGCTGCTTTCTGGAGGACAACCAGTCCGGCCTGCGCGGCTTTTCCACGGACTGCCTGCCGTGGCTCACGGAGATCGGCGGAGAGAAATATGATTATGAAATGAACGTACTGCTCTACGCCGCGCGGCAGGAGCTGCCCATCACGCAGCTGCCCATCGAGACGGTCTATCTCGACGGCAACCAGAGCTCACACTTTGACCCACTGCGCGATACGCTGCGCATTTATCGCCGTATGCTGGATACGGCGCGCGGCTCCGTTCTGGCGTGGCTGCTGCATACGGCCGCCATGCTGCTCCTGTCGATGACGCTCGGATGGCGCTTTTTTCTGTTTTCCATTCCGCTGTGCGGCGCGGGCAGCGCGGCGCTGAGCTACTGCTTCAACCGTTTTCTGGTCTTCCGCCGCGTGCGTTATGCCTGTGGGCCGCGCATGCTGTTCGGCGCAGCCGTGCGCACGTCGCTGCGGCTGCTGTTCTGCTGCATCCTGCACCCGCTCGGCCTGCCGCTGTTTGCCGCATGGCTCATCGGCTCTGTACTCACCGTTCCGCTGGAATATGCCTACGTCCGCCTGACGGGCCCGTGGTGGTCAAGCTATGCGCTGCGCCGTTCTTGACATCCGGACCGTCACCGCTGCGGAGCTTGCCCGGTGGGAAGCCGCAGCAGAGCCGGAGCGCCGCGCCCGCTGGCAGCAGTTCCGCCGCCCCGAGGACCGCGCCCGCAGCATCTGCGCCGACCATCTGGCGCGTACACTGCTCCGCGAGGCAGGTGCGCAGACGCCCGTGATCCGGGTCGGGAGGAAAGGCAAGCCCTATGTGCCAGACGGCCCGGCCTTCAACTGCAGCCACTCCGGGAACTTCGTGTGCTGCGCCGTGCACGGCGGCCCTGTCGGCATCGATCTTGAGGCGCGGCGGCCCGTCCGCGCCGCGCTGGCTGCGCGCATCTGCACGCCGGAGGAGCTGGTTTTCACCGCGCCGGGCGGCCGGTTCGACCCGCTGCGCTTCCTGCAGCTCTGGACCGCAAAGGAAGCATGGGTCAAATACACCGGCGAAGGCCTCGGCGTCGATTTCCGCACGCTGCCCGCCGCAGCAGCAGACGGCTTGCACGAAACGCTGTTCGGCCGCCGCCTCGAGCAGACCGTCACGGAGGACTATGTCCTCTCCGTCGTATACGATGCAGTATAAACGCAAAAAGCAGACAACCAGCCAAGCAGGACCTCGCGCTGACGGCGGAGTATTACGAGGCGCAGGGCGATGGTATCGTCTCCCCGCTGGGCCTGCTCGATATACTGCCGGATGTCACGGATGGACATTCCGGCCTTTTTCATGCAGCCGGTGATCTGCAGCCACTCCAGATCGGTGTCCTGAAACATGCGGATGCCGCCCGGCAACCGCTCCACAAACGGCAGCAGCCACTCCTTGTCATAAAATCGCAGTGTCGAAGCGGGCACATCCAGCCGCAAAGCGCTGCCTCCGATTTTTATATGCTCACTCTTGCTATCTCGAACGTATGTGCTATAATAGTCCCATCAGGAGGTGGGCTGATGTATTTTATCTACGGCGAGGCCGAGCTGGCGTATCTGCGCCGGAAGGACAAGCGGCTGGCTGCGGTCATCGACCGTATCGGGCCGGTGGAGCGCACGGCGGACCCTGATCTGTTTTCCGCCGTCGTGCACCACATCATCGGCCAGCAGATCTCCATGAAGGCGCAGGCCACGATCTGGCAGCGCATGCAGGACACGCTCGGCTCTGTCAGCGCCGAAACGATCCTTGCCGCCGGTGTGCCCGCGCTGCAGGCCCTCGGCATGACGTTCCGCAAGGCGGAATATCTCACGGACCTTGCCGGGCGAATTGTGGATGGCTCATTCGATCTGGAAACCGTCCGCAGCATGGACGATGCGGAGGCCATCCGTGCGCTGAGCAGCCTGCGCGGCATCGGCGTCTGGACGGCGGAGATGATCCTGCTGTTCTGCCTGCAGCGGCCGGACATTTTCAGCTATGACGACCTTGCGATCCAGCGCGGTCTGCGCATGGTCTACCGCCATCGCCGCATCGACCGCCCGCTGTTTGAAAGGTACCGCCGCCGCTTCCATCCCTATGGCAGCGTGGCGAGCCTGTATCTTTGGGCCGTCTCCGGCGGCGCGATCCCGGAGCTGACGGACCCCGCGCCGAAGAGCGCGAACGGAGGAAAATAACATGATCTTTACCGCAAGCTGCGCCTCCCCGCTGGGCGGTATCGTGCTCGCGGCGGATGAGATCGGGCTGACCGGTCTGTGGTTCACGGGCGCAAAATACTTCGGCGCGGGGCTCCCCGCTTCGGCCGCAGAGGCGGACACTCCCATTCTGGCAGAGGCCCGGCGCTGGCTGGAAGGCTACTTCACCGGGCAGCGCCCTGCAGCTCTGCCGCCGCTCCACCCGAGCGGTTCGCCGTTCCGCCGCGCGGTATGGGACATTCTGCTGACGATCCCCTATGGCGAAACGACGACCTATGGCGCAATCGCGCAGCAGCTGGCCGCGCAGCGCGGGCTGGAGCATCTGTCCGCGCAGGCTGTCGGCGGGGCGGTCGGGCACAACCCGATCTCGATCCTCATTCCCTGCCACCGGGTCATCGGCGCGGATGGCAGCCTGACCGGCTATGCCGGAGGCGTGGAAAAAAAGCGCGCGCTCCTGGAATTGGAGCACGCGAAAATTTGATTTTATTTTGGGGCTGCCGTCAGGAGAGGCTTCATGCTGTGCCTATGGACAATGGACTAAAGTGATATTCCGGGCTTTGCCCGGAGTGATATTTTCCTTTTCGGAAAGTGATATAAAAGCCGCATGGCTTTTGTGATATTATATTCGCCGGTCAAACTGCCGCAGGCAATATCACGATGCGAAGCATAATATCACTGTCCAAAGGACA
>OGCQ01004088.1_pt1 | contig 12239 bp, 9 predicted proteins | sample 1570161 | NCBI WGS metagenome assembly OGCQ01 (sample SAMEA4384402, study PRJEB24528) | human gut metagenome
CGGGCTCTCCGCTTTCGGAACAGGCGAGAATGCCATTTGCCACATCCCGCACATCCACAAAGTCATATCCGCCGCGAACGGCGAAAGGCAGCTTCCCGGCAAGAAAGGATCTTGCCATTGAGGTGAAGCTCCCTCCCTGTAAATCGTCCGGCCCGATGATGCCGGAGGGGAATACAATGCTGGCGTTCAACCCGCACGCCGCCGCGTCGTAGACCAGCTCGGTGGCAGCGGCCTTGCTCTTGGCGTAATCACCGTCCACAAGCCCCGGCGAGAATTCACAGTTTTCTGTAATGGGGCAGCCCTTTGGCTGCTCCGGGATGGCATGAACGGAGCTGACATAGACCAGCTTGCCCACTTTATGCGCCATGCATTGCTGCAGGAGCTGCCCTGTCCCACCTACATTGACCTGATAGAGCCTCGGACCGGGTCTGGACGCGACGGAGACGATACCGGCGCAGTGAATCACACAGGTACGGCTGTCGGCATCCGCAAAGAAGTCTGTCAACGAGCTTTCCACGCACACATCACCGATGACGGTATGGACTTCTTTGGGGAGCAAATGGATATAGGGGTCATCACGCAGCACAAGCGCATGCACTTGCGCTCTGCGGCGTACCAGCTCCTCCGCAACAGCCCTACCGAGGAAGCCGGTAGCGCCTGTAACAAGATATTGATCAAACATGCAAAAAGCCTCCTCTCAAATAAGCATACAAGTGTTGATTATCTTTCACAAGTACAGTATACTTGAGAGGAAAGACGGAAACAATCAGCACTTGCCATACGACTGAAAGAAAAGCAACATTGTCTGTTGAAGTGTTGCTTTTCTTTGTAAACTTTTTTTGGGAGGGGCTCTATATGGAGAAAATGGACGCAAGGAAACGCTATACGCAAATGGTGCTCAAGCAGTCTTTTCTGAAACTGCTGAAGGAAAAACCCGTAAACAGAATTACGGTGAAGGAGGTTTGTGCGCTGGCGCAGCTTAACCGCGCCACCTTCTATGCCCATTACAGCGATTGCTTTGCCCTGATGGAGAGCATTGAGAATGAACTCATCGATGCCTTTGAGAAATCCCTTCGCTATGTCAATTTGTTTGATGTGACGGCACTGATCGAAGCCATTTACGATATGGTCGATCAGAATCAGGACGCCTGCCGGGTTTTGATTCTGGGGAATACAAGCGCAACGGTCCTCATGCGGATGATTGCTTTGGCCAAGGAGGAAAGCATTGCTTACTGGCGGAAAGAGCTGCCCTATGCCGACGAAACAGAACTTGAGATGATGTATACCCATCTGTCAAACGGTTTGATGCATGTCGTTGTGGAGGGCTATGACAAGTACAGCAAAGAGGAAATGATCCATTTTGTCAACCGCGTTGTAAAAGCCAGTCTTTTGCTGTTTCACTCGCCCCAAAGTCCTCTTGCTTAACACAGCCTTTATGCCCGAACGGCATAATAAGCTTACAAAACGGTCGATGGTCAAAAAAGATGAGCCGATAAAAGCGGAACAGGCATGATTTCGGTCATGCCTGTTCCAAGAAATATGAATTTTACCGTCTTGTCGTCTGAAATCCTTGTCCCGCTTTTTTCCTTTCCTCTCCAAATTTTTAATTCGCCGTACGCTTCTTGATTTTTGTAAACCCATGTGCTATATTGAGTGCATGGCGGCAACAAAATCCGCCAAAATTTTCTCTATTTTTATAGAGTACAAAGGGGTAAAATCAAATGAAACTCAGAAAACTCTGCGCATTGGCACTCGCCGGTCTGCTCACGCTCTCTGCGCTTGCAGGCTGCACCTCCGCCAAAACCATCGTAGGGGGGAACACAAGCAGCACCTCCGCCGAGCCCTCCTCTTCCTCCGAAGACAGCACTGCGTCCTCCGAACCCAAATCTTCGGCCTCCACTGGGGAAGCCATGTTTGCCTCCCTCGCCGATTATCTCGCCGATCCGGACGTAAAAGCGTCCATCGATGCCGAAATTGAAAATCAGACCGATGACAGCATGACGATCAAGGTCTACGCAGACGGCAATGCGCTCGTCTATGAATATCAGTTCACAGATGAATACGACCTCTCCGACGAAGACATAAAGCAGTCCGTGCTCGATGCTTTAAAAGAAGGCTGCGAAGAAAATGCTTCTACCTTTGAGGATATCGCCGATACGCTCGAAAGCGAAGTAGGTCTCTCCGGCGTGCACGTCCGCCTCGTCTACTTGAACGGCGACGGCAGCGAAATTTACACCCACGACTTTGAATGATTATTTGTGTAATTTATAAATAAATTTTAAAGCGCCGTCCTCGAACCGCTTTCGGTTCGCAGACGGCGTGTTTTATTTGACAAAATTCGACATTTTTAAGTGAAATATTTCGCGCTGCGAAATGTGAAATTTGATGCTACGCATCAATTGAAATGAAATAAAGCCTCTCACACCCACAGGTATTTCACGTTGCGCAGCAACATTTCACTGCCCGAAGGGCAATTTCACAAATTCCGAAGGGATTTATTTCGTTGAAAAAAGAGCCTTGTCTTTTTGACAAGGCTCTTTTTTCTGGTGACCCGGACGAGAATCGAACTCGTGTTACCGCCGTGAAAGGGCGGTGTCTTAACCGCTTGACCACCGGGCCAGATGGTAGCGGCAAATGGATTCGAACCATCGACACTTCGGGTATGAACCGAATGCTCTAGCCAACTGAGCTATGCCGCCATATCTGCTCTATAATGTAGCGTAGTTTATTATAATACACATTTTTTCTTTTGTCAAGTGCTTTTTCACTGGAAAATTCTATATTTCTGTGTTATACTGTTCTCAAATTGCGCGATAAGACATAAGGAAAGCGTGAGAAAGGAGAAAGCGCCGTGAAAATTCTGCTGAAAAAGCACTTCGGCTGGTTTTATGAAAAACTGAATAACGACGCCATCGACTCCTACGCGGCGCAGGTTTCGTTCTGGATCCTCATTTCGTTCATTCCGTTCCTCATGCTGATTTTGGCCCTTTTGCAGGTCATTCGGTTTGAAGACACCTCGCTTCTCGTAGCATTCGTTCAAATGCTCCCGCCGCCGGTGGAAGAAGTTGTCAGTTACTTATTTCAAGAGGTGCACGCGCCGCAGACGCTCATTTCCATGACGGCTATCACCTGCGTTTGGTCCGCTTCCACGGCTATGGTGGCGCTGATCAAGGGACTTTACTCCGTTTTTGACGTTTCCAAAAACCACAACTATATTTTTATGCGTATTTTAGCCATTTTATACACGGTCGTGTTCGTCATGACGCTGCTTGTCAGCATGGGCCTGATGGTCTTCGGCGACATGCTGTATGAATGGCTCATCACGGTGATGCCGCCGGCGTTTCCGACGCTCATCAACCGCTTTAAGCCCATCATGTCCTATGTCCTGCTGCTGTTCTTCTTCTGGTTGATGTTCATTGCCATTCCGCGCAAGCAGGTATCCCTGCGCAACGCGTTTTTCGGCGCAGCGCTGGCTTCTGCCGGGTGGGTCTTATTCTCGTTTATCTTCTCCGTTTTCGTGGAGAACTTCGCAAACTACGCCACCATCTACGGCAGCCTTGCCGCTTTGGTCATTTTAATGGTGTGGCTGTACGCCTGCATGTTTATTTTGCTCATCGGCGGCGAGATCGCCATGTGGCTGCAGCACAGCGGCATCAACCGCGATGTTTCCGACCTGAAAACAGAACGTCGCCGCCGCAAACTCATCTCAGAGAAAGGAAACGATGCAAATGGCAAAACCACAGACAAAAAGTGAAACCGCCCTGCAAAGCGCCGTGATGCGCTTTGGCGATGACGCGTTCCGCATCTGTTATATGCACACAAAAAGCGGCAAAGAGACGCTTACGCTGCTTTCCGATGTATTTATGCAGTACTTTTTAGACACGCAAACCTTTAAAAGCGAAGGCGAGGAGCGCCTTTGGGTGCTGCGCACAGCGCACAAGACATGCATGGACTATTATGCACAGAAAATTCGAAAAAAACTGACGGACGAGCAGATTGCACAGCGCTCAAAAGACATGCCGTTTGAAACGCCGAAAGAGCTCTGCGACATTTTACGCCTGCATTACACGCTGCTGACGGCGGTGGCGCTGCACTACGGCGCAGGTGACAACACGCGCTTTATCGGCCGTGTGACCGGAAAATCCGCTTCTGCCGTGCAAAATCAGCTGGAAAAAGCCAAAAAAACCGCGAACATGAGCGAGGACGACCTGCGCGAATGGGTAGAAACCCTGAAAACGCCGGACGATCTTCTGCACCGCGTGTATTATTCTGTTTTGAATGAATCGAAAGACCCGCATTTTACCGCGAACAGCCGCGCAAAGCGTCTGAAGCGCAATGTAGACCGCGCCGTGCCGTTTGCGGCCGTAGGTGTCATCGTAATCTGTTTATTGTGCGTTGTCGCCGTACGCGCGGGGTGGTTCGGCACGAAATACGTGCGCACGCCGGACGTGATTTTAGAAAGCGACACGCCGGTCTCGTCCGCCGCAGAGAGCGAAGTGAGCCACGTAACGCTGACTCCGGAGCCGACCGCTTCCGAAGACACGCGCGAAGCCGTGAACATGTCGCTTTCGATTTTTGTGCCGAGCGACAGCGGCCTTGACCAGTACAGCTACAAAAGCCTGCCCGCAGACGGTGCGGTGCTCGTGCAGAAAATGGCGGAAAAGGGCGCATTTCCGGAGGATGTGACGCTGGACGCGCTCGACTACATTAAAGATGGCGAGGTTGTCTCCACGATGAAGAGCGGCGAAATGCTGGAGGTGCGTTTGCAGTTTTCCGGCGCTTTGCAGGAATATTTAGACTCCGCCAGCTCCACGTCTTCTCTGGAAGCCATCGCAAAGACGTTCCGTGCATTTTATGAAGCTGCAGGCATGACGCTTTCTAAGCTTGAGGTGTATTCGGACGGCAAGCCCGTCACCGTGGGCGATATGCAGATCAACTGCACGTCGCTGATGTACGGCGAACTGCCCGTTTCCGCCGTTTTGGACGGCGACACAAACGAACCTACGGAGGGTTGATTTTGATGAAAATACTCGTGATTGACGGTCAGGGCGGCAAAATGGGTGCGGCACTGACCGACCAGATCAAAAAGAACATGCCGGACGCGGAAGTCGTTGCCGTGGGCACGAACAGCCTTGCCACAAGCGCCATGCTGCGCGCCGGTGCGGACGCTGCCGCCACGGGCGAAAACCCCGTTGTGGTAAACTGCACGTGGGCAGATGTCATCGTGGGACCCATCGGCATTATTTTAGCAAACGCGCTTTGGGGCGAGATCACGCCGAAAATGGCGGCGGCCGTTTCCGAATGCGTTGCTAAGAAAATCCTGATTCCCGTCAACCGCTGCTCCGTAAGCGTTGTGGGCGTGCAGGACAAGACGCTCTCGGAATACGTGCGGGATGCGGTCGCCATGCTGAAAAACATGCAGTGAGGAATATTGCGGCGACCGTGATGTTCTATGAAGTTGTGCGGCAAAGAAACGCTTTCCGCACATAACCTCGCCCGATTAGAACGCAAAAATGCGTTCTTAAAATATACAGGGGAAAAATTTGGGAGGAAAACGTATGAAAGAAAGAGAAAAATTCGGTTCTCGGTTGGGATTTATTTTAGTTTCAGCCGGGTGCGCCATCGGTATCGGCAATGTGTGGAAATTCCCGTACATTACCGGCATATACGGCGGCGCGGCATTCATCCTGATGTATCTTGTGTTCCTTGTGGCGCTGGGTCTGCCCATTATGGTGTGCGAATTCACCGTGGGCCGCGGCAGCCGCATGGGCATGGGCAAAGCGCTTGATACACTGGAACCGAAGGGCACGAAATGGCATCGCATGAAGTGGATCAGCATTTTCGGCAGCTTTTTGCTGATGATGTTCTACACCATGGTGGGCGGCTGGATGCTGAAATACGCATTTATGGAAGCAACCGGTACGTTTGTCGGCTTGGACGGCAAGGCGGTAGAGGGCGTGTTCGGCGATATGCTGACAAATCCGGGCACGCTGACGTTCTGGGCGATTGTCGCCATTGTTATTTCGTTCGGTGCATGCGGCTTTGGCCTAGAAAAGGGCATTGAGAAAGTGACGAAAGTCATGATGATTGCCCTGCTGCTTTTGATGATTGCGCTGGCTGTGAACTCCGCATTTTTGCCGAACGCCGCGGCAGGCATCAAGTTCTACCTTGTGCCGGACTTCGGTGAAGTGGCAAAGAAAGGCTTCGGCAACGCGGTGTTTGCGGCGATGTCGCAGGCGTTCTTCACGCTTTCCATCGGCATCGGCTCCATGGAGATCTTCGGCAGCTATCTGGACCGCAAAAATCGCATTACGGGCGAAGCGGTGAACATTGTGCTGCTGGACACGTTTGTTGCGCTGATGGCGGGTTTCATCATTATCCCGGTGTGCTTTGCCTACGGGGTGGAGCCGGGCTCGGGTCCGTCGCTGCTGTTCATCACGCTGCCGACGCTCTTCAACAATATGGCGGGCGGCAGAATTTGGGGCACGCTGTTCTTCATCTTCATGTCGTTTGCGGCGCTTTCGACCATCATTGCGGTGTTTGAGGAGATTCTCGCATTCTTCATGGATATCGGCGGTTGGAGCCGCAAAAAGGCTGTGGGCGTGAACTTTGTGCTGATCACGGTGCTTTCCCTGCCGGCGATTCTCGGCTTTAATGTGCTTTCCGGCATTCAGCCGCTGGGTGAGGGCAGCAACATTATGGATATGGAAGACTTCCTTGTTTCTTCCAATCTGCTGCCGCTGGGCAGCCTTGTGTTCGTACTGTTCTGCGTGCGCAAAAACGGTTGGGGCTTTGAGAATTTCCTCAAGGAAGCGAACAAAGGCGAGGGCATTAAGTTCCCGCACTGGATCCGCCTTTACATGCAGTACATTCTGCCTCTGATTGTGGTCATCATTTACCTGAAAGGCTACTACGATATGTTCAGCGGCAAGAGCACGGCGGTGTTTGTGAGCTGGATGTGCTTTGCGGTGCTGCTGCTTTTCGTCATCTTCGGCGTTTCGATTTTTACGGGACGGAAGAAGACGGAAAGAACAAAGTGACCGTCAACGTGGGTTAAAAGTTTTGCTCAAACTTTTTCAAAAGCTTGTCCGTTTCCAAAAGTGAAACCTTTGGTCGTCGTCCGCAGACGACGAAACTCTTTTGCCTACCAAAAATCAGGAGAGGAGTTTCAAATGTCCGGTGGACATTTGAAATCGGGGAACCCTATTAAGGGGGGACCTCGAAAAAGCGATAGCTTTTTAGAAAATTAAAAGACCGCTGTATGATTTGCATTACGCACATACAGCGGTCTATTTTCATTTCCCCTCCAGCACAGTGCATTTCCCGCACCTTGCGCAGCCGTTGCAAATCATGCGGCTGCCGCATTTTTCGCACTGGGGGCCGAAGTATTTTTCGTATTTTCGCCCGGCGTCGAACAGGCCGTAATCGTCTTCGAGCTTGAATTTCATCGGCTTGCCCTGATACGATATGCCGGATTTATACGCCATTTCGCTTTGCACGCGCTTATTCGGCAGGAAATACCGCCGACCGTCCTTGATGAAGTTTGTGCCCGTCTCGATAAAGCAGAACGTGACGTTTTGGTTTGCGCACTGCCTGTGCAGCGAGCGCACCCAGTCGTAATCGCACGGACGCGCGCCGTCGTAGTTTTCGCCGCCGCAGATAACCTGCTCAATCTGCCCCATCGCGAGGTATTTTTCAATCTCTATGGGGCCGAGCAAGGGCGCTGTCATGATGCCCTTGTGCTTAAACGGCAGGCTGTGCAGCATGGGAATACGCTCGTCCGCGCGGCGCTGATTTTCGCACGTGACGTTGAAAAAGATGTGCTCCCAACCGTCGCCCCAGTTATACGGCAAACATTTTTCTACGCGCTCCGGGCGCTTTGTGAGCAGGAAAAACGAGATGTCCCGCCGTTGATTCATGATCTCCCACGCTTCACGCCGCCACGGATCGGCCTGCTCCAAAAAGAAATCGGACGTCATGCACACGCGCAGCTGCTCTCCGCTTTTTACTTTGTAGTTGCCTGCGCGGTCGCGGCTCAAAGGATAGTGAAAGCCCGTTTTTGTGCGGTAAATTTCCGCGCCGTTATGCCCGCGCTGACTGTCGAGAAAATACATATAGCAGTGTGCGCAGCCCTCGCTGCACTTCACGCACCCGTGCCACGGGTTCCAAATATCGTGCATACCGTACCTCCTTATCGCAGGGTAAGAAGCCGAAAGACCTGCTCTGCGCTTTCGGCGAGGTTTTCCGCCGCGGTTTCGGGGCGCATGGCTTCGTCTAATGTCGTCACGCCGCGCACGGCGGGGAAAAACGCCGTGATGCCGGCTTTGTTGCACGCTTCCGCGCCCTTTTCAATACCGCCCGCAAACGCGATGACGGGCTTGTGATACTTCTTAGCAAGCTTCGCCACGCCTACGGGCGCTTTGCCCATGGCGGTTTGGGCGTCCAATCTGCCCTCACCCGTCACGACGAAATCGGCATTTTTGATTTTTTCCTCTAAGTGTGTTTCCTCCATGACGATCTCAATGCCGGGCATGAGCTCTGCGTGCAGGAACACGCCGAGTGCGAAGCCGAGGCCGCCCGCCGCGCCTGTGCCGGGGGTATCAAGATTGCTTTCGGGATACAGTTCTTTCGTCAATGCGGCATAATTTCGCATATAGCCGTCCATTTCGCGAATCATTTCGGGCGTAGCACCCTTTTGCGGACCAAAGACGGCACTGCACCCGTTTTCGCCGCACAGCGGGTTTGTGACGTCGCACGCCGCGCGGATGACGCAGTTTTTGAGCGCGGGCAGGGCATTTTTGTTCTCGATTTTCGCGAGCACGCGCAGCCCCTCTGCGCCGAACGGGACGGGGTTGCCGTCCTTATCCAAAAGATCGAACCCGAGGGCTTGCAGCATGCCTGCGCCGCCGTCATTCGTTGCGCTGCCGCCGATGCCGAGGACAAACCGCTTGCAGCCGCGATTTATTGCATCGCGCAGCATTTCGCCCACGCCGTAGGTGGTGGTTTTCATGGGATTCCGCTTATCTTGGGGTACGAGCGGCAGGCCCGCTGCCTGTGCCATTTCCAATATGGCGAGGTCGCCTTTGACGCCGTATTCCGCCGTGACCTTCTCGCCGAGTGGGCCCGTGACCCGCACGCGCACCGTTTCGCCGTGCAGGCCCTCTGTGAGCGCTGCAGACGTGCCTTCGCCGCCGTCCGCCACAGGGCACACCACGCACTCGATTGCGCCGTCTGCGCGGTGTACGCCCTCTGCCACGGCCTTGCCTGCCTCTATGGAAGACAAACTGCCTTTAAACGAATCCATCGCAATCACAACGCGCACTCAAAACGCCCCCTAAGAATTTCTTTTCATCATAATAGCACATTTGTTCCCTGCTTTCAAGGCAAATTTTTAGCTTCAATCAATTTTGTTTATATTGATTTTTGGAATATTTAAATAAAAGTTTTTTACTTTATTTAAAGTTATTGACAAAAGTTTTCTTTTATGGTATAAAATACACAGAATAAATAAATTCCTAATTTTGCAAAAGGAGGCTTTTTCGTGACTTGGAGTAAATTGAAATGGACTGCTTTATTTTCAATGATTTTAGGGCATATTTACGCGGCTGTACCTGTTCAAACTATACTCTTGACTTATTTCAAAATAGAACCTGATGTTTCTTACCCCGTTGTCACTGCGCTGCAATGTATCGGTAGTATTGCTTTTCCTATTTATGCTTTCGGTATAGCGCAAGGCTGTATACATACGGATAATGCACTTTTTTATTGTCTCCGCCTTTTAGTATTTGCTATCATTGCCGAAGTTCCTTATAATCTCACATTGCGATATGGTTTTGTAAAATTCGCCTTCAACAATATTCTTTTTACTCTATTACTCGGTGCTGTCTGTTGCTTACTCTATGATTTTATTAAAAAGCAAATTTTTTCATGGGCAGCTTGGATTCCCGTTCTACTCCTTGTATTTTTAGCAGAAATTCTAAACGTTGAGGGTGGAGGTTTTGCTGTTATTTGCATTATCATCCCTTATGTTCTTTACCGGCGTCACAACAAAACGGCTTCCGTTATTTCTTTAGGTATCCTTATTGTTATATACTATGCTTTTATCAAACAATTTACAGGTTCTTTAGACGCTCCGTTCCAATGGCTAAATCCTCGCTATGACACCTCATCTTTCTTCCTTGAATGTGCATGTGCACTAATTGGTATTCTGTTGCTCATAAGTTACAACGAAAAAAAAGGAAAAGCTTACTGCCAATGGTTTCATTATATCGCCTACCCGGCACACTTGTTATTGCTCTATATACTCAACACCTGCATAATTAAAATTTAATTTTGTCTTTTCTAAGATAGGAGTGATTCCAATGCACAATCCATCTCACCACATGAATCGTACATCGAATATCACAAAATCTCATTTGGAGGTAAAGTTATGAAGAAGAATTTTAAAATTAAAATGACATCCCTGTTCTTAGCGATCATCTTTGTTATTGCACTGCCGATTTCCATTTCTGCACAAACGGTTGACATTCCTTCTCCAAACTCGGAAGTTCAGCCTCAATCTTTTACTCGAGAATACACAACATATCTAACTTCTTCAACGCGCCAAGTTATGAGTGACGGCAATTGGTTTGGCGAGGAACTTGTCATTGTTCGTTTTACTTCTTCTGAAGGGCCAACCTCAATATCTGTATACGCCCTTGATAGTGCTGGCAACAAAATTGGTCCGCGCACAATAAGTTTGGGTGGTGCCGCTTCGTTTGTTTTGAAAAACGTTTCGGGATCATTTGAAATTTATGCCAGTTCAAACGCTGGAAAGAATGGAAATGTTAAGTTAACTGTTGTTCTTTCTACATACGCTTAAATTAAGCAAATTCACTTCATCAGACGTTTAAAAAGGGAGTAAAGTTGACATTCGTCAACTTTACTCCCTTTTTTCGAAAAAACGCAGGAAAGCACTTTGCCTTCCTGCGTTTTTGTATTCTATGAACTTACTTGAGGGTAATGGGCTTTACAGGTTTGTTCTCCTCGCGGGCGCTGGTCTTGCCCTCGGGCTTGATTTCGCCTGCGGCAAGCAGGGAACGCTTTGTGAGAGACGGGCCGATGAGCTCATACACCAGCACGGAGAACAGCACGACGTTGCGCACGATGCTGCCGTCTGCAAGGGACGTAGCGGTGAGCGCCATGCCGAGCGCCACGCCGGCCTGCGGCAGAAGCGTGATGCCGAGATGCTTTTTGATGTGGTCACTGCACTTTGTCATGGCGCAGCTGATGTAAGAGCCGGAGATCTTACCGAGCGAACGGAAGACGATGTAAATGATGCCGATGAGCAGCACGAGCGGGTTGCTTAAAATATTCAAATCGAGCTCCGCGCCGGAAAGCACGAAGAACAAAATGTTGATGGGGCCTGTCCAGCGATCCAGACGGCTCATCAGCTCTTCGGAAGCGCTGCACACATTGCAGAAGACCGTGCCGGTCATCATGCAGACGAGCAGCAGAGAGAAACCGATCTTCACGCCGCCGAGCTCAAATTCCATGGAGGAGATACCAACCATGAGAAGCACGAAGGCGACCGTGAGGGACAAACGCTTACTGCGGGAGTGGAAATAGGTCTCTAACCAGTTGAGCGCAAGGCCGGAAAGTGCGCCGAGCACGAGAGAAATCACGATCTCGATGATGGGCTCTAAAATGACGCTGACAACGCTGATGCTGCCCATTTCGAGCGCGCCGGCGATGCCGAAGGACACGGAGAACAGCACGAGGCCCACGGCGTCATCGATGGCGACGACCATAAGCAGGAGCTTTGTGAGCGGGCCGTCTGCCTTATACTGGCGCACGACCATGAGCGTAGCCGCGGGCGCAGTGGCAGCGGCTATCGCACCCAGCGCTATGGCTTCGGCGGGCGGGAAGCCGCATAACAGCAGCGCCGCATCCACCAGCACTACCGCTGTGAGCGCCTCAAAGCAGGTAACGGTTATCATGCGCGTACCCAGGCGGCGTATGTAGCTGAGCTTGAACTCGCCGCCTATCGAAAACGCTATGAAGCCCAAGGCAACCGTGACTATGCTGTCCAGCTGCTCCACGGCTTCAAATGGTATTATCTTGAACACGCTGCCGCCTATCAGCAGTCCCGCGACCAGGTATCCTGTTACGTTAGGCAGTCCTATGCGCTTGGCTATGCGGTTGAACAGCAGTCCGCAGCCCATGGCGATGGCCAGGCAGAGTATCATATTATCCATTTC
>OGCQ01004094.1_pt1 | contig 12220 bp, 5 predicted proteins | sample 1570161 | NCBI WGS metagenome assembly OGCQ01 (sample SAMEA4384402, study PRJEB24528) | human gut metagenome
AATTATGTTAATTGTAAGTCTAAACTTTTTTATCAACACTATTTGACAAATAACCAATTAATGTTAAGAGTTATTGCAAAGTAAAATTGTAATAGCTCTTTTTTTAACTAAAAAAAGTTTCACTAAAATAACAAAAAAATGCTTGACAATCAATGGGGGGGTGTAAAATATAGAAGAATTGGTATTTTAAAAAATAAAAATAAAATAAATTTTAAGGGGGAAAAAATATGGATAGTAATCTATATAGAATGGAGAAAAATCTTCGTTCAATAGCAAAAAGGTACAAGAGTGTAAAATATTCATTGGGTTTAGCAATTTTATTTTTAATGTTAGGTGTGAATGCTTTTTCAGAAGAAGTTGTAGGACAAGAAGTTATGACAAATGAAGAAATAGCATCATCAAAAGAAAATTTAAAAAATTCTATTGGAAATTTACAATCAAAAATTGATAGTGCAAGAGAAGAAAATGAAAAAGACTTAAAAGGACTAAGATTAGAATTAATTCAATTAATGGAACAAGGAAATCAAGTGGTAAAATCACCTTGGAGTTCTTGGCAATTTGGTATTAACTATGTATATAGCAAATGGAATGGAACATATAAAGGTAGAGGGGATAAAAAAGCAGAAGCTGAAATATTCCAAAGGGATACAACATTAGCAAGATACCAATATCAATCAAGTACAATATCAAATACAAAGTATGAAACAACAGATTTGGGAATAGTAGAAGAACCAAATGCTGAAATTAGTATAAGTGCAGGAATAGTACCTAAAAGTGTAAATAAAAAAGCACCTAGTTATGTACCAGTAGCACCAGCAGGTACTTTACCACCATTTGAACCTAAATTAATTACTCCACCAAATAAACCAGAAGAAATAACAGTAACAGAACCTACAACATTTGACCCACCTAATATTAGATTTAAAGGTGGAGGTTTTCCACAAGGACCTGGAATAGGAATGCCTAAAACAAATATTATTATACAAAATTATGAAAAATATTCTACTCCTAATGGAGTATTTAAAATAGAAGTGGGTACTTCTGGAACTTCTTGGAAAGGAACTCTTAAAGCAGAGTCAACAACAGACCCTAGTAAAAATGGTAATTTAACAGATGGAAGCACGACTTCTAAATTAAATGCTTTTATTAACGAATTAAGAGATCATAATGCCACAATTTCTGGAGATTATGTTATGACTAATAAAGGTGGAGTAGGAGATACTAATAGAAATGTTACATTTTTAAGTCATAATCCAGCAGGGGTTGGAACTCCTGGATATCAGGGGAAAGATCAAGCAGGTTCAAAAACAGCCACTTTTGATGGAACTTTAACTTTACATGGAACCCCTACTGCTTTTACTGGAAGTACGGCTTCTAGTGATGTAACTATTGGAGTTGAACATCAATTATTTTCAAAAGGTAATAAAGGAGCTTATTCAATCTTTGAAAATAAAGGAATTATAAATTTAGCTTCAGGAAATAACTTGGTAGGGATTTTAATTGATATTGAGGAATGGGGAGATAATTCAAACAACGATATACCAAATAATACTGAGCGTCTTCCACATAAAACTATAAATAATGGAGAGATAATTATTAATAGTAAAAATAGTATAGGTATAGATTATGGACAATATACGAATCGCTATTTTAAATCAGATTTAACAGTAGGAGATGTCATAGTTAAAGGAACTAATAACTATGGGCTTAGAATGGCTGATATTTATCCAAATAATAAATATTATTTTGATAAAGGAGTAACAATCCAATCTGGTGGAGAAAATAAAAAAATATTAGTTGAAGGAGAAGAAAATGTTGGAGTTTCAATAGCTAAGTTTTTGTCATCAACTAAAAATTCTAATCCTATTGCAAATATATCAAAATTAAATATAGGAGTAAATGGAAATAAAACAGTTGGATTTTTGCGTAATAAAGATTATTCAGATAACAATATCAATGATATGATTTTAAATGATACTACAATGGGAACTTTTTCGTTTGGAGATAATGCAGAAAACAGTACCTTAATTCGTAGTGATAAATATGGAATAACTATTGCTAAAAATATTACTGTTGATAAAGGTAAAGAAGGTAATAGTTTTGCACAAGCATTAGGAGAAGGAAAAATTACAAACAATGCAAAATTAGAAAGTAAAGGAAGAATTAAATTTACAGGCTTAATTGCTAAGGGAAAAATTGTAAATAAAGGCATTACAAATTATTCAACTATTACAAATACTGGAACAATAGAAATAACAGGAAATGGTAGTGGTAATGTTGGTATGGCAGCATTAGGAGATGGAAACCTTGTTAATAGTGGAACAGTAACAGTTACAGGAAATGGAGATAAAAAAGTAGGAATTTACAATATTGGTAACAAAGCAGAAATAAAAGATGGTTCACAAATTAATGTTTCAGGAAATTCAACAACTGGAATATTTAATAAAACAATTATGAACATTGATGGAAAAGTTACAATAAATGCAAAAGATGGGTCAACAGGAATATATAGTTCAGGTGGAACTATAACATCAACATCAGGGAATAATTTGAAAATAACTGTAACAGGTTCTTCTAAAAAAGGTTTAGGAGTTTATGTAGAAAATACTAATGCAGACTTAACTGGTGCAGATATAAATGTCGTAAAAGGAGAAGCAGGAGTAGCTGCCTATGGAAGTGGAACTCAACTTAATTTAACAGGTGCAACTTTAAAATATGATGGAGATGGCTATGCAGTTTATTCTGATGGAAATGGAAAAATTAATTTAACAAATAGTAAAATAGAATTAAGAGGAAAGTCAGCTTTGATGGAAATAGATTTGAGTCTTCCAGTAAGTAGTAGACCAATTACCACAACTAATACAGATGTAAAAGTTTTTTCTAATGATGTAGTTGCAATAAATGCCACTAATTTAGGAACTAAAAATCTTTCTACTTTAAGTGCATTAAAATCACAATTAGGAGTTAATATTACAGCAGGAACAGAGGGAGGAAAAACTTTTAATTATAAAGAACTTGCAATAGAAAATGGAGAAATAAATTTTGATGTTACATCAGATAAAGCAGCAGCAGATACAACAGCTGGGGGATTTTTCTTTAAAAAAGTTTTAGGACAAAGACTAAGATTAAATATTAATGAAAATTTAACTGCAAAATTGTCATCAGCTATTGCAACAGAATTTTATAATGGGCAAGTGGTAGGAGTTGAAGCTAATTCAAGTAAACAAGCAACAAATAATACTGAAACACAAGTTAATATTGCAGCAGGAAAAGTAGTAGATGTTGCAAGGACAGATGGAACAGATAAAGGTGGAGTAGGAGTATTTGTCAATTATGGATTGGTTAATAATAAGGGAACTATCTCTATTGAAAAGGATACTGTTGCTAATAGTGGTGCTGTTGGAGTATATGCTGTAAATGGTTCAGAAGTAACAAATGAAGGAACAGTTGATGTAAGTGGTAAAGAGTCAATAGGATTATTAGGTTTAGCATATAGAACAGTAGAAGAAGAGGATAAGGATAAGGATGGGAAAAAAGTAAAAGTTGAAAGACCTATAATAGATGAATTTGGCTCTAGTGCAGTTGGACAAGGAAAGATAAATATTTTAAATAAAGGTATTGTTTCATTAAATGGAGAAAAAGCAACAGGAATATTTATTAAAAATAATAATTCAACTGCAACAAGAGCAACAGCAATAGGTTTAAATGATACAACTGGTACTTTAACATTAAGTAGAAATGAATCAGTAGGTATGTCAGGTGAAAAAGCTACTTTAACAAACAATGGTATAATTGGTATTAAAGGACAAGAAAGTACAGGAATGTTTGCTAAGAATTCTTCTAAAATGATAAACAATGGAACAATTAAATTAGTAACTTCCACTAGTACAAATACAGTTGCATTAGGAAATGATGCAGTATATATTTATTCATCAGATACAACAGGAAATATAGAAAATAGAACAACATTAACTGCAACAGGAAATAAAAATTATGGAATTTATTCAGCTGGTAATGTAAGAAATCTAGCAGATATTAATTTTGGAACTGGTGTAGGAAATGTTGGAATATATAGTATAGCTGGTGGAACTGTAACAAATGGAACTACAACAATTAAACCGACAATAAAAGTTAGTGGAAGTGATATACAAAATAAACTTTATGGTATAGGAATGGCAGCAGGTTATACTGATGATAATGGGGTAACTCATCAAACAGGAACTGTTACAAACTATGGAACTATCCAAGTGGAAAAAGATAATGGTATAGGAATGTATGCTACTGGAAGTGGTTCAAAAGCTATAAATTATGGAGAAATAGAATTAAGTGGAAAAGGCACAACAGGAATGTACTTAGACAATAATGCTATTGGAGAAAACTATGGAACAATAGATATAAAAGATGGAAAAAATCTTAAAGGTGTTTATTTAGTAAAAGGTAAATATGAAAATAAAGATTCAACAGGAACATTAAATGGAGTTATAAAAAATGGTGGAATAGTTAAAAAAGAACATGAAGATACAAGTAAAAAAGTAGTGGGAATTGATATTAAAGCACCAGGAGATGGAACAGCTACAATTAAAAGAAATGGAACAGTAGTAACACCTACCCCTGTTGATACAGTAACTCCTTTACCTAATTCTCCAAAAGTAAGAGTAGGAAGTACAGAATTAGATTTAGGAGTAGTTAATTTAAGTAATATTCCGTCAGTGGCAAGAGCATCAGAAATAGGAATGTATATTGATACATCAGGAGTAAATTACACTAAACCTATTCAAGGATTAGAAAAATTAACTAACTTAAAGAAAATAAATTTAATATTTGGTGTTGAAGCAACAAGATATACTGATAGTAAAGATATAAAAGTTGGAAAAAATATATTAGGTCCATACAATAATGTAATATCAAAAATAAGTGTAGGAGATGGAAAGAAATTTGTAATAAATTCTGCTAGTTTAACTTGGGTAGCAACAGGAACACAAGATGAACATGATGATACATTTAATGCAGTATATTTATCAAAAATACCTTATACATCATTTGCAAAAGATAAAGATACATATAATTTTATGGATGGTTTAGAACAAAGATATGGTGTTGAGAAATTAGGTTCAAGAGAAAAAGAATTATTTGATAAATTAAATAATATAGGAAAGGGAGAACCATATTTATTTGCACAAGCAGTAGATGAGATGAAAGGACACCAATATTCAAATATTCAACAAAGAGTGCAAGCGACAGGAATTATCTTAGAAAAAGAATTTGATTATTTAAGAAGTGAATGGAGCAATCTAACAAAAGATTCTAATAAGATAAAAACATTTGGAACTAAGGGAGAATATAAAACAGATACTGCTGGTGTAATAGACTACAAATATAATGCTTATGGTGTAGCTTATGTTCATGAAAATGAAGATATTAAATTAGGAAAAGGTATAGGCTGGTACACAGGTATAGTACATAATACATTCAAATTTAAAGATATTGGAAACTCAAAAGAAAAACAATTACAAGGTAAAGTTGGAATATTTAAGTCAGTACCATTTGATGATAACAATAGTTTAAACTGGACAATATCAGGAGATATATTTGTTGGATATAACAAGATGAATAGAAAATTCTTAGTAGTAGATGAAATATTTAATGCAAAAGGTAATTACTATAACTATGGAATAGGAATAAAAAATGAAATAGGAAAAGAATTTAGATTAAGTGAAGATTTCTCATTAAGACCTTATGTAGCATTAGGATTAGAATATGGAAGAACAACTAAGATAAGAGAAAAATCTGGAGAAATGAAATTAGAAGTAAAAGCTAATGATTACATTTCAGTAAAACCAGAAGTAGGAACAGAATTGGCATTTAGACACTATTTTGGAACTAAAACATTAAGAACAGGCTTATCAGTAGCTTATGAAAATGAATTAGGTAGAGTAGCAAATGCTAAGAATAAAGCAAAAGTAAAAGATACAAATGCAGATTGGTATACTCTAAGAGGAGAAAAAGAAGATAGAAAAGGCAATGTAAAATTTGACTTAAATGTTGGACTTGATAACCAAAAATATGGAATAACTGCAAATGTAGGATATGATACAAAAGGAGAAAATGTAAGGGGTGGATTAGGACTAAGAGTTATATTCTAAATTATGCTTACAAATTATTTAAAGTTCTTAAAAAATAAGTGAGTTACGAATGTAGATTTTTTATCGTTAAGAAATCTACTCAGTAACAAACTATTTTTTAAACTTTATATAAATAAATTTGGCACTAACATTAGTGTATATAGATTATTATTTCCCAAAAGAAAAAGGTTAATATAATAGGGTAGAAATCCTACTATATTAACCTTTTCTTCCTTTAAGAAGCAAAAAAGCTAAGGAATTTTTATTAAAACCTTAGCTTTTTTATCAAATCTTTTTAAAAAGAATAGGAAACTTTAAAATAAATTGGATAATTTTCTTTTGGCATATCTTTGGCATATTTTAAGGCTTTTGAGAAAGTTAGGCTTGCTGTAACATTATTTTTTACAAATTTTACTCCTACTGCTGCACCTAACAGTTTATCACTTTCATCCCTATAATAATCTCGTGATAGTCCAAAATCTAAACCAATAAATGGAGAAAATAATTCTTTTTCAAATGTCAATGTATTAGATATATAAAAACCTGTATCTCCTTTTATTGTATTTTCTTTAAAACCTCTTATACTGTCTACCCCACCCATTTCAAATTTATTAGCATCTAATAAATGATCTGAGGAATAACTGCCATATATATTTGTAGTGTAATTAAAATATCCATAATTAGTTGGATAAAAATTTTTACTAAAATAAATACTTAGATTGTATTTTACAAATTCTTTATCAAAGGGGAACTCTGTTTTACTATTATTTTTATTTCCTTCTCCACCTAATAAAGCTACCCCTTTTTCAATATTTGGCTCTACATAAAGTACACCATTTTCCACATAATGAAGAAGTTTAGTTCCTAATACAATTCTATTATGTCTTTTGCTAGAAACATCTAATTTTATATCATTAAAATAATTTTTTGTATCTTTTAATCTAAATCCAAAGAAAATATCTAATTTTGTTGACATATTTCTATAAAGTAATTTAGAAAGCTCTAAGTTATGTATATTTTCTATTTTATTAGTTTTATAATTTCTAAGTTGAATTTTATTCTTTACTTCTTCACGAGAAAAAGTATAATTTATCTTCCAGTTTTTTACTGGTATAGAATAACTTATAGTATACAATCTTTCTTTATTATCTTTTCTATGTTTTGTTAGCCTTTCTTTTAGATAAAATGATAAGAAATCACCTGATGAAAGAATATCATCTCGTCCTAAATTAAAATATAGATTTTCCCTACCATAGTCTTTATAATTATTATTATCTAGTGCAATACCACCAATTAATGACTTTTTTCTTTCTGTCTGTATTATAACATCATAATAATTTTCTCTATTTGAAGGAACAATACCAACTTTTGGCTCACTCAAACCTGTTTTTAAATTTTCTACAAGTTGATCAACTACTTTCATATCTAATACATCATTTTCAGAAAAAGGCAGTGCCAGTGAATAATTTTTATCTGTGATAATTTTATTCACATGGCCTTTTCCTACTTTTAAAAATAAAGTTTTATTTTTTTCATTATATGAAGATATTGTAATTGATGAAATTATATTTCCATTTTTTTCATAAGTTTCTCTAAGTTCATCAAATAAATTATTTAACTCTTTTTCATTCAAGTCCCTATTTTTATAGGATTGCAATAATAACTTTATATTTCTGGAAGGGTTTTTGTCATTTTCTATATAAATTTCAGAAAAATAATCTGCAAAACAATAGTTACTAATTGCACAAAATAAAACTATGATTTTTAAAAAATTTACTTTCAAAAAATTCTCCTTCTTATTGCTTCTAAAATTAGTTTTTAGTTACATTATTTGATGGATTTTTAAAATTTTTTACTTTATCTGCTATTTTGTCAATTTTATCCTTTGTAATCAAATTATCCATTGGTTTAATATTTACTATTGTTTTTCCATCTTTTTTATATTCTATTTTGTCTGTTCCTGCTGAAAAATTAGGATTTTTTCCATCTGTACTTATTGAACCATTGAATTTAGCACCTGCTTTAACATCTGTACTTTCTACTTTTTTAGTTTTAGCATCTGTGCTTGATTTTCCAGCTGCAAAAGAATAATTTACATTACCTCCTACTGTTCCATCGGCTGCTATTACATGATTAGAAGAAACTCCTATTTTTAATTCTGTATTAATTCCTGCACCTCTTTTATCATTGTAATAAGAAGTTGTTTTATTATCTTCATTTACAGCATTAGCCTTATATTCAGTTTTTTCTGCAACAACAGTTGAGTTTAAACTTTCCTTTTTTAAATCAGTTCCACCATTATAATTTCCTTTAATGTTTACACCAACTTTTGCAGTAGCTCCATCTGTTATATTAACTCCAACATTTTCATTAACACCTAAACCAATATTAACAGAATTTTCTTCATTGTGTACAGTCTTTTCTCCTGCTAGTAAATTTACATTTTTAGGAGTTTCTGCATTAAATTCTTGAGCTTTAATATTAGTATTTTTTAAAGTAATATCATCTTCTGTTGCCTTTATATTTACCTTTCCACCAGCATTCATAGAAGAAGCTGTTGTTTCAGATACAGTAGAAGTTTTATTAGTATAAGTAAAATCTAATCCTTGATTTGATTTTATTCCTAAAATATCTTTTTTGGTAAAATTTGGTATAGTTTCAGTTATATCTTTTAATGTTTTTGAAGCTTTTTCAATAGCACCTGGCACATTTTTATTTTCTATCATTTCTTTACCACTTTGAATGCCATCATTTACTATTTGATTTAATTTATTAACATTTTCATTAGAGAAATTAATATCACCTTTTAAAGTTAAATCAACTTTATGGTTAACTTCCTTAGTTGTATTTTCTTTTGTATTTGTAACAACTTTTTTTCCTGTTATATTAATATCTTTTTTTGATGATATATCTGTATTTCCAATATCAGTAAGATTTTTAGAACCAATATTAACATCACCATTTTCAGCAATAATTTTATTATTTACATAAGTTGTTTTTTCTTTTAACTTACTTTCTATATCCATTTTAGCATAAACTTCGCCTTTTGCTTCTGCATCTTTAAATTCATTATCTTTTTCTAAAAGACCTTTTATACCTGAAACTTTTCCTTTTGCTGTATTATCTAAACTACTTACTTCACCACTTGCTCCCATTCCTGCAAAGCTAACTTTTCCTTTTGCTCCAAGTCCAACATTTACATTTGTTTCTTTTTTTGTTTCTGTTGAAGCTAAGGCATCACTGTAATTGTTACCATCAGCATTCATATTAACAGTTCCACCTTTTACAATAACAGATTGTTTATGAAGATCTTTTTTAGCATGTATATTTACTTTTTCTCCAGATTCAATCGTAGTAGATTCTACATCTTTTTTATCTAATGACTCTGTATGACTATTAATAGCTCCACTTCCCCATTCCATTTTTGATAAGTTTTCTTTTTGAGAGTTTAAAGCTGCTAATAATTTTATATCTTCTTCTGCTTCTAAGTTAACACCTTTATTTGCTTTAATTTTACTTGCAGTAACTGTTAAATTTTTTGATTTTATATTAATATTTCCTTCAGATTTTAAGTTACTTCCAACTACTTTAAGATTTTCTTTGGAATTTTTATCTATCTTTACTAATTTATAAACTCCCTTTTCATTTTTTCCTCTACTATCTGATGAAAAATTGCTATAATCAATGTTATTGCTATTTTTAATATTGACATCTCCATCAGAAGAAATTTGAACTATGCTATCAGCATCTTTTCCAGAAACTAATGAACCTATTATATTTGCTCCATTTTTTGCAGTAACAAAAACTTTATTAGCAACTATTTTTGATGGATTAGATACTACCTTAGCTTGTAAATCTTTTATATATTGGTGATCCTTTAAAATCCGTCCTTCGCCTTCTTTTAATTCTGCCTTATAATTTACATTAATTGTGCTTAGATCTTTTACATTAAGTTTTTTTGTATCTATTTTAACAAGTCCTTTTTCAGTTTCTACATTTGCTCCATAAATATTTACATTTTTTGATTTCATTTCAATAGCACTTTTTGCATTAACATTTGCATTTTTTATAATAGCATGTTCACCAGATGATTTGAAACCAAGTTCCGAAGTTAAGTTTATATCATCTTCAGCTTCAAGAAGTATTTTATCAGCAGAAATATTTGCTCCTTTAATATCTATATTCTTTTTTGAATTAAGGATAGCATTATCTTTTGCAATAATATTTGTATTAGAATCTGTAATATTATCTGCTTCCATATAAATATTTTTTGCTTTTATATTAGCATTTTCAACATCTGAAATAGTTGATTGAAGACTTTCTGTCTTAGTATTTGCCACTTCAAATGTTTCACCTTTTGTGACAGCATTAGAATTTCCTAGTTCAATAGCTTTTCCAGAAACTTTAATATTATTTCCTGCTTCTATTGAGTAAGTTCCTTTTGTAAAACTTACTATTGCATCTTTATTCCAATCTTTTTCATCTTTAATTTTTTCTTCCTTTATATAGTCTAATCCATAGAAGTTAGCTGCTTCTTCAATTCTAGCTGTTATTTCATCATTTAATTTAGATACTTCTTCTATGGTGTAATCATTAGCCCATTCTCCTTCACCTATAAAAGCTTCATTACTTTCATTACTTTTTGAACTTTCCTCTACTTTAGCTTCTTCCTTTTTATTATCCTTCGAAGATGGACTGCACGCTACTAAAGATACAATAGTTACTCCACTTAAAATTGCTATTAATATTTTTTTAATCATAATATCCTCCTTAGGATGCATCCCTTATAAAACATCTTTTATATATTTTCCTAAATTCATCTTATTATAACACTAAAGCCCTTGCATTAAAAGGGCTTGACACCTAACTGTCATAATTCATAATTTCAATTTCTGTTATAAAATACAAAAGCAAAATAAATTGAATTATATCCATTTATTTTGCTTATTATAAATTATTTTACTACTTGTGATACTATAATAGCTATTCCAATTAATGCTCCTGCTAAAAATATAGCTACTGCAACATTTCCTTTTTCTAGTTCCTTATTAAAATCTGCTGGTATAATTGCATCAAATATTTTATAGCCTGCAACTAATACAAGAATTCCAGCAGCTCCAAATAATAAACTTAATAATAGATTCATAAGTGTGTTTAATACTATCTCCATAAAAGATCCCCCTTCAAATTATATAAGATAATTTTATCACAAAATATACCATCTTGTACTTAGTATTTGTAAATTTATTCAAATGCTTATTTTATCTTTTATTTTTTCAAAAGTCTTATCTCCAATGCCCTCAACATTTTTAATATCCTCAATAGATTTAAAACCTCCACTTTTTTCTCTATAATCTATTATACTTTGTGCTTTAACTTCTCCTATTCCATTTATATTTTGTAATTCACTTAAGGAAGCAGAATTAATATTTATAATTCCATCCTTAGAATCATTGCTACTATTATTTGTAATAGTATCACTTATAACACTTTCATTATTAGGTATTACTATAAGCTGATTATTTTTTAATTTTTCTGCCCTATTTATTTTATTTATATTAGCTTTTTCTGTTAGGCCTCCAGCTATATTAATTAAATCTCTTATTATACTGCCTTCATCAACCTCATATACATCTGGCTTTTTTACTTCTCCCTTAATTTCTACAAGTATCTTATTTTTATTAGAAGTAATTACATTATTTCCACTAGTTTGGAGGCTCTCTTCATCTAAATTATTCTCTTTGCCTTCCTCTTCAACAAAAATATTTTTCATATATTCATCTTTAAATACCTTGGATTTATTTTGACCATATAAATAAAATGATGTAAGAATACAAAATAAGCCTAAAATAATTAATATACAATTTTTTAAATTTAATATACTTTTTATCTTTTTATCCATTAACTCCTCCATATAAATAATTATTCCTTATAATTATTAACTAATTATTAAAATTTACTCTATTTCCTTTTAATTATCTATAAATTATAGAAACATTTTAAAATATTTGATAGAATATTTTTGTCTATATGAAAACGTCAAAAGATAGTGTAAAGTTTCGTATGAAAAAATAGAGTTAATCAAAGTTAAGGAATAA
>OGCQ01004095.1_pt1 | contig 12214 bp, 7 predicted proteins | sample 1570161 | NCBI WGS metagenome assembly OGCQ01 (sample SAMEA4384402, study PRJEB24528) | human gut metagenome
GCCCCCATCTTTATTCTCCAAATCTAAAAAGCAAGCCGGCGTTCGCGGCCGGAGGCCGCAGCCGGGCCGAAGGCCCGGCCAGGCAGGCGAAGCCTGCCGAACGCCGGCTGGCCCCCGCAGCTAAAGCACCGCTTTGTCTTTACTCAAGGCCTCTCTAACCACAGCTCTCTTCCTATCCATAAACTCTTCAATCTGCGGTTCTCCAAAGCCAGGAAGCTTTCTGCCTAAAGCCCTGCCCTTGCCCAAAGCCAAATTATTATACTTCAGCAATTCTATTCCCCTAACACCCCGGAGCTCATTAACAATATGCGCAATTTCATTTAGAACCTCATCCCCGTCATTAATACCCGGAATTAGCGGAACCCGGACGGTAATATCATTATGTACTTCAGACAGTCTTTTTAAATTATCCAATATCAGCTCATTTCCAACTCCCGTCAGACGTTTATGTATACGGCTGTCCGGATGCTTTATATCGCAGAAAAATGAATGCGCGTATTGCGAAGCCGCGTATACTCTTTCCCAGCCTACATTCAAAGCAGTTTCTATAGCGATATTTATACTTTCCTTTATACAGGCTTTCATCATTTCCTGCATAAATTCCGGCCATAAAAGACATTCGCCTCCCGAAAAAGTAACTCCGCCTCCCGAACGAATATAAAAATGACGGTCCTTTAGAATTTCCTGAAGCACGTCCTCAACTGTCATTCTTCTGCCGCAAAGCTCCAATGCTCCGCTTGGACATAAATCGGCGCATTTGCCGCATAAAACGCATTTGCTTCTATCAAGCAAATGACTTTTTCCATTACTGTAATGCACGCCCTGCGGACAATGCTCTAAGCAGCGCCCGCAGCCTATGCATTTGTCAGAATAAAAGAGCAATTCCGGCTCTGCAGCCCAGCTTTCAGGATTATGACACCATTTGCAGCGCATGCCGCAGCCCTTAAAATATACTACCGTCCTAAGCCCGGCTCCATCATGCAGGGAACATCTTGCTATATTAAAAATAACCGCCTGCAATTGATTATTCACTCTCCCGCCTATAAACCGAAATAGAATATTCCGCACTAAATATATTTATGCTTGGTCCGCTCGATTATATGGTCCTGCATATCCCTGTCCAGTAAATAGAACTTTTGACTGAAACCCGAAACCCTGACCGCCAGATTACGGTAATTTTCCGGATGCAGCTGAGCGTCACGCAAAGTATCTGCGTCCACAACGTTAAATTGCACATTGCTCAGGCCTCTTTCAGCAGCGGCCAGCATTATATCGGCAAACACCGGAATATTTTTATCTGAAAACAGCTTGGGCTCTACCTCCACAATAGCCGAAGTAGTGCCGGGGGTTTTCTTAGTAGGAAACGCGCACAGGGAATTTATAAGCGCCGTAAAGCCGTTAAAATCACGGCCCTGCATCGGAGAAACGCTGTAAGCTATATTTTCTCCCTTTCTGCGTCCGTCCGGCGAGGCCGCGCCTATTCTGCCCTCACCTATCATCCAAATAAACGTAAACGGCTGAGCATGAAAATCCATGCCGTATTTTTGAGATAACTCCCTTAATTTTTCGCAGCCATAATCCACAATTTCAGCCGCCAGCGAATCTACAGACTGAATGTCGTTGCCGAATTTAGGCGCTTTATTTAAAAATTCCAGTCTCATTGCTTCATCCGGCCAATCATTCTTGAGCTGATATACAAGCTCGCTAAGCGTATAACGTCTGCTTTTATACACAAGCTCGCGTATGGCCTCTAATGAATCGGCCAAATTGGGTATGCCCATAAAATCTATTTGATAATAGTCGTATTTAGCGCCCCGCTCGTTAAAATCACGGCCGCTTTCCAGGCAGCCCTCAGTAAGCAGCGATTTATAGGGACGCAAATCATGCCGGCCGGCCGGCTTAAGCCAATAATGCACCCTCTGGCATGTGCTTTCCAGCATATTGCCCACCTGAGCGTATACCGCCTCCTTAAGCTGTTCAAAGCTCTTAAAGCTTTCAAGCTCGCCCGTGGCTAATCCCGGCATTAAATCAGGATTTATCATACTGCGCCCGTTATTAAGCGCGTATTCCATACCTCTTAGAAAATTGCATCGTCCGCTCACAGCATGAGGATTGCTCTTGCCCGGAATAACTGTTTCAACACAGCCTATCTGCGTATAATCCCTTGCGTCCTCCAAGCTTATACCATGACTCACCAGCGCAGGTATCATAACGTCGTCGTTGAAAAAGAACGGAATGCCCTTCTGCACATGTCCCACCACCTCCAGCGCTCTTTGCACAAACGCCTTTTCGGTCCTAGGCGAATATCTTACTGATAAGCAGCGCACAAAGCCCAGCGCTTCCGTGACATCCAGCATAAGATAGGATAATTCGTTTACCGCGCTGTTGCCGTATTTATCACATCCGCCGACGCACGACTGCTGAACGTCGTAATCCCGGTAAAGCTTAAGCCAAAGGCAGCAAAGCAATTCAAACGCCTCTCCTTTAGTCAGAATGCCCTCTTGTATATCCCGCTTATAGTATGGATAAAGTATCTGGTCCAGACGGCCTAAGGAATTGGCGTTTATATAATCCTCCCAAGTATTTATGATATGAGCAAACCACAGGCTCTGGACCGCCTGCGCAAAGGTCTGCGCCGGCTTTCTGGGGACTATCCTGCAATTATCCCGTATCCTTTCCAACTCCTGCGCCCGGTTTTTATCCGTTTCATTTTCCAAAAGCCGCTGAGCTTCAAGCGCATACTTATCTCCTAAGCCGCATGCCGCCAGGCAAACCTTTCGTACGCTTTTATAAAACGGAGTATCTTCAGCATGCTTGTCAATTTCCTGAAGCAGCCCTTCAAAGCCCAAAGTCAGCACCTTTTCATATCCTATAACGGAATGATTGCTTGTAACCAGGCCTGCCATAACGGTTGTATCCTTTTCCAAAAGCCCCGTTTTTTCATTCAAGGGCTCCTGAGCAGGCGGAACGCTGAAAAGCGATTCAATCTGAAGCTTTTTATCATGATATTCCTCCAGCTCCTTATCGTTAAAACCGCCCGCCTTCATCCATTCCTTAATATTCGCCCAATTGTTTTTAATATTGTCCAAAAAGCCCCAATCGTAGCTTTCGTTATGCCCATAATTATAGCCTACTATTAATTCTCCGTCATAAATAATAGGCGGAATGTTTTCCAATACCTCGCAAAGCCCCGAAGCGATTACATTTTCATTTGTTCGCTCCTCTTCATAGCCCTTATAAGCTCCTCTGAGATAATAAAAATCTCTTTGAGCGCTTTTAAATAAATCATCAGGCCGCTTTTCAATAGTCATCTGCTTGAGAATTTCGCATCTGTCTGAAACCGAATACATTTTTCTTCGCTCCTCATATTGTTTTCTGTAATATTGCTCGTCCTTTTTAAATTCACCGGGCAAACATCCATATTCGCGCAGAAACGCCTTATTAAAGCCGCTCTGAGTATCGTATCCGCAGTCCTGGGCAATATCGGTGAAGCGTTTTCCCTCCATAACCTCCGCCGCCGCAAGCTGCATGCGTCTATGCCTTACATAATCAGTAAAGGTTATGCCTGCAAATTTTTTAAACGCCTCGCAGAAATACCATTTAGAATAGGAAAACCGCTCCGCTGTTTCCTCTAAGGTTAGTCTGCCGCGCAAATTATCATTTATATATTTAAGCACGTTATACACTCAAATACCTCCCGGTATTTTCATTATATCAAATAAGCCGTATAAAAAACTATTCCGTTATTGCGGTCTTAACAGTTTTTTATAATTTTCATAAAGACGAAGAATAATGCTTCATAAATATAAAAAACAATACGCGGTTTACAGCCGCGTATTGTTATAATCAAAGAATAAAGCCGCCCTTTTCTAGCCTCCCAATTTAGCAGCCTGAGCGATTACTACTTATTGTAATCAAGCAGAGCCTGGTTATGCATAACGTCCTCCTGCGCAAGCTCCTTAAAGCTCTCTCTGATTTCATTCAAACGGCCGCAGGCAAGCGCATAGGAATATTCCAGAGGCTTAAAATGTATAAGCGTCATAGCCTGGAGAGGCGCTATATAGCAGGTGGGACTGGCTTTAGCAGGATTATCTCCCACATCACCATTTTGGCTGAATATACCACCCATGACCCTGCTCACATCAGGCACATAAAGACCTATACCGAAGCTGTCCTCCGTATTCTGCGCGCCGTTTACCCAAGCCCACCAGTTTTCGCGGCTGGTAAAGCTGGTCCATACGCCGTCCCAGAAGGGCAGATTATCTCTGTAAACCAAATCGCCGTCTCCCCAAGCGTCGCGTCCGGGATAATAGGCCAAACGATAAAGCGGCTCTATAACGTAAAGCGCCGGAAGCTCCTGATTCCATTGAATATGCTCATACGGGCTGAAATCAACAAACCGATTGTCCACCCGGACGCTATTGCCGTCCAGGGTATATGTGGATTCCATATAGCTGAAAGTAGGCTCATTATCCTTAGCCCAGTCCATGGGACGGCATTTTACATATATATGGGTATCAGTAACTTCAAAATCAATAATCTTGCTGGAATTCATAAACTGGTCTCCGCCCATGACGGGATTATAGTTCCAGTCCCTGCCCATATATGAGCCCGGCTCATAGGGAGCTGAATTTATACCGTAATAGGACTGCTGCACCAATCGGCCGGTATCATAATTATTCAGCAGATTGACGCTGTTTGAACGCACATCTGATTCATCAACCAAATCAGCGTAATTTATGCCTACTTCGGCTCTTCCATCCATAGTAACTAAATCCACCGGCTCTTTAATATATTCCAGATAGGACAGCGCGCCTCCGTATACCAGGTCGGCTCCCACCTTTATATATTCATTCTCTAAAAACACATCTTTATCTATACTGGGCTTTTCCTGCGTTCCCAGAGAAACTATTTCCACATTAGCGTTCTCTTCTCCACGATTGGAAAAGCGGAAGCTCTTAAGCTTAGAAGCGGACATACCCTCCATAAAACCGTCTATGTAGCTGTTGAAGGTAAGATATTCCTCCCCCGCCTCCAAGAAGCAAAGCTCCTCATAAAGCTCGCCGTCTTTTTCATATCCAACATACATCCAAAGAGGCTGAGAGGATTTAAAGGTAATGGTATAATAATTAAACTGCGTATCCAGGGCCTCATTTAATGTCAGAACCGCCTCGTCAGTACTGATGGTAAAAGCAATATTGGACGCAGCGGTATCCATAGAATGCGCGTCCAGACTTATTTCAGCCTTTTCTCCGTTAATCTGCGCATATTTGCCCTCCCACATAAAGCCCTCTGAAGCAGAATTAGTGCTTTCAGGCTGATTGGTCGCGCTCGGACCGTCCTCTGGCGGCGCCTGGCATGCCGCGCAGAACAGCATACAAAACGCAATTAATAATACAGCCGCTTTTTTCATGATTTAACTCCTTCCAAAATTAATGCTTAACATGAGCTGAAATAACTATCAGCTTACCAATGTTATGCAAATAGATTATAGCAAATAAATATGGAAAAGTAAACAAGCAAAAAGCTTTTATACATATAAGCGAAATAAATTATACAGCCGAACCTTTCAAAACAAACTTTTGCAACGCTTATACATTATATTTGTTTATTAATTTTATTTGACTATTATATACCCTCAGTTTACAAGAAAGACGGTCAGAAGGCATAAAATTTGCGCCCTGCCGCGTTGCTTTGATTCCATGTGTGCCCGGTACATTTCTCCTTCAAGCGCGCTTTACCTAACACAAATTTTATGCCTTCTGACTCTGGAGAGCTCAAGGAAAAAGAACTTCTTCATTTTCAAGGCAGACCAAGAAAGCGTTGCTTATGAGTACGCTGATTGAGTATAACGCTGAAAATGAAGAAATTATCCCGTTTTGAGGCGTGTAGTTCCTTGTAAACTGAAGGTATTTTCGTATTTAATTAATTTAAAAATTTTTTTTACAATAAAATATTATTGAAAAAATTGACGATATATGTTAAATTATATAGACAAATTAAAAATTAATTCCTATTAACTGTACAGCCAGCGCCAAAATACTGCGCTTTATATATGCCGATAATTTTCAAAAATAAGAGAAAGGAATAAAATCAATGAAAAAGAAACGCAAATTTTTAAGCCTGCTGCTCTGCTTATGCATGGCGACCCTGCTCCTGCCAGCGGCCGCATTCGCCGATAATGTCGGTTACGGCCTATGGGTAAACGGAATTGAGGTAAATCCGGATAACGCGCAGGATATATTAGGAAACGGAACCGCCAGTTTTGACCCAGCAAGCAGCACCCTGAGCTTAAACGGCGCAAATCTCGAGAGCACATACAACCAGGGCATATATCCGGCCGCTATATATGCCGGCGAAGAAATTGACGTTCTAACTATACAAGCAGAAAATCAAAACAGCATCGCCGTCTCGGCCGCATGCGGAATATTCGCCTATAACTCCATTATTTTTAATGGAACCGGTCAGCTGGATGTGAATGTCCAAGGTGAATCAGAGGTGCGCGCTGTATGCTCCTCGCTCGGCGGAATTACTGTTTCAGGCGGCGATTATTCCTTTAACGGCCGCGGATTTATCGGCTACGGCATTTCGGTAGCCTACGACGGCAAAGTCAGCGTTACAGGCGGCAGCCTGACGGCAATTGGCGACGGAACGCTCGGAGTCGCCATACAGAACGCCGCCGGGGTTTTAGACTATTCAAATTATGCCGGCTGTAAAGCAATAGCAAGCTTAAACGCCAACGGAGAGCCCGAAACTGAATATTCAATAGACGACGCCTCCCTTTACAAATATATTAAGGTTTCCGCCCCCAAACCGCTCGTATATGATGAAAACGGATTTACCCAAGATAAAAAGCACTTTCAGCCCGCCGAGCTTAAAGACGGCTGGTATGAAATTAATAACGCAGGCAATCTATTCTGGTTTTCAGAGTTTTTAAGGGAATCAGTTGATAATGCGAGCGCCAATGCCAGACTGACCAAAAGTATAACCATTCCCGCCGGCATGAATTGGCTGCCTATAGAAGTTGGATTTTACGGAACGCCTTATCAGGGTATTTTCGACGGATGCAGCTTCACTATTGCCGGATTAAAAATCCGCTATGGCGCCCAGGATTTTTATTCAGGCACTGGGTTATTTGAATGCATAGGCTCCGAAGGCACAGTAAAAAATCTCGGTCTGATAAATACAGATATAGAGGTTGATGCAGGAACAGTCGGAAGCATATGCGGCACGAATTTAGGCGTTATAGAAAATTGCTATAATACCGGCAGTATAAAGGGAATTGCAAATTATTCCCAGTTTATAGGCGGTATAGCGGGACGAAACGAGGGGACTATCCGTCTCTGCTATAATACCGGCGAAATTTTTGCCCAATCGGCAATAGCCGGAGGAATATGTGGCGACGCTCAAAATGAAGCTATTATAGAGAACTGCTATAATACCGGTCCTGTCAGCGCTCAATGGAGCGTAGGAGGCATATGCGGAGAATTAACCGATTCCGCCGTTATATCCAACTGCTATAATATAGGCACGCCCAACGCGGCGGACCAATATCAAAGCTTTGCGCACGGTTTGGCCGCTTCAGGCAATACCCCCGTTCCAGCGCAAAGGGACAATATCATAAACAGCTATTATCTATCAGAAAATCAAACATCCGACGGCGGTAAAACCCTTGAGCAATTTGCTTCAGGCGAAATAGCTTACCTATTAAACGGCTCTGTCAGCCAGGGAGATTTTGTATGGGGACAATCCTTAACCGGAGAAGACGTTCAAGCCGCGCCGGTATTTAAAGGCAAAGCCGTTTACGCGGGCTACAAATTCTGCTATTCGGAAGCATTATCATACGGCAATGACCAAAGCATACTCTTTGAAGCAAAGCCCGAGCATAATATCGGCGGAGACTGGCATTCAAATCAAGACGGACATTGGCAGGCCTGCCAGAATCAAGGCTGCAGCCAAACGGGAGATATTTATAAGCATACACCTTCCGAACAATTAATTAACGTAAAAGCTCCCACCGCTTCGGAAGAAGGATATACGGGAGACACTCTCTGCGCTGTTTGCAAATATATATTGGCTTATGGGCACTCTATTAATAAGCTGCCTCCCTCTATAACTCAGGGCCTTGAAAACCAATATACGCCTGGCAGCTCCGCAAATCCCATATATATTCAAACAGACGCCGCAATAACCGATTTTACCGGCGTCAAAATAAACGGCAATGAAATAGAAAAAGGAAATTATACTGTTACCGAGGAAGAAAACGGTGCGCTTATTGCTCTGGCGCCCGAATATTTAGCCGCCCTGCCGTCCGGAGGATACACGCTGGAAATCATATTTGAAACGGGCAGCGTCAGCTCCAGCCTGAAAGTAAACGCCCGGCCCGAAGAGCCTTCCGGTCCGGAAGATAACCCCGGCTCGAGCGAAGATGATAAACCCGGCTCAACTGGAGACGTCAGCAATATAATATTATATGCCGCGCTATTCTTATACGCCGCCGGCATAACGTGCGCCGTGACATGCAGGCGTAAAAAGCAAAACCGCTAAACATACCGACTAAACGGCGGCATATTCAAAGCCGCCGTTTTTTTAGAAAATATGAAAAAGCCGCCGCGCACTCAGCGCAGCGGCTTTTTATATAAAGCACAAATTATCTCTTAGAGAACTGAGGAGCACGACGCGCGGCCTTGAGACCGTACTGGCGTACAGTTTAGCGCCGGTTTTCCTTGATTTTATGGGCTTTTTGGCCTCTGCCCTCAAATGTTGCCCCAGTATTTAATCATAAAAATGGGGGCATTTTAGGCACCAACAGATGGAGCAAATGCAGCATTTACAACACTCAGAAGTTCCTCCGGTTTATTATACTTCACCTGCGCGTAAATGTCCATAGTCGTCTTACTGTTTTCATGCCCGGCAAGATATTGAACAGTTTTTGGGTCAATGCCTGCATACAGCAGGTTAGTAATATAGGTGTGACGAAGTTGATGTGGGGTTACATCAAAGTCAATGGCATACACTAACTTCGGGTTATTTTTCTGATGACTGCCAGGGGTAGGCGTTACCGTACACTTCACGCACTGGCCATTTACATACTTATAATAGTTATGGGGTTTCGTAGAGCGAACGGTTACATATTTCCATACCCGCTGAAACTGCGAAGATGAAAGAGGATTTCCATTTCTGTCAGCAACCACATATTCCGATTCGGTTTTCTCTTTCACTTCCCGCAGGCAGTCTGTCAAACACTTTGGGATCGGAATATCTCTCCGAGCCGCCTTCGTTTTCAGCGTTGTGGAAATCACCGGCCTGTTATTTTCTGAGCGCCATGCTCTCCGTACAGAGATGTACGGCGTAGGAACATCCAGAAATACGCAGTCCCATTGCAGTCCCAAAATTTCTTCGCGCCGCAGACCGGAATATAAAGCGATCATTATAAAGGTATAGGGTGGAAGTCCTCGGACAGTATCTAAAAGCAGCTTCACTTGCTCATCCGTCAAGGCATTTATCTTTTTCCCCGGTTTTCCCCCTTTGGCCGAGAGTCCCTCACAGGGATTATATTCCAGTAACTGGCTTCGCTCTGCCGAATAAAAGACACATTTCAGGAGCATATTTACCTTACTATACAATCCAGCAGATTTTGAAGCCAATGGAATCATCGCAAGCCGAATATCGTCTGCAGTCACATCCTCAAGATACATATCGCCTAAAGGTTTGACAATATAGTTGTTCATGGTCTGGGTATATCCTCTCAACGTGCCGGAAGATACCTTTGCCGACTGCATGAGCAGCCACTTCTCGCAATACTCTGCCACCGTTGGATGTTTTCTGCGGAAAACCGCCTCCTCTACCTGGCGTCGAGCCTCCATCTCCTTTAACTGGAGTTCCTCGCAGGTTTCAGCATACAAGTCCACCCTTTTTCCATCGGCATCGGTGATCCGAGTCCTGTAATATTGAATCCCCCTCCGCATGGCAGTGCCATACCGGGGAACATTTTCTTGTTTTTTCGCCATGATTTCAGTTCCTTTCTATTTAATATGTATTTCAGCGCCGATACCTTCTTTATACTGAAAAATCATGGCTCTATCAAAGGTGCGATTCTGGGAAACGCAAAGGGCGGGGAACACTCCCCGCCCTTTGTACGTTTTCCGTCAAATTATTGTGCCGCTTCGTATTCACCGCCATCCCATTCTGCAAAGGCTCCGCTTAAAACTCCTGCCAGTTGCTCCGGCTTGTTGTACTTTACCTTCGCATAAATGTCCATCGTGATCTTACTGCTCTCATGGCCAGCCAAGTATTGAACTGTTTTCGGGTCTACCGAAGCATGAATCAAATTTGTGATGTAGGTATGACGAAGCATGTGTGGCGTAACCTCAAAATCCAAGCTATATACCACATGACCATTGTTCCGTGCTTTTTCACCCAGCTTCGGGTAAAGCATATACTTCACATATTTCCCGTCCACAAGTTTGCGAGCTATCCTCGGTTTTGCTGTCCGTGTCACGATATACTGCCAAAGCCGCTTAAACTGCGTATAAGACAACGGCTCTCCATCCTGGTTGGCAATTACATAGTCTGATGTCGATTTTTTCTTTGCCTCTTTCAAGCACTCTGCCAAACGATCCGGGAGAGGAATATTCCGCTCCGCAGCCTTTGTTTTTAGCTCTGTGAGAATAACCGGCCTGTTATGTTCCGTGTGCCACGCACGCCGGACCGTCAGATACGGCGCTTCTGTATCCAGATATACTGAATCCCATTGCAGTGCAAGAATTTCTTCCCGCCGCAGTCCGGCATACAGACCAATCATCACAAATACATAGGGCGGCAACCCGCGAATGGCGTCCAAAAGCCGTTCTACCTGTTCATCCGTCAAAGCCTGCCGCTCCTCCTGCGGAACGCCTCCGCCTTTTGCCTCAAGGTATATCGTCGGGTTTGTATCAATCACATGGCTCTCCTTGGCCGCCCGGAAAATAGACTTGTAGAGGATTACCACGGACTTATATACTGAAGCCGACTTTTTAGAGACTGGCACAAGGGCAACCTGGATGTCATCCAGGGTTACATCGGCCATTCGTTTCTCACCCAGCTCCTTGATAATATGCCGCCGCACCTTGGATGTATAATCAATCAATGTGGTGGCACGGATATGGACGGACTGCATCAGAAGCCACTTTTCACAATACTCGGCAACCGTGGGGGATTTACGCCGGAATGTGGCGTTGTCGATTTGCTCAAGAGCCGCCATTTCCTTGTCGTAAACTTCCTCGCGGGTTTTTCCGTAAAGAATCACCCGTTTGCCATCTGCGTCCTCAATATCTGTTTTGTAATACTCATGCCCATTTATCTGGACTTTGCTGTACCTGGGAATTCGTTTTCTTTTTGCTGCCATTTTTCTACCTCCAAATGCAATCGGTGTTGTATCTTTGTTTTACCAAAACCGCACGATTTGCTCAAAGGTGCGATTTGTTTCCTCGCACATTTCGGTAGGTTGCTTTCTTTTCCACAGGTTTTGCCCGATAGGTGCATTTAGCAACATATTCCTGAAGGTAGGCAGAAGTGAAATATACGCACCCATTCGGTACATATTGAATATAGGAAATCAAACCGCTGTTTCTGGCTTCATCCAAGGTGGCAAGGCTGATTCCCAACAGTTTTGCCGCCTCCTTACGAGTAATCAGCTTTTCCATATCCAATCTTCACTTCCTTTCCTTCTTTTTTACTACTTCATAATCAAAACCGGGCCGCTGGCCGCAGTAGGTGCAGATGTCCTTTTCCACCCGGCCAGGGTGGACCCGGCGCAAATAATAAGAGCCTGTGCCGTAGAAGTTATTGGCACAGGCCGGACAAAGGCACATGATTAAATTTTTCGACGTTTCTTCAATCAATCCCACGCTGACTGCCAGAGCGCGGTTGAGCCGGCGGATATGCTGTTCCTCCAGATGTCCGATGTACGTTTCCAGCCGTCTTTTATCAATGGTGCGGAGCTGCTCCATCAGCACCAGAGAAGGCAGCTCCAGGCCGTTCTCTGCTTTGAGAAGGTAATGAGTGGGCAGCTTGGCCTTGGCGTCCACTTTGCTGGATATGGCTGCCACAATGACCGTGGGGCTGTGCTTGTTTCCAGTATCGTTCTGAATAATAAGGACAGGGCGATACCCTTCCTGTTCGGAGCCGATTCCCCGGCCCAGATCGGCATAGTACATATCGCCGCGCAGATATG
>OGCQ01004097.1_pt1 | contig 12210 bp, 9 predicted proteins | sample 1570161 | NCBI WGS metagenome assembly OGCQ01 (sample SAMEA4384402, study PRJEB24528) | human gut metagenome
TTGCCAGTCTGGAATTTGTCAGAGACCTGGTGACAGCAGTGCCGACTTCTGCGAACGTGAAATATTACGCACAGATCGTGGCAGATAAGTCGTTAATGCGTAAGATGATTAAACTGAACGAATCAATTGAAAATATGTGCTATGCGGGAAAAGAGCCGGTAGAGTCGATTATGGAACAGACAGAGAAATCCATGTTTCAGTTATTACAGAGACGTACGACCGGTGATTACGTACCGATCAAACAGGTTGTTTTAAATGCATTAGATAAGATTGAGAAGGCGTCTAAGAGTAAAGGAACCGTTACGGGAATACCGACGGGATTCATTGATCTGGATTATAAACTTTCCGGATTTCAGCCGTCAGATTTTATTCTGATCGCAGCCCGTCCATCTATGGGAAAAACGGCGTTTGTATTAAACATTGCGCAGTATATGGCATTTAAGAAGAATAAAGCAGTAGCAATCTTCAGTCTGGAGATGTCAAAAGAACAGCTGGTGAACCGACTGTTTTCTCTGGAGTCCCAGGTAGATGCCCAGTCCCTAAGAACCGGTAATATGAAAGATTCCGACTGGGAGAAACTGATAGAAGGAGCTGGGATTATCGGTCAGTCGAAGCTGATCATTGATGATACTCCGGGTATCTCTATCTCAGAACTCAGATCAAAATGCAGAAAGTACAAACTGGAACACGGACTTGATATTATCATCATTGACTACCTGCAGTTGATGACCGGAAGTGTGGGAAGAAGTTCGGAGTCCAGACAGCAGGAAGTCTCAGACATTTCCCGACAGTTAAAGGGACTTGCCAGAGAGCTGAATGTGCCGGTAGTATCCCTGTCACAGTTAAGCCGTGCGGTAGAAAGCCGTCCGGATAAAAGACCGATGCTTTCGGACCTTCGTGAATCCGGAGCCATCGAGCAGGATGCGGACGTGGTAATGTTCATTTACCGAGACGAATACTACAATAAAGATTCAGAGTTCAAAAAACAGGCAGAAATAATTATCGCAAAACAAAGAAACGGCCCGGTAGGGACCGTTAATCTGGCTTGGCTTGGCGAATATACAAAGTTTGCCAACTTAAGCAGACAGGAAGATTCTTTTTAATTTCTTAACTGGACCGGTTTCGGCCGATGCTTTCCGGAAGGATTGCTGCTGGCGGATCAACTGATCCAGTTTTTTGAATTCTAATTCTTCATGGCGTTCTTTTGCATCCAGAAGAAAGGACATCTCCTGACTGAACATTGCCATGAGAACTTCGTTATTATTCTGCAGCATGCGTTTTAACTGTAACTGTTCTCTGGTCCGTCTGATATCGGGAATCAGTGCTTTTAAATCAGAGAGAGAAACTCCCTGATCATAAAGATCCCGGATACAGGCATACAGTCTGGCATCATCTCTGGTTTCACGTTTTATCTGTTCTAAAGTATTCATATGATTTCCCATGTTAGATACCCCCTTATCTTATAATACTTGTCCCTTATGGGTAAATGTATCATAGCACAGGAAAGATCACCGAATTCGTCAGAATCCGTCGAGAGAAATAAATTTATTAAAAAAGAAATAATATACAAAATATCAAAACAAAAAATGCACGATACAAAGTGTACCGTGCATTCTTATCTTACTTATTCTGCGTTATTAACCTTCAGAAATTGCTCCTACTGGACACTGAGCAGCACAAGCGCCACAATCTACACAAGCGTCAGCATCGATCTCATAATGATCTGCTCCCTGAGCGATAGCTCCTACTGGACATTCAGCTTCGCAAGATCCGCAGCTTACACATTCATCACCAATTACGTGTGCCATAGTATGTACCCTCCTTTGAGATTAAATATTCTAGACATAATCCAATTCGTTGTCTCTGTTCCTATAATAATACAAAAAATAAAAATAAACAAGGGAATAGAATGTTTTTTTAGAAATACATAAAAGTTTAGTCATAGCTAACTTGTGTTAGAAAAAGCTATCACAATAAAGGGGAAAAAAGTATTTCTACAGAAATATAAAAGTCATAGAGGAAAATTAAGAAAAATTTCAACAATTTTTCACCGTTTTGGTGTATAGTATATGGTGCTGAAAAAATATAAGAAAAAAATATAATCAAAAGTTAGAAGTATTAAGTATAAGTAGAAATGATACCAGATATAGGAGAGAGGAAAATGAAGAAAAACAGAATCATTGCCATGCTGCTGGGTACAGCACTGCTTGTATGTGGATGTCAGCAGACATCAAAAGCAACCGATGAAGAGAAAAAGATTGAGTCAGAAAAGAATACAACTAAGACAGAAGAAAACGCATATCAGGGGAAATTAGATCTGATCACTCCGGCGGCATATAATAATACGGACGGATTAAAGCTGAAAAAAGGCGATTATATTTCCATTATCGGAAAAGCGAACGGAACACAGTACTGGGATGAAGTGAAAAAAGGTGTAGCGCAGGCTGCGGAAGATATTAATACAAATCTTGGGTATACAGGAAAAGATAAGGTGAAAGTAGCATTTAATGCACCGGATACAGCAGATAATGTCGATGACCAGGTAAATCTTCTGGATGAAGAACTGGACAGATATCCGGTCGCAGTGGGCATTTCGATCGTAGACCTGCAGGCATGCCAGGTGCAATTCGATCTTGCAACAGACAGTGAGATTCCGATCGTAACTTTTGATTCCGGATCAGATTATCAGGGTGTGGCTGCAGATGTATCCACAGACAATGTAGCTGCAGGAAAGGAAGCGGCACAGAGACTTGCGGAAGAGATGGGCGACAGCGGAGAAGCGGTGCTGTTCATTCAGGATTCCAAATCACAGGCAGCTCTTCAGAGAGAAAAAGCTGTAACAGAAGAATTGAAAGCAAATCATCCGAATATTTCAGTGGTCAATGTATACCACATGGATGAACTGAGCAATATGCAGAAGACAGTATCCAATGAGATCAATGCCGGAACCTACCGACCAAAAGACAGTGAACTTCCGGAGGGACAGCTCACAGGAGAAGATGTTGTAACAGCAGACAGTATCACTGAAGATCAGGTAGTTGATTATATCCTTGCAAAACATCCAAATATTACAGGCTGCTTTGCTGCAAACGGGGATTCCGTAAAACTTGCAGTCGATGGTCTGGAAAGAAATAAAATGGAGAAAAAAGTGAAAGTCATCGGCTTCGATGCCAACGATGATGAGATTCAGGATCTGAAAGACGGTAAAGTTAACGGACTGATCGTACAGAACCCATTTGGCATGGGATATGCAACCGTTGTGGCTGCAGCAAGGGCTTCTCTGAATATGGGAAATGAGGCTGTGGTTAATACGGGATATACATGGGTGACGAAAAAGAATCTGAAGACGGATGAGGTGCAGAAGATTCTGTATAGTAAGTAGGAAAATTTAATGTATCATGGCGGCTTACCCCGGTCCTGAATAAAAGTATAGAAGGGATTGCTGTGCGGATTCAATCATGGGGAACATCTAAAGCAAAAAAATCGGCCTAAAAGCAGCCGGTCAAAAATCATAACTCGCTGATCGCTCAGACAAATGATTTTTAACCGGCTAACGGCCGATTTTTTTACTTAAGAAGTACCAACTCTTTCTCATGGACTGAGAGGTCACAATGATAAATTAACCAGCAACCTTCGGAAGTGAAAAGGAGAATTCGGTTCCGACTCCTTCCGTACTCACCACGGTAATATTCTCCCCATGTGCCTGAATTGCTTCTTTCACGATCGCAAGTCCAAGTCCGGTACCTTTCTTATCTTTTCCACGGGAGAGGTCACTCTTGTAAAAGCGTTCCCAGATTTTCCCAAGCGCTGATCTTGGAATACCCATACCGTTATCTTTTACAGAGGTATATACTTTTTCTCCGCGGTCTGTCGTCTCAATCGTGACGATGGAATCCGAATCACTGAATTTAATCGCATTGTCCAGCAGGTTGTATAAGACTTGCTGGATTTTTCGTTTGTCAGCGTTGACGTTCAGGTGTTTTGTTGCGAAGACCAATTCGATGGAAATCTTCTTCTGTGTGCAGACACCTTCAAAAGATGCCGCTACATGCTTGATCATCTCGTGAATATCGAATACTTCCCGGTTGAGAAGCAGGTGATTGGTGTCAAATTCATTTAACGTCAGAAGATCCTGTGTCAGATCTGTCAGGCGTTCTGTTTCGAATAAGATGATCTTCAGGTATTTTTCATGTAATTCTGGTGGGATGGTTCCGTCTGTCATGGCTTCCACATAACCTTTGATGGAGGTAAGTGGAGAACGAAAATCATGAGACACATTTGCCACAAATTTCTTCTGATAATCTTCCATATCCCTAAGCTGAGAGGACATGTAGTTCAGTGATGCGGACAGATAACCCATCTCATCTTCAGTTGTGACAGGAATCTCATATTCCAGGTTACCGGAAGCATATTGGGTTGCTGCTTCGGTAATCTTATGAAGCGGACGGTACACAAGGAAATGGAACGCCAGCAGGATAATGAACGAAAGCAGGAAGATTACGATGAATGTAATATATACACCACGCATCAGTGTGTCTGTCATGGTATCCACAACAGAGGTATACTGGTGGATCATCAGATATCCTTTTGGAGAATACCCGTAAGTTACCGGTACAGTGACAGTGATCACATCATTGTCAAAATATCCGTGATAATCACCAGTCTGTGAACGATCGCTTCCGGATTCCGCCGGGTCGAAATCTTTAATGGAATCAGGCGCGGACGGGTAGTTCCCGGACTGTGCAGAAAGGATTACTTTTCCATCTTTTGAAACGAACCAGACTGCAGCGTCAAGCTGTGTCTCTATTCCGGATAAGATCATCTGTGCGTCAGATTCTGTTAATCCGCCGGAAAAATAACCGGGAAGATAGTCGTTGGCAACCATCGTAGCTTCCCGGTACATACTGTTACTTACGCGGTTAAAAATCGGCGTACTGACCAGGTTCTCTGTCAGTGTTGCGGCTGTAAAAAGGCTTAAGAATCCGAACACAATATAGATAAATATAAATTTTAAATATAATGTACTTTTCATGATATTAACCTGCTGTTATTTTACTTCAAATTTATAACCGATTCCCCATACAGTGCTGAGACTCCAGCCATTGTGATCCTTGATCTTCTCGCGGAGACGTTTGATGTGCACATCGACGGTACGGGTATCGCCGATATATTCATAGCCCCAGATCTGATCCAGTAACTGCTCTCTTGTGAATACCTGGTTCGGAGAGGATGCGAGGAAATAGAGAAGTTCCAGTTCCTTTGGCGGCATCTCGACCGTATGGCCGTCAACAATGACGGAGTAATTGGTAAGGTTGATCTCAATTCCCGGGTATTCGACACATTTTCCCTTATCTGCCTGAGGAGTCTCCGGTTTGGAGCCGACCTGATAGCGGCGTAAGACTGCTTTTACACGTGCAACCAGCTCTTTGGCATCAAATGGTTTCATAATGTAATCATCTGCACCGAGCTCCAGGCCAAGTACCTTGTCGAATACTTCACCCTTGGCGGACAGCATGATGATCGGAGTGTTAGATCTCGTACGGATCTCGCGACAGACCTGATACCCGTCGATACCAGGCAGCATGAGATCTAAAAGAATCAGGTTCGGTTTGTAAGTGTCAAAGGCAACCAGTGCCCGTTCGCCATCGTGGACCATCATAGTGTCAAAGCATTCTTTTGTCAGATATAATGAGACCAGTTCAGCGATATTTTCATCGTCATCGACGATCAGTATTTTCTGTTTGTTCATAGATGTATACTCCTCCCGTATATAGATGCATTTATCTATACTGATTCACTTTAAAGTTTCCCCTTATACTATCCCTTATTTTAACTTTTATTTCAGCTCAGCGATCGTTACGCCGGCGTCACCTTCGCCAAATGCGCCAAGGCGGAATGATTTGACATGTTTCTGCCGTTTCAGATATTTATGGATACCGGCTCTTAAAGCTCCGGTTCCTTTACCGTGAACGATTCTTACAGAACTGAGGTGTGCAAGCGAGGCGTCGTCCAGATATTTATCCAGCTCGGCGATCGCTTCATCGACTGTTTTACCAAGAAGGTTGATCTCAGGACTGATCGCAAGAGATTTGCCCATCTTGACTTTGCCTTTACCGGTCTGACGGGTTCTTTTGGCAAATGAATATGCCGGCGCTTCATCGATGATCTCCAGATCGGAAATATTAACTGTGGAACGTAAGATTCCCATCTGTACGGTGACATTTCCCTTGGAATCCGGAAGTGAAGTGACAGATCCGGTCAGGTTCATACTCAGTACCTTGACAGATTCTCCAAGTTTGAAATCACTTGGTTTGTAAGCCTTTTTTGGTTTCTTGGTATCTGTCTTCATGGAATTCTGTGTCGCGTTCATCTTCTTGCGGAGACGCTCACGTTCCTTTTCCATCTCGGCAACGGAGATATTGGCTTTGCCGAATTTGTGGAAATTACGCATGGTCTCATCGGCTGTTTCCTTGGCATCGGCCAGGATCTCATGAGCCTTTTCATTGGCCTCGCGGATGATACGGTCACGCTGTTCTTCTAATTTATCACGTTTCTGACGGGTCTCTTCTTCGAGACGTGCCAGTTCACGTTTGTAGTGTTCGATCTCTTCCTGCTCTTTCCGGATGGTACGTTTACTTGTCTCCAGATCGGTTAACAGGTCTTCGAAGGATTCATCCTGTTCGGTCAGATGTGTCTTGGCATCTTCGATGATATAATCCGGAAGTCCGAGTTTTCCTGCGATGGCAAATGCATTACTCTTTCCCGGAATACCGATCAGAAGGCGGTAAGTCGGACTGAGCGTCTCTACATCGAATTCACAACAGGCATTTTCAACGCCCGGTGTGGAAAGTGCGAAGACTTTCAGTTCGCTGTAGTGTGTCGTTGCCATGGTACGGATGCCTCTCTGGTGCAGATAGCTTAAGATGGCGATCGCAAGAGCAGCACCTTCGGTAGGGTCGGTTCCTGCATTCAACTCATCGAACAGTACCAGAGAATGTTCGTCTACATGTTTTAAGAACGAAACGATATTCGTCATATGAGAAGAGAAGGTACTGAGGCTCTGCTCGATACTCTGCTCATCTCCGATATCGGCATATACATTTTCAAAAATTGCCAGTTCCGAACGGTCCAGCGCAGGAATATGAAGTCCTGCCTGACCCATCAGGGTAAATAATCCGACCGTCTTTAACGAAACGGTCTTACCGCCGGTGTTCGGTCCGGTTACGATCAGAAGGTCGAAGGTATCACCGAGTGTGACGGTGATCGGAACGACTTTCTTCTTATCTAACAGCGGATGGCGGCCCTCACGGATATGGATCCGGCCTTCTGTATTGAAGATTGGCTTGCTTGCGTTCATGTTGATTGCGAGATTTCCTCTTGCAAATATGAAATCCAGCTCCGTCATGACTTTGTAGTCGGTGCGGATGGAGTCGATATATTCTGCAACATCGGCGCTTAAGCGTGCAAGGATCACTTGGATCTCTTCCTGCTCTTTGCCGTAAAGCTCTTTTAAATCATTATTCAGTTTTACAACAGACATCGGTTCGATGAACAGGGTAGAACCTGTGGCAGACTGGTCATGGATCAGACCAGATACCTGGCTTCTGTATTCGGCTTTGACCGGGATACAGTAGCGGTCCCCGCGCATGGTGATGATCGCATCCTGCAGATAGGTACGGAGCGAACCGTTGACCAGAGAAGATAATGTAGAATGTACTTTATCATTGATCTGGTTCATGGAACGGCGGATCTGCTTTAATGTACTGCTGGCATCATCACTGATCTCATCTTCGTCAATAATGCATCGGCGGATCTCAGTGCTTACCAGTGTCAGTGGCTCGATTTGCTGGAAGAAAGCATCCAGACAGTCTTCTGCATCGTCCACAGTCTCGTGACGGCCGTAAGCTTTGATCTGCCCTGCATTTTCCAGAAGCTTACAGATACGCAAAAGCTCTCCGCTTCCGAGCGCGGCACCGACTTCCAGACGCTTTAAGGATTCCCCGACCGGATTACAGCTTCCGAAAGAAGGACGTCCCTTCTTAATGATACGGGTAAATGCGGCGGTAGTCTGTTCTTGTGCGGCTTCGATATCCGTGATGGATGTCATCGGTTTTAATCTCTTGCAGCGTTCCTTGCCGCCAAAAGAAGTTGCCTGTTCTATTAAGATGTCAATAATTTTATGATATTCTAATTTGGTTAATGTTTTTTTATTCATGTTTCTCACCTGAACTTATTCTATGTTACTGTTCATACAGTAGCTGTGGTCAGTACCTATTCTACCTTATTTGGACGATAAAGAAAAGGATAAATATTGAACATTCCAATTCCATACGGTATACTATAAAAAGGATTGCAAAGGAGACGAAAGAGCTGATGGATGAGCAGAAACCTCTGGAAAATGAGCAGGGAGAACCTGGGGAAAAAACAGAAAAATCAGAATATTCATTTATGCAGGAGACGATCAAAGACGAGAACAGCCGTGGGAAAAAGTACCGTAAAGACTTGCTTCGTATGGCGGGGCTTGGAGTGGCGTTCGGTGTATGTGCCTGCATTAGTTTTTCTGCGCTCAAACCATGGCTGGATGAAAAGTTTCCCGGAGATTCGCAGGAAGTTGTAATACCGGAAGAAAAAGAGGAAGAAAAGTCGGATGAAACCACTGCAGATAGCGGCGATGACAGCACAGTACAGACGCTGGGCATTGACAGTTACAGAGAACTTCAGAAAGCAATGAACACAGTAGCATCCGAAGCCGCAAAATCGGTAGTTGAGGTCATCGGTATCTCGGGAGAGCAGGACTGGACGGAAGAATCTTATGATAATAAGAACAGTGTGTCCGGACTGATCATTGCGGATAATGGACAGGAACTTCTGATATACGGCAAGACTTCTATATTAAGAAATACAAAAGAGATTCATATCAGATTCGCAGACGGGACAACGAAGCAGGCTTCTATGAAGAAGAAGGATGAAAGTCTTGGGTTTGCGATCTATGCTGTAGCCAAAAGCAGCATCGGGCAGTCAACCTGGCAGCAGATCAGTATTGCAACTCTTGGCAGTTCCGGTTCGGTACAGAAAGGAGATGCTGCGGTGGTTCTCGGAAAACCGTTCGGTTATGCGGGAGCGGTTGGATTCGGAACGATTGCGAGCAGCAGAAATGAACTGGACGGGGATGACGGAAGTTATCCGCTTCTTTGTACAGACATTGGTGCGGCAGAGGACGGGACAGGCGTGATCGTCAATTTGTCGGGAGAAGTAGTCGGAATTATTGATCAGAGTATTTCCGATAATAGCAGTAAAAGGCTGGTAACCGGGTATGGAATTTCAGGTTTAAAATCAGAGATTGAATTGTTGTCTAACGGACAGGCTGTGCCGTATGTCGGTATTCGTGGACTGGATGTGACGGCAGAGATCGAAGCTCAGGGAATTCCAAATGGAGTATACGTCCAGACAGTAGAGCCGGATTCTCCGGCAATGGCAGCAGGAATCCAGAGCGGGGATATAATCACAGAGGCTGCAGGCAAGAAGATATCGTCGCTGGCGGTCTATCAGAGTGTGATGCGTGACCAGAAAAGCGGCAGCAAGATAAGACTCAAAGGACAGAGACAGGGATCCGGCGGTTATGTGGATATTTCATTTGACGTGACAGTCGGAAGCAAGGAGTAGGCTTGCCGGATGCTTCCGGGGAGATGTTTCGATCGTTGTAAAATATAGAATAATATTAATATAGAATATAGAAAGAGGAAATAAGATGAGATATATCAACACCCTTCACGAAGGAGAAACAATCAGAAATGTATATTTGTGCAAAGGAAAGCGTTCTGCGGAGACCAGAAACGGAAGACCATATGATAATCTGATCCTTCAGGATAAGACCGGGACACTTGACGGGAAAGTATGGGATCCGAATTCCGGCGGAATCGCAGATTATGATGAGATGGATTTTATTGAAGTATATGGTGAAATCATCAGCTATAATAACAATCTGCAGCTTAACATTAAGCAGATCCGTAAAGCACAGGAGGGTGAATATATCGCCGCCGATTATATGCCGACAACGGAGAAGAGTACAGATGGCATGTATGAGGAACTGCTTGGATATATTAAGAAAGTAGAGAACCAGTATCTGAGACAGGTGCTGGAGTATTATTTTGTAAAAGACGAGACATTTATTCGTAATTTCAAGGGACATTCCGCTGCAAAGACGGTTCATCATGGATTCGCCGGAGGACTTCTGGAACATACATTAAGTGTTGTGAAGTTCTGTGACTATATGGTGGGAGCATATCCGATCCTGAATAAGGACTTGCTTTTCACAGCAGCGATCTGCCACGATATCGGAAAGACGAAGGAATTATCTTCCTTCCCGGAAAATGATTACACAGATGAAGGACAGCTTCTGGGACATATTGTAATCGGTGTGGAGATGATCGGAGATGCAGTCCGCAATATCCCGGACTTCCCGGAGAAACTTGCGAATGAATTAAAACACTGTATCGTTGCACATCACGGAGAACTGGAATACGGTTCACCGAAGAAACCGGCACTTGCCGAGGCGATGGCACTGAATCTTGCAGACAATGCAGATGCCAAGATGCAGACACTGACAGAGTTATTCAAAGATAAAAAAGGAAATGACTGGCTGGGATATAACCGCCTGTTTGAATCAAATATCAGAAAGACAGTTATCTAATGATGCAGAAGAATGAAATAGTAAAGGTAAAAATAGAAGATATCGGAGTCGGAGGAGAAGGCATCGGCAAGGTGGATGGATACACGTTGTTTATCAAAGATGCCATCATCGGGGATGTTGTAGAGGCGAAAGTAATGAAAGCCAAGAAGAATTACGGCTATGCCCGCCTGATGAATGTCCTGACTCCATCAAAAGACCGTGTGGAAGAGCCGGTCTGTCCGATGGCAAGAAAATGCGGCGGCTGTCAGATCCAGGAGATGAAGTATCCGGCACAGCTTGCATTTAAAGAAGCAAAGGTACGCGGCAATCTGGAGCGAATCGGAGAAGTTCCGACAGAACTTCTGGATCAGATCATGCATCCGGCTGTCGGCATGGACGGAGAAGGAATGCAGCCGTTCCGCTACCGGAATAAGGCGCAGTTCCCGATCGGAACAGATAAAGACGGCAGAGTGATCGCCGGGTTCTATGCCGGAAGAACACACAGCATTATCGAGAATACAGACTGCGCGCTTGGTGTGGAAGTCAACGAAGAGATCCTGAACTGTATTCTGGACTTCATGGAAGAATTCAAAATTCCGGCATACGATGAAGTGAAGCATAAAGGACTGGTACGCCATGTACTGCTCCGTTACGGATTCAAGACAGATGAAATCATGGTATGTCTGGTCATCAATGGAAAGACGATTCCGCACTGTCATGATCTGGTCGGACGGCTACGTCAGATTCCGGGTATGACAAGCATCACTCTCAGTACGAACACAGCGAAGACGAATGTGATCATGGGCGATACGATCCGCCTTCTGTGGGGACAGGAGTTCATCACAGACTATATCGGTGAGATCAAGTACCAGATATCTCCGCTGTCATTCTACCAAGTGAATCCGGTCCAGACAGAGAAATTATACGGACTGGCATTAGACTATGCAGGCCTGACCGGCAATGAGGCGGTGTGGGACCTGTACTGTGGAATCGGAACGATTTCCCTGTTCCTTGCAAAGAAAGCAAAGCAGGTATATGGCGTGGAGATCGTACCGCAGGCCATTGACGATGCGAAGAATAATGCAAAGATCAATGACATTACGAATGCGGAATTCTATGTAGGTAAGGCAGAAGAAGTCCTGCCGGAGTATTACAAAGAATATGAAAAGACACATAACGGAGAGACCGCACACGCAGATGTGATCGTGGTCGATCCGCCGAGAAAAGGCTGTGAGGAATCCCTGCTTCAGACGATCGTGGATATGCAGCCGGAGAAAGTTGTGTATGTAAGCTGCGACAGTGCGACACTTGCGCGGGATGTGAAGTTCTTAAGAGCGAATGGGTATGAGCTTAAGGATGTGACGCCTGTGGATCAGTTTCCGCATACGGTGCATGTGGAAGTCGTGTGTTGTCTACATCGGGTGAATTCGTAGAAGTCCTTAATTTTAGGCACTTTGCGAGGTATATGAGTTTCACACCAACAGGCAAACAGGGCAAGAAAAAGCAGATTATGAATGGCATCGAAGTGTCAGTAGTATTGC
>OGCQ01004118.1_pt1 | contig 12146 bp, 11 predicted proteins | sample 1570161 | NCBI WGS metagenome assembly OGCQ01 (sample SAMEA4384402, study PRJEB24528) | human gut metagenome
TTTTATCGACCGGCAAGGACGGACGGTTATCCCGCCGACCTGGAGCTATCCGGTCGGTAGTCAGGAGATGGATTATCTGTTTAAAGGAGGCTATTGTGCCGTCTTCGACAATGCCCGGCAATGTGGTTTGATCGATCGCAATGGACAATGGAAAGTTGCACCTCGATACGATTATATTTATATGCCCGAAGAAGGACTTCGGATACTTCAAAAAGGAGATCGGTGGGGGGTTTTGGGTGATTCGTTACAAATCCTTATGCCAGTGGAATACGATTGGCTGAAAATAGTACCCGAAGGGATAGTCTGTATTCAGGGGGGCAAGCAACAAGTGATCGGAAAAGATGGAAAAACGGTGGTCCGGCCTTTTGTATATGATGCTATCCTTCCCCTGTATTATTCTACTGGAGAATATTTCGATAATGGAGAAGAAAGGATGAACCGAAGCCGCTATTTTTCTTATTCGGTTTGGAATCCCAAAGGAAACCGGTATGGACTGATGGATGCAGAAGGTAAACGGATTACAGAGGCTCTTTATAGTGATATCGAGGCCTTGTCGGATGATCTCTATCTATGCTCTATAGAGGATGGACTTTACCGGATAACCTTGAATTATAACAGATAAACTTTTTCAAGGCTGCTAAACAGGATAAATCTTTGCCAGAGAATGAATTTATTTTGTAAATTTGACGCGAATTGGTAAATAGGATTGGACCGACAAAAAGTGTATACTTATGAAATATCTGGCAAGATTTATTATGTGGCTGGCCGGCTGGAAATACAAAGGTGAATTGCCTGCAGAGAAAAAAGCGGTGATTATATCTGTTCCTCATACTTCGAATTGGGATTTCTTCTGGGGAGAACTGGCTTTTTTGAGTCAGGGTATTCCGGCTTTTATTTTGATGAAGAAGGAATTCTTCTTTTTTCCGCTCGGGATGATTCTGCGGGCATTGAATGTGATACCGGTGGATCGCGGTAATAAAGATAGTCAGTTGGTAGAGCAGATGATTACCGAGTTTAAACAACGCGATTCGATGTATTTGTGTATCACCCCTGAAGGAAGCCGTAAAAAGCGGAAGAAATGGAAGAAGGGTTTTTTGGTTATTGCGAAAGCGGCAGGTGTTCCGGTTTATTTGGGCCGCATCGATTATAAAGGAAAATATTGTGAAGTGGGGCCTTTGTTTTATCCGACGGAGGATGTGGATGCTGATTTAGCCTATATTATGAGTACTTACCACGATGCTAATCCAAAGTATCCGGAGAATTTTTCTAATGGTAATTAGTACGCTCCGGAGAATAGTTTTTTTCGGTAGCGTATGTATTTTTCTTGGAAGTGCCGGAGGAGGTAGCGGTAACCAAGAAAAGAGGCAGAAGCCTGTTTTGACAGAAGAAGTACCGAAAATCACCGTTGAGCGTGTCGCTGCGGATACCACCGGACAAAAAGAAGATTCCGGAACCGAACGGAGGATGCGCCAATTAGGATTGGTGGATATCGGGGAGGTCGATCCTACGATTGCTGTACATTTGGTGTATGCTACATCCGATAATTTTGCCGGAAAGGTGCTGTATCGGGATATCCGGAAAGCATTTCTGTTACCGGAGGCCGCCGAGCGTTTAGCAGAAGCCCAGCGAAAGTTGAAACTTCTGAGGCCGGAATTGAGTCTGCTCGTATATGATGCAGCCCGTCCGATGAAGGTGCAGCAAGAAATGTGGGATTTGGTCAAAGGGACTGAAAACCGGGTGTATGTCAGTAATCCCCGGAGTGGTGGATTGCATAATTACGGTGCTGCTGTCGATCTGACTTTGGTCGATTCTTTAGGACATGTTTTGCCGATGGGAAGTGAGTTCGATTATTTCGGGGAGGAGGCGAGGCCTGACCGGGAGGAGGCGATGGTGAAGCAAGGGCGGATTATTTTACCTCATTTGCACAACCGGAGGTTATTGCGTAAAGTGATGACCGATGCGGGATTCCGGGTTCTTCCCAGCGAATGGTGGCATTTTAATCTAATGTCGAGGGCAGAAGCGAGGGTGCGGCTGAAAGTGATAGAATAGTTTATATAAATCTGATTGAATGAATACGACGATCATCGGTGTTGCCGGAGGTACGGCATCGGGGAAATCTACTTTGGTAAAAAAGTTGCAAGAGGCGTTTGAAGGAGAAAGTGTCATCACGCTTTGTCATGATTATTATTATAAAGCGCATGACGATTTGTCTTTCGAAGAACGAACAAAGCTGAATTACGATCATCCCGGTGCTTTCGATACCGATATGATGATTGAAGATATCATGAAACTGAAAAAGGGACGATCTGTTTTCCGGCCCGTTTATTCTTTTGTCAATCATAACCGTACGGATAAGACCGTCAAAGTCGAGCCGGCACAGGTGATTATTATCGATGGAATCCTTATTCTGGAAAACCGGACTTTACGCGAATTGATGGACGTGAAAGTATATGTAGATACCGATCCCGATGTGCGCTTAGGACGCCGTTTGTTACGGGATGTGCAGGAACGAGGGCGTAGTATAGAGTCGGTATTGACCCAATATTTTTGTACGGTAAAACCGATGCACGATGAGTTCGTAGAACCTTCGAAACGTTATGCCGATATTATTATCCCGGAAGGAGGGTTCAATTCTGTTGCGGTCAGTATGTTGATTCATAATATTAATTCATTGATTCACCATGAATCGGAAAGGGATAGGAGATGAAAATAGCATTGGTACAATCCCCTTTGGCCTGGGGAGAGCTGCAGGAGAATTTACAGAATTTTGACAAAAAAATGGCGGAGTGTGAGGATTGTGATGTAATTCTACTCCCTGAGATGTTCACTTCGGGCTGTATGATGATAAAGAAGTCGGCAGAGGTGGCGTTTGCCGCTAAGGAATCTGTCGCAAATGCATATCCTGTCGTAGAAGAAAAGATGCTGGCTTGGGCGAAACGTCAGCATGCTTTGGTAATGGGATCGACGGTTTACCGGGAAAATGGAAAATATTATAATCGCTTGATTGCTGCTTTTCCTGAGGGAAATTGCCGGTATTATGACAAACGGCATTGTTTCAGAATGGGCGGGGAGAACGAGCATTTTACTCCCGGAGACCTGCAGTTGACTTTCGAATTTCGGGGAGTAAAGATAGCTGCTTTTATTTGTTATGATTTGCGCTTCCCGGTTTGGTGCAGGAACACACAAAATTATGATCTGGCTGTTTTCGTGGCGAATTGGCCGGAATCGCGCCGCGAAGTCTGGAAAACATTGCTGAAAGCCAGAGCGATTGAAAATCAGGCTTTTGTTGCTGGCGTCAATTGTGTCGGAGAAGATGATAACGGTTTGACCTATTCCGGTGATTCGATGGTTGCCGATGCCCGGGGGAGGGAGGTCGGAAGTACCTCTCCCGGAAATGAAGCCATTATCCGGGTGGAACTGGATATAGAGAAATTGAGGCAATTCAGAAAAAAATTTCCGGTATTGGACGACCGGGATGACTTTCTTTTCCGGGAGAAATGAGGCTAAAACGGAGTTTTTGTTATCTTTGTGCACCTTTATTCAAACGTTTGTTATAATTTTAATCGATATAAAATGAAAAGTATATTAATGACATTCATGGGAGTTGGAACAATAATGAATCTGACTGCCGGGAATTTGTCGGAAGACCGGACAGATCAGCCACAAACCGATGGCGGTAAGGTATTGACTATGGAGGAAGCGGTACTTGGGTATCAGCTTTATCCGAAGAATTTGTATATTCAATGGCAGGGAGACCGGAACGTACTGACTTATCCGGAAGGGACGAACCTGATGGGTGAGGTGGCCGGAAAAGAAAAACCCGAAGTATTGATGACATTAGCTGAACTGAATCGTTTGCTGGAGGCGGATTTGAAGGGATGGCCCCAATATGAATGGAAAGATGGCCGTACCCTGGTGATTATGCGCCAGGGAAAAAGATATGAGATCGATACCGATAAAAAAGTGTTGGCGTATGTTTTTCCTATTGCCAAAGGAGCACAGAATGTGACCTCTAACGGACAGGAATTACTGGCTTATACGAAGGCTAACAATTTATATTATGTAGATGCTAACGGGAATGAATTTGCCGTTACTTCCGATGAAGATCCGAATATAGTCAACGGACAAACGGTGAGCCGGAATGAATTCGGGATCAACGGAGGCATTTTCTGGTCTCCGGATGGCAAACAACTTGCTTTCTATCGCAAGGACGAAAGTCAGGTAGGAACCTTCCCTTTGCTGGATATCAATTCCAGGATGGGGACTTTGCGGGAGATCAAATATCCTATGGCAGGAATGAAATCCGAGCAAATCAGTCTGGGGGTTTATCAGGTTGCTTCGGGTAAGACCGTTTTTTTAGACGTAGATGACTTCGGGCGGGAACAATACCTGACGAACATAGCCTGGAGTCCGGCTTCCGATTATATTTATGTGCAGGTACTCGACAGGGCTCAGAAACACATGAAATTGAATCAATACAGTGCCAAAACCGGTGAATTTGTGAAGACCTTACTCGAAGAGCAGAACGAGCGCTATATAGAACCTTTGACCCCGATCGTGTTTTTGAAAAACGATCCATCCCGGTTTATTTACCGGACGAATAACCGGGATGGCTATTTTAGTCTTTATCTGTGTGAGGCTGCAACCGGAAAAGTGTTGAAAAGGCTGACCGATGTGAATGCCGATGTCGAAATGGTGGGGCAGGATGATAAGTTTGTGTATTATACTTCGGCTGAAGTAAGTCCTGTCGATAATCATTTGTTCAGGGTGGAAGTGAAAAGCGGAAAGAAAACCCGTTTGACACAGGCCGAAGGTTGGCATAAAGTGACGATGAGTGGCGATATGAAGTATTTTGTAGACAATTATAGTAGTCTGAAAGTGCCTCGTGTGATTCTGCTGGTACAAAATGACGGGAAAAAAGTGAAAGAATTGTTGAAGGCGGAAGATCCTACCAAAGATTATAATTTCGGTGAGATTACGTTGGGTACGGTAAAGAGTGCCGATGGTAAGTTCAATAATTATTATCGTCTGATCAAACCCATGAATTTCGATGCTTCCCGGAAATATCCGGTTATCGTTTATGTTTATGGGGGGCCGCATTCACAGATGGTAAAGAATACCTGGCAGGCAGAAATGCGTCGTTGGGAAATGTATATGGCACAACACGGTTATGTGGTTTTTGTCATGGATAACCGGGGTACTTCGAATCAGGGGGCTGAATTTGAAAAAGCGATTCACGGACAATGTGGTCAGGCTGAAATGGCTGATCAGATGGAAGGAATTAAGTTGCTGAAATCTTTACCATATGTCGATGCCGACCGGATCGGTGTGCATGGATGGAGTTACGGTGGTTTTATGACGATTTCCCTGCTTACCAATCATCCCGACGTATTTAAAGTGGCTGTTGCCGGTGGTCCGGTGATCGATTGGAAATGGTACGAAGTGATGTACGGCGAACGTTATATGGATTCCCCCCATACCAATCCGGAAGGATATGCAAAGGTAAGCCTCATTCATAAAGCCAGGGATCTCAAGGGAAAATTACTGATCTGTCAGGGAGCTATCGATAATACGGTGGTTTGGGAACATAGCCTGAGCTTTATCCGGGAATGTATTAAAAATAATATACAGGTAGACTACTTTCCCTATCCCTGTGCCGAGCACAACGTTATGGGAAAAGACCGGATTCACCTGATGCAAAAGGTGACCGATTATTTTGAGGATTATTTGAAATAGAAAGGAGAATTGTAATCAGAGAAAGGATGAGGCTATCCGATTTTGAAGTTGTCCTTCAATGGGATAGCCTCGTTTTTAAGAAATTTTATTTTCTTCCGTGATGACGGATAAAGAATGAGCGTAAGTTCAAATTCTTTTTATCAGAAGGGAGTAAAGACCGTACTTTGAGATTATCACTATCATTATCAATTGCAACATAGGAATAAGAGTACGGAGAGCCATTGATATATTCCGTTTTAATGGTTTTATCCGTATTTAAAACGTATGTCATGTTTTCGCTATATTCGTTTTCGTAATTTTGTTCCGAATCTTTCTCGTAATATTCCTCCGTATACGAAACCGGGAAATAAGCCGATGCCTTCCCTAGCATACCGACTAACGCAAAAACATCGGCATCCTCCATATCAAGGACCTTTGCCTGTCCCAAAGTATATTGTCCCAGTTCATTCTTCTCTTCCCCATACTCGATTGTACAAGTAGAACCGTATTCATATTTTTCTTCATCTTCTGTACTTTCTTCCTTGGTAACCACCTTGATCAGGTTTCCATCTTTCCAGGTGTAAGTCGCCTTGTAGCTTCCTTGAGAAGAAAAGCTTTCCCCATCCTCTTTCCCACTCTCGCTGGAAGATTCTGTATAAGATACTAACTGACCGTTTCCGTTGTATGAAAATGAAATCTTACCGCTACCTTTATAGCTGTAACCATCCTCATTATAATTCCAGGATGCGCTGATGCCTGTGACGTATCCGTCACTGTTAAACGACACTTTGGCTTCTTCATAATCGATCTCGCCATACACGTAAGAATTATTTTTAACTTGAGTGCAACGATTGTTATCATCGTACACGAAAGTGTAATCCCCGATACGGGAAGGTAACTTTCCGGCGTATGTGATTGCCGGCCCTTGTGGGATTTTGTCATCATCATCATCGTTACAAGCTGAAAATAAGCACACTACCATGAGTGCTGTTCCTCATAATAATTTTTTCATTTGTTTTTCTATTAAAAATTTATAAATAATCGGTTTGCAAAATTAATTAAGCCCATTGAAAAATCCAATTCATAAATTTTTTTATATAAATAGGTTCGGTCAAAAAAATCGGATACACTCTGATTTTCACTTTTTATATCTAACTTTGCAATTTAAATCCATCATAAAAGAAGTTATGCGTATCGATATATTAAGTGTGGTGCCTGAATTACTGGTGAGTCCGTTGAACCATTCGATTATCAAGCGGGCGCAGGATAAGGGAATTGTAGAGATTCATATTCACAATATCCGGGATTGGTCGAAAGATAAGTTCCGGAAGGTAGACGATTACCCTTTCGGGGGAGAAGCGGGGTTGGTGATGATGATTCAACCGGTATTCGATTGTATTAACGAGCTGACTTCACAGAGGCAGTATGATGAGATTATCTATACAGCTCCGGATGCTCCGACCTTTAATCAGAAAATGGCGAACGAATTGTCTTTGAAGGAGAACATCATGATTTTGTGCGGTCACTATAAAGGGATCGACCAGCGTATACGGGATTATCTCGTGACCAGGGAAATATCGGTGGGGGATTATGTCCTGACGGGAGGAGAATTGCCTGCCTGTATTATGACGGATGCGATCGTAAGGCTGATTCCCGGGGCGATGAACGATGAGAGTTCGGCTTTGAGTGATTCTTTTCAGGATGATCTGTTAGCGCCTCCTGTATATACTCGTCCTGCGGAATTCAACGGTTGGCGGGTTCCTGATATCCTGCTGTCCGGTAATCATGCTAAAATACGGGAATGGCAGGAGAAGGTCGCTTATGAACGGACGAAAACATTGCGTCCTGATTTACTCGGGGAGCAAGGAGATTTTTGATCGTTTTTTTTATAAAATAATTAATTGTAAAACAGATTATTATTCTTACCTTTGCGGCCGTATTCAAAATAATGTCTAACTCATTAGATAGGAAACAATTAAATTTATGTCAGAAGAACAAAAAGAGATGCAGGTGGAAGCTGCAGAAAAAGCCGCAAAGAAAGTAGCTCCGGTAACAACCGCTGAGCCGGAAGAAAATTTTGATTGGGATGCCTATGAAAACGACGCCGTGGTACCGGCATCCGAAAAAGATGCGTTAACTCAAAAATACGCAGAAACTCTTTCTAAAGTAGGAGAGAAAGAAGTTGTTGAAGGAACCGTAATCTCTATGAACAAAAGAGAGGTTGTGGTGAACATCGGCTACAAATCTGACGGTATCATCTCATTGAACGAATTCCGTTACAATCCGGAACTGAAAGTGGGAGATAAAGTAGAAGTTTATGTAGAAACTCAGGAAGACAAAAAAGGTCAGTTGACCCTTTCACACAAACAGGCTCGTGCTCTGCGCAGCTGGGATCGTGTGAACGAAGCGTTGGAAAAAGACGAAATCATCAAAGGTTTTGTTAAATGTCGTACCAAGGGCGGTATGATCGTTGACGTATTCGGTATCGAAGCCTTCTTACCGGGTTCTCAGATCGACGTTAAACCGATCCGTGATTACGATGTATATGTCGGTAAAACAATGGAATTCAAAGTGGTTAAAATCAACCAGGAATTCAATCACACAAAGCTCTTATCGAAGCTGAACTCGAACAGCAGAAGAAAGACATTATTTCTAAACTGGAAAAAGGACAGGTACTTGAAGGAACTGTTAAAAATATCACTTCTTACGGTGTATTCATCGACCTCGGTGGCGTAGACGGATTGATCCACATCACCGACCTGTCATGGGGCCGTGTAAATCATCCGAATGAAATTGTGACGCTCGATCAGAAACTGAACGTGGTTATTCTGGACTTCGATGATGAGAAGAAACGTATCGCTTTAGGTCTGAAACAATTGACTCCACATCCTTGGGATGCTCTGAGTGCTGACCTGAAAGTAGGGGATACTGTAAAAGGTAAAGTAGTGGTTATGGCTGATTACGGTGCATTTGTCGAAATTGCTCCGGGTGTTGAAGGGCTGATCCACGTTTCTGAAATGTCATGGTCTCAGCACCTGCGTTCTGCTCAGGATTTCATGAAAGTGGGAGATGAAGTAGAAGCAGTTGTATTGACCCTGGACCGTGACGAACGGAAAATGTCTTTGGGTATCAAACAGCTGAAGTCCGATCCATGGCAAAATATTGAAGAGAAATACGGTGTAGGTACCAAACATACCGCTACTGTACGCAACTTCACGAACTTCGGTGTATTTGTAGAAATCGAAGAAGGGGTTGACGGATTGATTCATATCTCCGATCTGTCCTGGACGAAGAAAGTAAAACATCCGGCAGAATTTACTCAGATCGGTGCTCCGATTGAAGTAGTTGTATTGGAAATCGATAAAGAAAACCGTCGCTTGAGCTTAGGTCACAAACAATTGGAAGAAAACCCATGGGATGTATTCGAAACGATCTTCACCGTTGATTCCGTACACGAAGGTACGATTACCGAAATTTTCGATAAGGGTGCTGTAGTTGCATTACCTTATGGTGTTGAAGGATTCGCTACTCCCCGCCACTTAGTGAAAGAAGACGGAAGTCAGGCTAAAGTGGATGAAAAATTGGAATTCAAAGTGATCGAATTCAACAAGGCCGCTAAACGGATCATCGTTTCTCATTCACGTGTATTCGAAGATGCTCAGAAATCAGAAGAGAAAGCAAAGAAGAACGCTGAAGAGAAATCTACTAAAAAAGCGGTTAAACAGGTGAAAGAAAAATTGGAAAAAACCACTTTGGGAGATATCACCGAGTTAGCTGCTTTGAAAGAACAGATGACTGCCGATGCAGCTGCTGCTAAAGAAGAGAACAAAGATTAATCTCAGATTTCAGATTCTGGATTTCAGATGAGATGCATTTGGAAAAGTCTTCGTAACTTGCAAACGAAATCTCAACCTGAAATTGCAGATCGGAAATGAAGTTTGAATTAACAATATTGGGAAGCGGGTCATCCATTCCTACTTCCAATAGAAACTCTGCCGCTCAGGTACTTCATGTACTTGGGCGGTATTTTCTTATCGATTGTGCCGAAGCTACCCAACATCAGCTCAGGCGTTTTCATGTACCTTATAATAAGATCAATCACATCTTTATTTCTCATCTCCATGGAGATCATTTTTTTGGATTGATCGGTTTCTTATCCACTCTTTCTTTACAAGGCAGACGGGGAGAAATGCACATTTATGCAGAACCGCGTTTACAGGAACTGATCGGGTGCCAGATGAAAATCTTGCATAGCCGTTTCACTTTTCCTTTGTTTTTTCATGCCTTATCCCGCCGCGAAGAGGTGATTTATGAAGATAAAGTGGTTACTGTGACGGCTTTCCCGTTGAAACATCATTATGACACACCCGTTAGTGGGTTTCTTTTCCGGGAAAAAGAACGTGAAAGGACTATCCTGAAAGATCGGACTGCTGCCTGGAACGTACCGATAGCATTTATGCAATACCTGAAACGGGGGGAAGATTTTATAACTCCGGAGGGGGAGATTGTGGCTAACGAACTTTTGACGGTAGCACCGCCACCGGCCCGTTCCTTCGCTTATATGACAGATACTTTGTTTCGGGAACGTTTTGCCGATTATGTCAGGGGGGTGGATTTACTCTATCACGAAGCGACCTATATGAATGCTGATGCTGTTTTAGCGAAAGAAAGTTATCACAGCACTACGGGGCAAGCAGCCCGTATTGCTGAGTTAGCCGGAGTCGGAAAATTATTATTGGGTCATTTTTCGGCCCGTTATACGGAATGCTCGGAACTTTTGGCTGAAGCACGGGAAGTCTTTCCCAACACTTTTTTGTGTTCTGACGGAGATTTTTTTGAAGTACCTGCTGTAAAAAGAAGAAGCTGATGATCGATACCCGGAGAAAGTGTGATATATTTGCGCTGAATTAATAATCTGAAAATATTTTTTGAATGAGAACATGTGCTTTATTCCTGTTAGAGGCATGGATGTGTTGTGTGGCCTGTACCTCTGAACAAAATTCGAAGGTGAATATTAATGTTGTACGTGCCGATTCGTTATTGAATCAGGTGCTGGCTCTTTATGAAGTGAAAGAATATGGGTTATTGCTGGAGAATTATCCTCCGAAAGAAAACGAACGAGCGACCTATCTGGCCGATAATGCACAGCAGAAAACCAATCAAAGAGTCTCTTATCTTTGGCCGTATTCCGGTATGGTATCCGGTTGTGTTTCGCTGTATAAGACCACAGGAGATGAAAAATATAAACAATTGTTGGAAAATCGTATACTACCTGGGTTGGAGAAATACTGGGACGGTAAACGGGAACCCTATTGTTACCAGTCTTATCCGATGCAATTCGGGTATAGTGACCGTTATTATGATGATAATGACTGGTTGGCTATCGACCTTTGTGATTATTATGCTTTGACGAAAGATCCGGCGGTTTTGGAAAGAGCGAAAGAGCTACACCGGTATATTTACAGCGGCTGGGATGAAGTATTAGGAGGAGGGATTTATTGGTGTGAACAGAAGAAATTGTCTAAGAACACCTGTTCGAATGCACCTGCTACGGTTTTATGTATGAAATTGTATAACCTGACTTCCGATCCTGATTATCTCGATCTGGCCAAGAAGACTTATCGATGGACCAAAGAAAATTTGTGCGATCCCTCGGATGGTGTGTATTGGGATAATATTAATCTGGAAGGGAATATAGCTAAGCAGAAATATACCTATAATAGCGGGCAAATGATTCAGGCCGGCGTGTTATTGTTCCAGGCGACCGGTGACAGCACCTATTTGAAAGATGCTCAGGTGACGGCAAAAGGAGCTCACGGATATTTTCGGAAAATGCAGCCTGTTCAGGGGGGAGAAGCGATGTTTTATACCAGTTCGCCTTGGTTCAATGTGATCCTGTTCCGGGGATTAAAAGCTTTGTATGAAGTGGATAAAAATCCGGTATATGTAAAGGCGATGATGGAAAATACAGATTATGCCTGGAAAGAGACCCGGGATGAACATGGACTGTTGAATGGAGATTGGTCGGGTAATCACAAAGACGAACACAAATGGTTGCTGAATAATGCCTGTATGGTAGAAATGTATTCGGAAGCGGCTCAGCTTGACTGGTGATCTGTAAATTTGAATGAATAATAGTGAACCTTCGTTGTCGGTACCGATCCGGACGGAGGTTCATTTTTTTAAGGACTGGGAATACTAGGGCAGGGGTATTTTCTACTGTCACCGAAGAGTAAAAACAATTCTTTGCGGGCTTTTTCCAGATTCTGACGATAGTTTTTTTGTCCGAGTTTGTCGATTTTATTTGTAAGTATATAATTATCCGGATAATAGGTTTTTCCATCATTCATCCTGAATTGCGTTTCCAGCTGCATATAGTGATTCAGGTCACCGACTGCTTTCCGGGAATCCAGAAGGGGAGGCAGGCGGTG
>OGCQ01004120.1_pt1 | contig 12143 bp, 7 predicted proteins | sample 1570161 | NCBI WGS metagenome assembly OGCQ01 (sample SAMEA4384402, study PRJEB24528) | human gut metagenome
GACTTGCTAAATTATATGCTTAAATATAAAATCCCTCAGATTGTTACGTTGACCCAGAATTGAGCCGTGTACCGTCAAATTCGGATAAATCCCAGTCATAGCTGAAGATTTCATTGGAAGACTTGTCAAGCCATTTACGTTTACGAACATGGAGATAAGTGGCGCGACCACGAATAGGATAGTCTTGGATTGTACGATACTCACCAAAACCATAGGATATGATATCCGGGTTGGTCTTATCTTCTTTTAGCTGAACTTTTTTTTCATCAAGATAAATATCAAAACGGTCAGCACTCTTGTCGAAATTGACAATATCAAAGTTGTCTATAAGCACATCCGGAAGGATGGCACGAAGGAGTCGTTCGGGGTTCATAAAACAAAGGTAAGCAAAGATAGCTAATTTTAAAACTTACCAACCAGAAATTTCCGCTGAGCCCATAAATGCTTCGAACTTTCTAGTGGGAGCTGAAGGGAAAGGCTGATACGCCAAGAATATTTTGGAAAACTGATCCGGAAAATCCATTCTTGGTTTAACTCTCGGTTTAACCGAACCATGTAAACCGGCGCGTTTAAGGCATAAAAAAAGAGAGTTACTTTGGTGTAACTCTCTGATTCTTTGGTGATCCGCTTGGATTTTGTACCTTTCGGTTATTTCCTTGCGTTATCTGTTTCTTTTCCAAGGCCCTATGCCCTGTCATAAAAGGGTTCATTATTAGGATGTAACACAAAAAGTGTAACACATTAATTAACTCGCATGTGGTTTTGATGTTGTTTCTAACCACAATGCAAAGGTACATATAATATCTGAGAATCTCGCTTTTTATCACCGTTTTCTCGCTTTACGAGTATGAAATAAGAGTATGATTTTTCGTCCAAACACAATAAAACCTAAATTCTGACTGATTTTCTTTTGTACTTTCGTCCATTTGTGTCTTCGTCTGTAACTTCGCAACACAAAATTTCAAAAATTAAACGTATGAAGACATTGACGAAGAAACAAAAAGAAGCGAATGGAGAGAATTTCTCTCGCATTGTAGATGATGCAGCCATCCTTTTGCAACGGAAGGCAGATTATGTGATGAATATAAAACAAGTCGCTGACTATCTTGGTATATCTATGGACGCAGTCCGCAAACGATGTCAACGGGGGCAACTCCCATTTCATAGAAGTGCCAGTCGGTTGTACTTTAGCCGGATGGAGATTGACGATACAATTCTTGACCGTGAACTGTTGACGAAGTTTGCATAAAAGAGGTCTGCTTATGACGTATATTGACTACATGAACTTTTCCGATAAGCCAAATGAACAAAGCAAGTTCACTTGTTTTGTCATGGCGAGGAAAAGTGCGCATCGCGAACCAATTTTGGCGACTGGCGGACTACGAATCCTTTGCTGCAAGCGAAGTCGCTCTTTATGCCTTTCTTGTCAACGAGTGCAACAAGTTTCATTGGCAAATGCCTTTTTCTTGCCCTACCTTTCATGTTTGCAACCGACTTCGGATGTCAAAACAAACGTTGGTAACAGCCAGAGAACGGTTGGCGAAAAGAAAACTGAAAACAAACCTATCGAACAATGGTGTTGTTATTCGGGAAAAGTCATTGAGGGGAAGTATAAAAGGATATAAACATAGATATTCTATAAAATGATGCTTCAAACATAATATATTCTTTCATTTCTTCTTTTTATCGCATTATTTTTCATATTTTTGCAATCATAAATAAGTAATAAATATGAATAGAATAAAAGAAGTACTTGAAGAAAAAGGCATTAAACAAACTTGGCTGGCAGAAAAGATAGGCAAAAGTTTTAGCCAGACCAATGCCTATGTCTGTAATCGCAGACAGCCAAGTATTGAATTATTGTATGAGATTGCTTCCCTTTTAGGGGTTGAAGCGAAGGATTTATTGGTTGATAATATTGAATTGAAGAAATAATTATGATAGAAGTCAACCAAATCATAAAAAATCTGATACCTACAGAACCTGTCACTGTCATTAAAGTACAGGCTTTGGGAAATATGTATTCTATCAGATACACAGGTGTAACGACCAACAAAACTAGCTCTAAAGTGATTACCAAAGAGCAATTCGAATCATTGGAAGTATTGACATCCGAAGGTGAATTTAACTTTAAGGGTAATCCTGAAAAGTTTGTGATGTATGCCGAAGCTGAGCGTATTCATTCGGCATATCAGTTCGACCCGTTGTTTGCCATCAACTGTAGTGTGGTTGACCCTCTTCCCCATCAGGTGGAAGCTGTTTACAAGTTCTTGTTACCCCAGCCTAAGATTCGCTTCCTGTTAGCTGACGATACCGGTGCCGGTAAGACGATTATGACAGGACTCCTATTGAAGGAACTTATCATGCGTGGTATAGTTGAACGTATTCTGATTATTACTCCTGGGGGATTGACCAAACAATGGCAGGAGGACGAAATGGGTGTAAAATTCAATATACCTTTCACACTTGTCAATCGCAGTCTGTTTACTGCCGACCCTAATATTTTCCGTACGGCCAACAAGATTGTGACTTCCATTGATTTTATCAGTCGGGAGGATGTGCTTTCTGTGGTCAGCAATACCAGTTGGGATATGGTTATCTTTGATGAGTCGCACAAATTGTCGGCTTACGAATATGGACAGAAAACCTATAAATCCAAACGGTACGAAACTGCCTACGTGCTTTCCCAACAATGCGAGCATATGCTCTTGCTGACTGCTACTCCACACCGAGGACGTACTGATACGTTCAAAAAGTTGCTTCAGCTATTGGATGAAGATATATTTGCTACAGACGATGTAGCAACAGAACGTGTAAAGGAACTCAGCAAGGATGGGCTGAATAAGTTCTTTATTCGTCGTTTAAAGGAGGACATGAAAGACTGGAATGGTAATCCGCTTTATAAGAATCGTTTTACCAAGACCATTTCTTACCAACTGACTCCCGAAGAGAAATACCTGTATGACCAAGTGACCAATTACTTGACACAGCGCAAGGAAGAGGCTACTGAAGAAAAGAACATTCATGTAACTTTGGCCTTGGCAGTCATGCAACGCCGTTTGGTCAGCTCCATCTTTGCCATCAAAAACACACTCTTCAAACGTTGGAATGCCTTGCAGGGTATTGTGGATGAAGTCAACAAGGACCCGAACATCTGGAAACAGCGCCAGAAGTTGGAATTGGTGGATGTGGATAACATGGACCAGTACGATGATTTGGAAGATGATGAAAAGGATGCACTTGACAACATTCTTTCTGACCCGAAGAAGTTCAAACTTTTTACGACATCAAAGAGTTTGGGTGAGATTGCCAATGAAGCCCAAGAGGTAAAGCGCTTGTATGACATTGCTAACCAACTTTACAATCAGAATCAAGAAGAAAAGAAATATATTCAACTCAAAGAGTTGTTGAAAAGTCAAGGAGTCATTTACGGACAGAAACTCGTTATCTTTACCGAACATAAAGATACGCTACTCTATTTACAAGAACGCCTTACCAACAACGGCTATAAAGTGGCTGTTATCCATGGCGGTCTGTCGGTTGATGACCGTCGTGCCTCACAATGGCAGTTCATGGCACCCGATACTCAGATTTTGATTGCAACCGATGCTGCCGGCGAAGGTATCAATCTGCAATTCTGTCGATTACTCATTAACTGGGATATACCATGGAATCCTAACCGCTTGGAACAGCGCATGGGACGTATCCACCGTTATGGCCAAAAGGAAGATGTGCTTGTATTCAATATGGTTGCCGACAATACACGCGAAGGTCAGGTGCTCTCCAAGTTGCTTACGAAACTGGACATCATCCGTGAGAGTATGGGAGATGACCGTGTGTATGATGTGATTCAAGATGTATTGAAAGATGTAAGCCTTGAAGCTATCATTTCTTCTGTATTTGATGGTAAGAAGTCCGACCTCGACCTATTCCTGAATCAGAACAATCAACAATTGGAATCAGAGTTCAAGAATCGCATCGAAGAGCAACAGAATGCCATAGCACATAGTGAAGTCGATTACAAGGATGCCCGCATACTGAAAGAGGATTCTGATGAAAAACGGTTGCAGCCTATCTACATTCAATTGTTCTTTGAACGGGCGTTCCGCTATTTGGGTGGTCAATACGATGCTGTGCAAAAAGGAATCTACAAGATAACATCCATTCCTGACATCTTAAGCAAACAGTTGAAGGAAAGTTACAATATCTTGGCCGACAATCTCAGCCAACTGCTCTTCTGTTTCGACAAGCAGATATTCCTCGACTATCAGAATACGGCAGCTATTTTGGGTAAAGTGCATTATATCAATCCCGGAAATGCCTTGTTTGATGCTTTGGTAGATTGTGTACGTAAGGAGTTCAAGGAAGAGATGCTGAAAGGCACCATATTGGTATCACCTGAAGACACCGAAGAGTATTTTGCCTTCTTTGTCAAGAACCAGATTACAGACAATCGTCCCAACAAGGGAGACGACAGTATTGCCAACGAACTGTTAAGCTTCATTTATCAGACGACTGACGGTTCTTACCATAGCACTTCTCCGGCCAAGTTCCTCGATTTGCATGCTCCATCGCAATTTGCCAAGGAGATATTGCCCCCTGAAACAGTGCAAAGTCATGAAGTGATGAGTTGGGCGTTCGAGAATATTACCTTACCTTTGTTTGAAGAAACGAAAGTGAAGGTTGAGGAAGACTCTGCCAAACGACAGGAATACCTCCGAACGGCTTTCAGTCAAATCATCATGGATTTGGATATCGCCATCAATGAAATGCAGATGAAGGCATTCATGGGGGATATGAAGTTGCAAGAAAAGTTACTGCATAAGATTGAGCGGAAAAAGGAGTTGATGCACAAGCGGGAAGAGCGTATTGCGGAAATGGGGCAGATGACCGAGGTGTCACCCAAAGAACCGGAGATTATCGGATGTGCATATGTAGTACCGCTTTCACAAGTGGAATACGAACAACATTTCCACATGAAGCGGGACGAAGAGGTAGAAGCCATTGCCATGCAAGTTGCCATGGAATACGAAACGAGCCAAGGACGTACTCCTGGAGATGTGTCGAAACAGAATTTGGGCTACGACATCAAGAGCATCGATGCTTACGAAATGAAACGTTACATTGAGGTGAAAGGTCGTGCAACCACCGACGGTGTCATGCTTTCCGAAAATGAATGGAATCGTTTGGCTCAATTAGGGAACAAGGCATGGCTCTACATTGTCGTGAATTGCAAAACCACTCCGGAGCTGTATCGCATACAGAATCCTGCCGAACGTCTTTCATTTGAAAAGATGTCGAAAGGAGTACAATATTACCTGCCATTGGAAGAGTGGCAACAAAAATACATAAAGGAATAAAAGAAAAACATCATACTATGACAAAAGCCAAAAAACTCATAGAAGTTGCCTTGCCGATTAAGGAAATCTCGGCAGAGAGCGTGCGAGACAAATCTATCCGTCACGGACACATATCGACCCTTCACTTGTGGTGGGCACGTCGTCCGCTACCCGTATGCCGTGCAGTGATATTTGCCAGTTTGGTACCTGACCCGTTGGATACCAACTGTCCAAAGGCTTTTTGTGATGCCGTACAGGATTTGTTGGCAGGGAATATGCTATATGCACCTTACCCAGACATCCCTTATACCGCCATTTACGACCCGATGCCGGATAATTTGCGTAACCGTCTATTGATGTTTATTGGTAAGTTCTCACATCCATGCCAACTGAATATGTTAGCAGGAAAATCCACACCATCCAAAGACCAAATACAGGAAGGCTGTTTGATCAAATGGGAAAGCAAGAACGACCCTGTTGTGCTTCGCTTGGCCCGTTTATTGATATGGGTGGCTTATAATGCCGAGCGTCATCCGGAAGCATCTTACAAAGAACTGGCTACTGAGTTTGATTTGGCTTTCAATGCAATCAAAGAAGCTGAAAATAATTTATACAACACCCCTAACCGTCATCTTGCTTCGGCAGATATAGAAGCTAAAGAAGCGGCCTTGCAAGCCTCTATAGAGAGTTTCCAAAATCGAATGCCAAGCGTATTCGACCCCTTTGCTGGCGGTGGTGCCATTCCATTGGAAGCAGCCCGACTGGGATGCCGTTCGTATGGTAATGATATCAATCCGGTGGCACATATCATCGAAAAAGGCTCCGTAGAATTCCCGCAAAAGTATGGCAAGCCCATCACTTATACCCACGAAGAGTTTATGGCTCTTTACGGCAAGGAAGGAGTAAAGCTCTATACAGAGAAGTTTGGCGTTATGCCTACGAGTAATGTAGAAATCCCCAACCGTCTTTCGTTTGATGTAGAGTTTTATGCCAAGAAATTATTGGCTATGACAGAGGCTGAAGTGGGGCATCTTTATCCTTCAGATGAAAAGGGTAATAAACCTGTCGCTTATTATTGGGCACGTACTGCTACTTGCTCCAATCCATCTTGTAGGGCAGAGGTACCTCTTTTGAAACAATTCTACTTGGCTAATACCAAATCGAAAAAGGTCTATCTGAATCCTATTATCAATGAAACGGATATCCAATTTGAAATAAAACATGAGAAATATGATGAGAAGGATCTATCTGGATGGAATAACCGGGGAAATATGACATGCCCTTGTTGTGGCAATGTTACACCTGTAGAATCAGTAAAAAAACAATTTAAAGAAGGTAAAACATCGGAAAAGATATTAGCTGTTATATACGAATCTAATATTGGCAAACAATATCATTTACCTTCTTCATGTTCTGATTATAAGATTATTAAAGCAACTATAGACAAACCAACTGAAAGAATGGCAGTTGAGAACAATAGGAACTTCAACACCCCTGGATGGGGAATCGATAATTATGGGGATATGTTCTCAAACCGTCAATTGTATATGCTCCAAAATCTAAATAAGCAACTAACAATATTAAAGGAAGAGTTAGGTACATCTGATTATTTAAAAACTCTCTATATTTATTTGGCTATATGGTATGACAGAATAGCATTAGCGAATACGTCATTAGGAAGATGGCATAATGGTCGAGAAACCGTTGAACATCCTTTTAGTAGGCAAGCTATTGCCATGACTTTTGATTATCCAGAATCTAATCCATTTTGTACAAGTTCTGGAAGTGCATTGAATCAATTGGAGTGGATAACCCGTTATTTGGAATCTGAAAGTGACATCCAATTCTCTGCTTCATTTGCCAATGCTTCGAGTGGAGAAAGAGGACAATTTGAATCAAAGACATTGACTGCTGTTATAACAGATCCACCTTATTATGATGCTATTGCATATGCTGATATTTCAGACTTCTTCTATGTATGGATGAAACGTACATTGAGTGATATTTATCCAATGAATTTCACTACTCCTCAAACTCCAAAAGCAGAGGAATGTACTGCATTGAAGCATCATCACAACAATAGTGAAGAAGAAGCAAAACGACATTTTGAGAAGAAGTTAACAGCAATATTTGATACGATTGAATATCAGACATCCGATGTTGTCAGTGTTATGTTTGCCCACCAAAGCACTGAAGCATGGACAACTTTATGCAATTCAATCCTTGGTGCGAGAATGAATATCACCGGTAGTTGGCCTATGGATACAGAAATGGCAAACAGAAGTTTGGGATTGGCTGCAGCTGCGCTTGAATCATCCGTGACCGTATCTTGTCGCCCTTCAGAACGAAACGGTTTTGAAACATTCAAGCGAGTAAAGAAAGCAATTGAAACAAAAGTGACTGAAGAAGTAAATGCACTCTATGAACTTGGATTTCGTGGTGCAGACTTGCTGACTGCTTGCTTTGGTCAAGCCGTCAGTGAATTTGGTAAATATGAAACAGTTGAAAAGGCTGATGGTAGCGAAGTGACTGTAGGCGAACTGCTGGAATTGGCACGTACAGCCGCCTTTAATGCACTGCTACGGGGATTTGATGGTGATGAATACACTCGCTTCTACATCGGTTGGCTACAGATGAATGGTATAGGCGATACCGACTTTGACGATGCTGCTAAGTTTGCCCGCGTGGGAATGAGCGTAAACATCAGCGACATCTTCGACAAGCATCTACTTATCCGTACAGGCAACAAACAACATTTAGCAACCTACAAAGAGCGTGTGGTGAAAGACAAACTCGGTATAGAAGCCAGCGACCCATTGATTGACCAAGTACACCGAGCTATGGACAACTGGCATAGTGGCGACCGAGGCAAATTGTTGCGCCACATAAAAGTGGTAGGTAGTGAAGCAAGCAGTCCCTTCTGGCGAGTGTTGGCCTCTTTAAAAGAATTGCTTCCCGAAGGTGATGACCTGACACAAGTACAAGGATTGATATCCAACTCTGCCGACTTGATACAGCATTGTAGTGACGAAATAACCTATACCCAAGGAACATTATTTGAATAACCCATTAATACCTGAAAGTTATGAATGACAAGATACATAAAGCATTAGGCATATTTTTGGATGCCATGCGTCCGTTTGTGGTAAGTTTCTTACAGCAACAATTTCCAAATGAACCATGGGAAGGATTGTTTTTTGCCAGATTGAAACCGGCAAGACAAACTACTTGGAACCAAGCCATGAGAGCACAAGGCGAAAACCAATCGTGCATGTATTTCATTGACTACAATAACTTGCCTGATTTCGCCATTGGATTCAAACGGGAATTAGGATTGGAATTTGAAAATCCCGACAAAGCCAACAAGTTCATCAGCTATTTGCAGGAACTAAAGGACATCCGTAACAAGTGTAACCATTACCAAGCCTTGGACAACGAAGAGATAGAAGGTGCCTATCTCTACATCAAGCAAGCAGCCAAGTTAATGAAAATGGACGAGCTGGTGACGGAGATAGATAACATCAAGGGACAGACACAAACGATAGTCCAACCAACTACGACTATACCTCAACCTGCTACCAACATATATGTAAATGCATTGCGTGAGGATGCACCTATCCCTGCTTGGTTTACCAACGTATATCCTCACTATGATATTCGTAACGGTGCTTTGGATGAATCGGTGTTTGCGGCAAACCTGAGTGAAGTGGCCTTGGGAATCGGTCAGGAAGTCTATAGCAATCCTACGATGTTTTTTGAAAAGACTTACGTAACAGCCGGACTTCGCGATATTGCCAACCGGGTTATTCGCGCTTTGAATGGTGAAGAAAGTGAAAACCGGGTTGTATCACTCCAAACGGGTTTTGGTGGAGGTAAGACACATACCTTGATTTCACTCTTTCATATAGCCAATGCAGGACGTTCATTGCTGAATTCAGCCTATACTGCCAATTTGTTGCAAGAGGGTGTAGTTCCCAATTTTGATAACGCCAAGGTTGCTGTATTCACAAACAATACAACCGACGTTGTACAAGGGCGCACTACCAACGAAGGTATCACCATCTATACCCTATGGGGAGAACTCGCCTATCAGTTGGGAGGAGTGGAAGGATATAATAAGGTACGTGCTAATGATGAAAGCAGGACGGCTCCGACATCTTCCATTTTCAAACCTATCCTGGAACAGCATACTCCTTCGCTGATATTGGTGGATGAGCTGGCCGACTATTGCAACAAAGCCAATGGAACGATTGTGGGCAAAGGAACACTTTATACACAGACTGTAAGTTTCTTGCAGACATTGACCGAATCGGTTGCAGCAGTTCCCAAATGTGTATTAATAGCAACCCTGCCAGCCAGTGCAACTGAAGTGGCATCATCAGAAATCGGACAACAAATTCTTTCGTCCCTTGAAAACCGTATTGTACGTGTGGGTACTGGCATAAAACCTGTAGATGACGAAGAAATCTTTGAAGTGGTCCGTCGCCGCTTATTTGAAAACGTTGGTAATCCAGAGGTGATAGAACAGGTATTGACACGATATAAGAATACGTATCATAACAGACGTTCTGACTTACCAGTCGAAGCAGACCGCACGGATTACATCAACAAAATGCGCAAGGCATACCCGTTCCATCCCGAACTGATAGATATGTTCCGCTTGAAATGGGGTAACGACTCGCGCTTCCAACGTACCCGTGGTGTGCTGCGCTTGTTGGCCTCCATCATCAAAGACCTTTGGAATCGCAGAGGTTCATTGAGTGGTTCACAAGCATTGATACATACTTCTGATGTCAACTTGACTAATCTGCCTACATTGACTAGTACAATCACTAGTCTGATGGGAAGCCAGTGGGAAACGGTGATGCATGCTGATATCATCGGAACATCAAGCAATGCGTATAAAATTGACAATGAAGATCCACAAAGCAATACTTTCAAATACAATTTAGCACAAGGTATCGCAACAACACTATTAATGGGCAGCATCGGTGGCTCACAAAGCAAAGGATTAAGCATCGAACAATTAAAACTTTGTATGCTTCGTCCATCAGCATTCCAGCATAGTGAAATTAATAATGCACTCAACAAATTGGAGCGAGTCGCTTATTATTTATATGCCACAAACGTTGGCACTAAGAGCTATTGGTTCCAAGCCAAGCCTAACATTAATATATTAATTAATAGTGCCAAGTCAGAAGTTTCTGCCAACGATGTAAAGGCCGAAATACTGAAACGCTTGAATAGCCAAATCAATGGAAACAGTCAACTTCGAGTATTGATAAATCCGTCCAGTGATGTTCCTGAACAGAAGACGTTGACATTGGTCATATTGAGTCCTGACTATGCCACACAAGCGACTTCCATCAGCAAGAAGGTAGAAAACTATGTAGAGCAGATAGCTACGAAGAAAGGTACAAGCCAACGCATTTTCCGCAACACCATTTTCTATTTGACTTGTTCGGAAAGCCAACTTGGACTGTTGCAATCCAAGCTGACAGAGTATTTAGCTTGTGAACGGGTGCAACACGAATACAGTGGTCAGTTGGATACAGATCAGAAACGTGACATTGCAGATAAGAAGAACGAAGCCAATGCACAAGCTAATGCACAGCTCATCTCTGTTTATAACATAGCCATGCGCTACTCAGTGACAGACGGATTGGAAGCTGTTGAATTGCGTGACTTTACTCGCGATATGCAAACGCAAATCACTGAAAAATTGCTGGATGCCATTATTGAAGAAGAATGGCTGATACGTTCTATAGGTATAGGAACACTGAAAACGAATCGTCTGTATCCGACTATCGACAGCCCAATCAATGTAACAGCATTGTACGAAGCATTCCTGCAATATGGTGACAAGCCGATGATAACTGGACAGGATGCGGTAATTAACAGTATTCAAAAATATTGTTACAATGGAGAGTTTAATGTGGCATTTGGTGAAGCAGGAAACTACTCACGTATCTATCATCGGGAAGACATTTTCGGATTGAATGTGGACGACCGTCAATATTGGTTGGTAGATAAATCTGTATTGCCAAAACGTGAAGAACCGTCACAGACAGAAAGCGCCACTACCACAAGTGGTATTGTTTCAGAAACAAGTCCTTCTGAAGGACAGCCAAGCGAAGCCCCAGCTGCTGTAATCCGCAAGTTCAAATCTATTAAGGTATCAGGAAAAGTCCCTGTAGAGCAATGGACACAATTGTTCTCCAGTTTCATTGTTCCATTGAATCAAAACAACCTGGAAATAGAAGTTTCATTTAAAGCAAAATCAACTTCATCCAAGCCACTCGATGAATCTGCACAGATTTATAAGGTGGTGAAGGAATCTGCCCAACAGTTGGGGTTGAAGTTGGAGGAGGAGTAGTATATGGCAAATGAGAATAAAATAAAACATCTTGAGTTCATCCAGAATGTGATAACACGAATGAATTCAAATTCCTTTATGATTAAAGGATGGTGTGTAACTTTGGTTGCTGCATTATTTGCATTAGGTGCGAAAGATAGCAACGTAAATTTTGCAATTATTGCTTATATCGTAATTCCAACTTTTTGGGTTCTTGATGGTTTCTTTATTATTAGAGAAAAGCATTTTAGAAATCTATATAATCAAGTAAGATTAAAGGACGAAGAAGAAATTGATTACTCCATGATGCCTAAGCCTCTTAATATTGGAGATTGGATAGCAGATGGCATTGCCACATATACGCTAGTTCCTTTTTATGGAGTTATGTTAATTGGTAAGCATCCGATAAAGTACACTATACCAAACATAACTAAGGCTGCAATTCCTAT
>OGCQ01004126.1_pt1 | contig 12136 bp, 9 predicted proteins | sample 1570161 | NCBI WGS metagenome assembly OGCQ01 (sample SAMEA4384402, study PRJEB24528) | human gut metagenome
CTGAACAGTTACAAATAATCTTTGTTCCCGAAGAAAGGGGAGAGGACTATGAAAAGCAGATTCTTTAAATCGATTATGATGGTATGCATACTGGCTTGCTGTCTGGCTCTTGTCGGATGTGGCTGTGGAAAGAAGAAAAAGACAGATCCGGCATCGGAGCAGGTCCTTAAGATCAGCATTACACCGACACCGTCCCCGACACCTGAACCGGAGACAGTCGATTCCGCAGCAGTAACAACGAACGGTGATGTTACGATGGTGAATATCTATGCGGCAGAAAATCCGGGTGCGGTGACAGTAACGGACAGTACTGCAGGTTCCGGTAATGCAGATAATTCAAACAGTACGGATGATTCTGAGGATATGAGTGAATCTGACAGTTCAGATGAGTATGATAATTCCGAAGATTCATATGACTCCGAAAATCAGGAGGATGATGGTGAAGAATATTAGGCGCAGACCATTAGAGCTGTACGTTCATATTCCGTTCTGTGTCCGTAAATGTCAGTACTGTGATTTCCTTTCCGGACCATCGGATGAGGAGACGAAGGAGAGATATATAGAAGCTTTATTGCAGGAAATCCATGCAGTGGAGCATACAGAAGACTATGAGATCGTTTCTGTTTTTATCGGAGGAGGAACTCCTTCTGCACTGAAAGCAGAGGCGATTGCTTCTGTTATGAGGACTTTACAGGAGAAATTTTTCTTCTGTGAGGATGCGGAAGTAACGATTGAAGCCAATCCGGGGACAGTGGATTCAGAGAAACTGATGACTTACCGTAATGCCGGAATTAACCGTCTGAGTCTTGGGCTGCAGTCGACAGATGCAGAGGAATTAAAGATGCTGGGCAGGATTCACAGCTATGAGGAGTTTTTGCAGAGTTATCAGTGGGCGAGAGAAGCCGGATTTTCCAATATTAATATAGATCTGATGTTTGCCATTCCGGGACAGACCGGGGAGGCGTGGCGGCAGCATCTGCGCCAGGTGGCAGAGTTAAATCCCGAACACATTTCGGCATACAGTCTCATTATTGAAGAGGGAACTCCGTTTGCGCAGAGAGAGCTTGATCTTCCGGATGAAGACACAGAGTACCAGATGTATGAGGATACGGCAGAGATTCTTGGGACATACGGATATCAGCAATATGAGATTTCCAATTATGCGAAGCCGGGATATATGTGCCGGCATAATGCAGGATACTGGCAGCGCCGGGAATATCTGGGATTCGGTCTGGGTGCTTCATCTCTGTACAGGGAATTGCGATTTTCTAATACAGGGCGGATGCAGGAATACCTGACAGATAGTGGAAAACTGGAGCAGATCCGTAAAGAAGTGACGGTTTTGTCCCGCAACGAACAGATTGAGGAATTTATGTTTCTCGGACTGCGAATGACAGAAGGTATTTCTGAAAAACTGTTTAAAGAGACATTTGGCGTCCGTATTATGGATATTTATGGAGATATCCTGCAAAAATATGAAGCAATAGGATTTATGGAGCATATAGAGACAAAATGGTGTCTCACACGTAAGGGAATACACGTGAGTAACCATATTCTGGCAGATTTTCTGCTGGATGAGTGACAGAGGAGAGAAAGATGGCAGAACGAACACCGGGGAAAAAATTTATTAAGATCAGAGGGGCAAATGTCAACAATCTTAAGAACTTAAGTGTAGATATTCCGAGAGATGAATTTGTGGTACTGACAGGTGTCAGTGGTTCTGGTAAGTCTTCGTTGGCTTTTGATACAATTTATGCGGAAGGCCAGAGACGTTACATGGAATCTCTGTCTTCATATGCGAGACAGTTTCTGGGACAGATGGAAAAACCGGATGTGGAATCCATTGAGGGACTTCCTCCGGCAATTTCTATTGACCAGAAATCGACCAACAGAAACCCACGTTCCACCGTGGGAACTGTTACAGAAATCTATGATTATTTCCGACTGCTGTATGCACGTATCGGTATTCCGCACTGCCCGAAATGCGGCAAAGAGATCAAGAAGCAGACTGTCGATCAGATGGTAGACCATATTATGGCACTGCCGGAGCGGACGAAATTGCAGCTTCTGGCCCCGGTTGTCCGCGGACGTAAAGGTACGCATGCAAAACTTCTGGAGCAGGCGAAGAGAAGTGGCTATGTAAGGGTGCAGATTGACGGAAATCTCTATGAACTTTCCGAGGAAATCAAGCTGGACAAAAATATCAAGCATAATATCGAGATTATTGTAGATCGTCTTGTAGTTAAACCGGGAATTGAGAAACGCCTGTCTGATTCTATTGAGACAGTCCTGGATCTGTCAGATGGGCTTCTGATGATCGATACGATGGATGGCAATATCCGTACATTCAGTCAGAGCTTTGCATGTCCGGATTGCCAGATCAGTATTGATGAGATCGAACCGAGAAGTTTTTCCTTCAATAATCCGTTCGGTGCGTGTCCGGACTGCTTCGGCCTCGGATACAAAATGGAATTTGACATTGATCTGATGATACCGGATAAATCCTTAAGCATCTCGCAGGGAGCAATCGCTGTAATGGGCTGGCAGTCCTGTACGGATAAGGGAAGCTTTACGAGAGCAATTCTGGATGCGCTGGCAAAAGAATACAGATTCAGTCTGGATACACCGTTTGAAGATTATCCGGACAAGATAAAAGATATTCTGATCCATGGCACAAACGGTCATGCAGTCAAGGTTTATTATAAAGGTCAGAGAGGAGAGGGAATCTATGATGTTGCTTTCCCGGGCCTGATTAAAAATGTTGAGCAGAGATACCGTGAGACAGGATCAGATGCGATGAAGCAGGAATACGAAACTTTTATGCGCATTACGCCATGTAAGACCTGTAAAGGTCAGCGTCTGAAAAAGGAATCTCTGGCAGTAACTGTGGGTGACTGCAATATCTATGAGCTGACTGCACTTTCCATAGAGAAACTTAAAGCTTTTATGGAAGAACTGAAATTGACGGAGCAGCAGGAGCTGATCGGAAAACAGATTCTGAAAGAAATCCGGGCAAGAGTAGGTTTTCTTGCAGAAGTCGGACTGGATTACCTGTCTCTGAGCCGTGCGACGGCGACGCTTTCCGGTGGCGAGGCGCAGCGTATCCGTCTTGCGACACAGATCGGTTCCGGTCTGGTCGGAGTTGCATATATTCTGGATGAGCCAAGTATCGGTCTGCATCAGAGAGACAATGATAAACTCCTTCGCGCGCTAATGCGCCTTCGTGATCTTGGAAACAGCCTGATCGTAGTTGAGCATGATGAAGATACGATGCGTGCGGCAGACTGCGTGGTGGATATCGGACCGGGAGCCGGCGAACATGGTGGAGAACTTGTAGAAATCGGCACAGCTGAGGCACTTATGAAGAATCCGCGTTCTGTGACAGGGGCATACTTAAGTGGCAGGTGCAAGATTCCGGTACCTTCTGAACGTAAAGTGCCGACCGGATGGCTGAAGATCCGGGGAGCAGCAGAAAACAATCTGAAACAGGTAAATGTTGATATTCCGCTTGGCATTATGACGTGTGTGACAGGTGTGAGCGGCTCCGGCAAGAGTTCTCTGATCAACGAGGTTCTGTACAAGACACTGGCACGTGATCTGAACCGTGCAAGAGTGATTCCGGGTAAACACAAAGTGATTCAGGGGCTGGATCAGCTTGATAAGGTGATCAGCATCGATCAGTCACCGATCGGAAGGACACCGAGATCTAATCCGGCTACTTATACAGGTGTGTTTGATCAGATCCGTGATTTGTTTGCATCGACAGCAGATGCAAAGGCAAGAGGTTACAAGAAAGGCCGTTTCAGCTTTAATGTCAAGGGTGGACGATGCGAAGCCTGCAGTGGAGACGGCATCATCAAAATCGAGATGCATTTCCTTGCCGATGTCTATGTACCGTGCGAGGTCTGCAAGGGCAGACGCTACAACAGAGAGACACTGGAAGTCAAATATAAAGACAAGAGCATTTACGATGTGCTGAATATGACGGTAGAAGAAGCGCTGACTTTCTTTGAGAATATTCCGTCTATCCGCAGAAAGATCCAGACACTCTATGATGTGGGGCTTTCCTATATTCGTCTGGGACAGCCGTCCACGGAGCTTTCCGGCGGTGAGGCACAGCGAATCAAGCTTGCGACAGAACTGAGTAAGAGAAGCACCGGACGTACAATCTATATTCTGGATGAGCCGACGACAGGACTTCATTTTGCCGACGTACACAAGCTTGTGGAAATCCTGCAGCGACTGACCGAAAATGGAAATACAGTCGTTGTCATTGAACATAATCTGGATGTGATCAAGACAGCAGATTATATTGTTGACATGGGACCGGAAGGTGGCGACCGGGGCGGCACTGTTATCGCAACGGGTACACCGGAAGAGATTGCCATATGCCCGGATTCTTATACCGGACAGTACGTGGCTAAATATCTTAAGTAAATACAGGTTACTGTTCACAGGTAGAACAAGGGCTTTTCATTTTGATGAAAGTTGTTTATAATAATTTCTGATATAAGAATTGGAATTGTTACGGAAGGGGATTTTTATGCCTGCAAACGATATAGGAATAGATCTTGGAACGACGAACTGTCTTGTATATTCTACAGGCAAAGGTCTTGTACTGCAGGAACCGTCTGTCGTTGTATATGATAAAGATACTGAGAAGATCCGTGCGATCGGAGAAGAAGCAAAGCAGATGAGTAATCATGTGAACTCCAACATGGAAGTAATCCGACCAATCCGCCAGGGAGTGATCGTGGACTTTGTGGTGCTGGAAAAAATGCTGAAATATTTTATCACAAAGGCAATGGGACGCCGGGCGTTTCGTAAGCCGCGAATCAGTGTCTGCGTACCGAGCGGAATCACGGAGATCGAGCGCAAAGCCGTAGAAGAAGCAACATATCAGGCGGGAGCGCGTGAAGTTTATCTCGTAGAAGAACCGATCGCGGCAGCAATCGGAGCCGGAGTGGATATTACAAAACCGTTTGGAAATCTGATCGTAGACATTGGCGGAGGCACGACAGATATTGCCGTGATCTCAGTCGGTGGAGTTGTAGTTTCTTCGACAATCAAGGTGGCAGGGGATTCTTTTGATCAGGCAATCATCAGCTATATCCGTAAGACGCATGGGCTGTTTATCAGTGAAGATGCCGCGGAGACGATCAAAGTCAGAATCGGAACTGCAATCGAGGAAGTAAACCCTCAGGTCATGGAAGTAAAAGGAAGAAACGTACTTACTGGTCTTCCGAAAAAAATAAAACTTACATCAGAAGAAATCCGTGAGGCTCTTAAGGATGCTACAGGACAGATCGTAGAAGCTGTCCATGGCATTCTTGAAAAAACACCGCCGGAACTGGTCGCAGATATTGTCGATCGGGGAATCGTTCTGGCAGGTGGTGGCGCACTTCTTAAAGGCATGGACACACTGATCGAACAGAGGACAGGAGTCAATACACTGACTGTTCAGGATTCGATGCATGTTGTGGCTGTGGGTACAGGGATGTATGCGGAAATAATGAACAGAATGGATGCCTGACCGGCATTAGATAAAAGCCATGAGTATTTGTGAAGTGTATCATAAATATTCTGGCTTTTTGCTGTATTATGGTTTGAAGAGAAATTCCGAAAGAAAACAGGAAGAAAGAGGCAGGTATGAGTGAATGTGTGACCGGATATATTGATCATATCATTTTCCGGAACGAAGACAATGGATATACAGTGATGGTACTGAAAGGCGTAAAAGATGAGGATGAACTGACCTGTGTCGGTACATTTCCGGTCATTACGCAGGGAGCATCGATCGAGGCAGAGGGAAGCTTTATACAGCATCCCGTATACGGCAAACAGTTTCAGGCAGTGCGGCTGACAGAGAAGATGCCGGAAGATGCCATGGCTATGGAACGCTATCTGGGTTCCGGCGCTATTAAGGGTATAGGTGCAGCACTGGCAGGCAGGATCGTGCGGCATTTTGGATCAGATACACTTCGGATTGTTGAAGAAGAGCCGGAGCGTCTTGCAGAAATCAAGGGAATCAGTGAGAAAAAAGCACACGAGATTGCAATACAGATTGCAGAGAAATCCGAAATGCGAAAAGTTATGATGTTTTTGCAAAAATATGGAATCTCTCTGAATCTCGGAGCAAAGATTTATCAGAAATACGGGGATTCCGTGTATAGTGTTTTGCAGGAAAATCCATATCGCCTGGCAGATGATATCAGTGGTGTCGGATTTAAGATCGCTGATGAGATCGCATATCGGATCGGAATTCATACAGATTCAGATTACAGGATAAAGAGTGGGTTGTCGTATACTCTTTTGCAGGCAGGTGGGGAAGGACATGTATATCTGCCCAAGGAAGAACTTTTTAAGAGAGCGGAGCAGCTTCTCGGAGTAGATGCTTCTTACATGGAGAAACATCTGGTAGACCTTTCGATGGAACGAAAGATCATTCAGAAAGAAGAAAAAGGACAGGTACTTGTTTATCCGGCACAGTATTATTATCTGGAATTAAATACAGCCAGGATGCTACGGGAACTGGATATTGACTGTCCGGAGGATGAAGAGCGTGTTGAGCGCAGGATCAGCCAGATCCAGAAAGAGACAGGTACGGTGCTGGATGAGATGCAGGAAAAAGCAGTCAAAGAAGCTGCCGGACATGGACTTCTGGTACTGACAGGAGGTCCCGGTACAGGTAAGACGACAACGATCAATGCAATCATACGCTTCTTTGAAAGTGAAGGTGCGGAGCTTCGGCTGGCAGCACCGACCGGAAGAGCTGCGAAGCGTATGACGGAGGCAACAGGATATGAGGCACAGACTATTCACCGTATGCTGGAGTTGACCGGAATGCCGGAAGATGACCGGGAAGGACAGCCGGTTCATTTTGAACGAAATGCGGAGAATCCGCTGGAAGCAGATGTGATCATCATAGATGAGATGTCTATGGTGGATATTCATCTGATGCATTCTCTTCTGATGGCAGTGACTGCAGGAACGAGACTGATTCTGGTCGGTGACGAGAACCAGCTTCCGAGTGTCGGTCCGGGAAATGTTCTGCGAGATATTATCCGAAGCGGACAGTTTCCGGTTGTAGAACTGAAGAAAATCTTCCGTCAGGCATCTGAGAGTGATATTGTCGTGAATGCACATAAGATCAATCGTGGAGAACAGGTTGAGATCAACAATAAAAGTCGGGACTTTTTCTTTTTGAAAAGATATGATGCAGATATTATCATCAGAGTAGTAATCGCACTTATCCAGGAAAAACTTCCGAAATATGTCGAAGCAAAGCCGTTTGAGATACAGGTACTCACACCGATGCGTAAAGGCCTTCTGGGTGTGGAACGGTTGAATCAGATATTACAGAGATATCTGAATCCACCGGATCCGTCTAAAAAAGAAAAAGAAATCGGACAGGGACTTTTTCGTGAAGGTGACAAAGTCATGCAGATTCGTAATAACTATCAGCTTGAGTGGGAAGTGCGTGGCAGATATGGGATTCCGGTAGACAAGGGAGTCGGTGTTTTTAACGGTGATACAGGAATTATCCGTATGATCAATGAATTTGCCGAGCTTGCAGAGGTGGAATTTGAAGATGGACGTTATGCGCAGTATACGTTTAAACAGCTTGACGAACTGGAACTTGCCTATGCGGTTACGATACATAAGTCACAGGGTTCAGAATATCCGGCTGTGATCATTCCGATTTTGTCAGGTCCGCGGATGCTGATGAACCGAAATCTTCTTTATACTGCAGTAACGAGAGCAAGAAAATGTGTTACGGTGGTCGGAAGTGAAGAGACTTTCCGCGAAATGATCAATAACGAAAAACAGCAGAGAAGATACAGCTCCCTTGACAGGAGAATTCAGGAAGCTGAATAAAGAGAGCGTGCCATCGGGGAGAAAGGCATATTCTGAATAAAAAAATAATAATTATGGGGATTTCAGAATGCCTCCAGAAAGGTAAAGTATTATTTCTGGAAGCACTGTATCCGTCGCGGTGTCCGGCATGTAACAAAATACTGCCGGGAAAAAAGGTTCATATCTGTCCGGAATGCAGAGGAAGCTTTCATCTGATAGAGGAACATTACTGTCTGAAATGCGGCAAACCTGTATCAGAGACAGAAGAATACTGCGCGGACTGTAAAAGCAGAAAACGGGGATTTTGTCAGGGACGGGGCGTTTTTCTATACAATATGCAGATGAAACAGTCGCTTTTGCGATATAAATATTACGGCAGCCGGGAATATGGACAGTATTATGCAGAAGAAATCAGCAGATATGTTGGAACTCAGATAAAGCGCTGGAATCCGGACATTCTGGTACCTGTACCGATGACGTGTCGCAAGAAACGTATCAGAGGATTTAATCAGGCAGAAGATCTTGCGGAAAAAATCGGAGAACTTTTACAGATTCCGGTAGCTGCAGGGCTTGCTGTAAAGAAAAGAGAGACAAAATCTCAGAAAAAACTGAATGCAGCCGAGCGCATGAGAAATCTGAAGGATGCTTTTCAGATTACGGAATCCGTGAGGGGCCTTAGGATTCTGATAGTTGATGATGTCTATACGACCGGGAGCACGATTGAAACGCTTGCAGAATGTCTGAAAGAAAGTGGTGCCGGGGAAATTTATTTCGTTACTTTATGCATCGGACAGCTGTAGACTGGAGAAAAAACACTTTTCATGATTGTGGATATATGTTACAATTAATCCAAATATGATTATTTCGTAACTGTTCAGTACTTTTTCTACTGAATAGTTATATTATTTAATTCAGAAATAGAGTTTATGAGGAGCAGAATATGATCAATGAAGAAAAGGTCAAGATAATGACAAAGCTTGCCATGTATGAGCAGGGCAAGGGCAGAAAATATCTTCCTGTCAGTCGATATTACAGAAGCGATTATATTGGTCTGGCACTGATTAAGAACTTTTTCCTTGTGACGATTGGATATGTGCTGATCGTGGCAGCTGTAGCTGTTTATTTTGGGGAATATCTTCTTGAAAACATTCATAAGATGAATCTGGTGGCACTTGGTGCTTATATTATTATCGGCTATCTGGTCGTTCTGATAGTTTATTCTGTTTTGACCTATATACAATATTCGGTCAAATATCACCGCGCAAAGAAGAGTGTCCGGGAGTACTATGGTCAGTTAACTTCACTGAGTAAAATTTACGCCAGGGAAGAAAGAAAAGCATCCGGCAAAGGAGCCGCAGGAGGGTATCGCAAATGACAGCATTACTGGAATTTAAACAAAAATTAAAAGGATTATATGCAGCGGTTTATTTTACATGGATCAATACCAATATGGGATATATGAAAGCACTGGACAGTATGTTTGTAGTTCTGATCCTCGCACTGATTTGTTGTATCCTTCCATCCGGTATGATGATCTTTACAGGTTTTGCACTGATGGTCGGACACAGTTATGCTCTTGGAATCGAAGTTGCAGGCTTTATGCTTGTTCTGATTCTGTTTATGCTGATTCTGTTTCTCCGTTTCAGCAGCGGCAGGAACCTGGTCCTTATTTTTGCACCGCTTGCTTTTGGATTTGATCTTCCGGCACTTCTTCCGGTTGGATGCGGCCTTTTGAGCAGTGCGGTTTCTGCGCTTCCGGCAGCTGGCGGCGTAATTATTTATTATTTCGTACGTTTTATCAGAGTACAGTCTCAGGTTCTGATGGGATCTGATCTTGATATGATGGGCAAGATTACACTTCTGGCTGATGGACTTATGAAAAACGGTGAGATGTGGCTGAATGTAATTGCATTTGTTGTAGTCGTTCTTGTAGTTAATCTGATCCGTACCCGCATGATGGATTATGCATGGCGGATCGCCATAGTAGCAGGTGGTGTGCTTTATATCGTGATCATGCTTGCAGGAAGTATGAGTTTTGGTGTCGAAGTTTCCATGGTATCTCTGATCATTTATACAGTAGTTGCAGTTTTGATCGGAATCATACTGGAATTCTTTGTTTTCGGTGGAGATTATACCAGAACAGAGCGGCTCGAATACGAAGACGATGAGTATTATTACTATGTAAAAGCTGTTCCGAAAGCACTGGTTGCTACTTCTGAGAGAAGCATCAAGAAGATTAACGGTGAGACAGACAGAGAAGAACGAAGAGTATCAGAGAAAACAGCGGACTATACAGCACCGCTTTTCCAGAAGGAAACAAAATCCGAGAATCGTTCTGCAAAGAGAAAACCTGTTCAGGAAGAATCTTCCGTTGTCGAAAAAGCTGACATTGATGATATTGATTTTGAGAAGAAGCTTGAGGAATCACTGAAGGATCTTTAAGCTCAGCCTGATTACGGCATTACATAAAAATCTGCAGCAAAAGGAGAAGAGAGTTTATGCGAAATATTACAGATATATTGGCAAGGTACTTATCAGATATCAATCTGCCGTCTGTCAGTATTATCGATGTAATTGAAATTATTCTGATCTCATTTTTTGTGTATCAGTTTATGGTATGGATCAAATTTACCCGTGCATATACTCTGCTTAAAGGTCTCCTTGTAATCGGTGCATTTCTGATCATAGCATATATTTTTAAGATGAATACGATCCTTTGGATCGTATCCCGTCTTGCCGGTGCATTGATCACGGCAATTGTTGTTATTTTTCAGCCAGAACTACGTAAGGTGGTTGAACAGCTTGGTCAGAAAAAAATCATGGCATCGATCCTTCCGTTTGATGCAGGAAAGGAAGTAAAGGAACGTTTTACAGACAAGACAGTCAATGAGCTGATCAAGGCATGTTATGATATGGCAGAGGTCAAGACCGGTGCACTGATCGTCATTGAGCAGGAGATCCGCCTGGACGAGTATATCAGAACCGGTATTAATGTCGATGCGATTCTGACAAGCCAGCTTCTGATCAACATTTTTGAGCACAACACGCCGCTTCATGATGGAGCGGTCATTGTAAGAGAAAACCGCATTGTGGCAGCTACCTGCTATCTGCCGCTTTCTGATAATATGGAACTCAGCAAACAGCTTGGAACAAGACACCGTGCCGGTGTGGGTATCAGTGAGGTAACAGATTCCGTTACGATCATTGTGTCAGAAGAAACCGGACAGGTATCTGTGGCGCAGGGAGGCAGACTGATCCGAAATATCAGCAGTACACAATTGCGGGAAGTTCTGGAAAAAGTGCAGAACAAAAAAGTTGTAGATAATAACCGATTCAGACAGTTATTGAAGGGCAGAGTGAAGCATGAAGAAAAAACTGGGAAATAATTTGGGTCTGAAAATTCTTTCTTTTGTGATTGCAATCCTGGTGTGGCTGCTTGTAGTAAACATAAACAATCCGATCGGAACGAAATCTTTTGTTATATCGGACGTGCAGCTTTTGAATGAAGCGTATATAGATGCCGATGGTAAGATGTGTATGCAGGATGAAGAGCAGGTTCCGATTCGTGTAACGATCAAGGCACAGAGAAAAATTCTTGACAAAATATCGGTGAATAACATTCGGGCAGTGGCAGATCTTCAGCAGGCGGTCAGTCTGAACACAGATCCGGTAATGGTTCCGATCACAGTATTATGTGACCATATTATGCAGGATAATATAGAAGTCAGTCCTCAGAATCTGAGCCTTCATCTGGAGGATAAGGATACACAGGAATTTGTAGTTAATGTTACAACAGATAATACAAAGCCTGACAGAGGGTATGAGATAGGAACGCTAACTTCCAATCCGGAGAAAATCAAGATTACAGGTCCGACGTCTTTGATTAATAAAATAGATAAAGTAAATGCGTCTATTGATGTAGATGGAGCAACAGAAGATATCACTACAGAAAAAGATGTCAAGATTATAGATAAAAATGGTGAAGAATTTACGGATTCAGATATGGGCTACCTGAATGTTTCAAGGGTATATGTAACTGCAAAACTCTGGAAAGTACAGGCAAACGTCAAAATCAAAGCAGGTTACAGCGGTTCTCCGAAATCCGGTTATCAGGTGGAAAGTGTAAGTACCACACCGAATGTGATAAGTGTTGCCGGAAGCGAAGAGGCACTTGCTACTTTGAAAGATCAGAATAATACGATCACAATTCCTGACTATGTAGCGGACATTTCTGACAGGGACAGTGATTTCGAAGAGAAGATCAATATTTCAGATTATC
>OGCQ01004127.1_pt1 | contig 12134 bp, 11 predicted proteins | sample 1570161 | NCBI WGS metagenome assembly OGCQ01 (sample SAMEA4384402, study PRJEB24528) | human gut metagenome
TGATCAAAAGAATTGGTTTATTAACAAGCGGTGGTGACTGCCAGGCTCTGAATGCTACAATGAGAGGTGTGGTAAAGGCACTGTCAAACGCAGTAGATGACCTTGAAGTTTATGGATTTGATGATGGATATAAAGGACTGATCTATGGCAAATACCGGATGCTGAGTTCGAAGGATTTTTCCGGCATTCTGACTCGTGGAGGTACGATCCTCGGTACATCCCGTCAGCCGTTTAAACTGATGCGTGTACCGGACGAAAAAGGTCTCGATAAGGTGGAAGCCATGAAGCAGACGTATTACAAACTGTGTCTGGACTGCCTCGTGATCCTTGGTGGCAATGGTACACAGAAGACTGCAAACCTTCTCCGCGAAGAGGGACTGAACATCATCCATCTTCCGAAGACCATCGACAATGATATCTTCGGAACTGATATGACTTTTGGTTTCCAGAGCGCAGTGAATATTGCTACAAATGCAATCGACTGCATCCACACGACAGCTACCTCACACGGCCGCGTATTTATCGTTGAGATCATGGGACATAAGGTTGGAAGCCTGACACTTCATGCAGGTATTGCAGGCGGTGCGGACATTATCCTGATTCCTGAGATTCCTTACGACATCAAGAAAGTCTGCGAAGCCATCGAGAAACGTAACAAAGCAGGTAAGCGCTTTACGATCCTCGCTGTTGCAGAAGGCGCAATTTCCAAAGAGGACGCAGAACTTCCGAAGAAAAAATACAAAGAAAAACTCGAAGTAAGGGCAAAGAAATATCCGTCTGTTTCCTATGAGATTGCAGATCAGATCAATCAGACCATGGGAAGTGAAGTCCGTGTAACAGTCCCTGGACATATTCAGCGAGGCGGAGAACCATGTCCGTATGACCGCGTACTTTCTACCAGAATTGGTGCCGGTGCAGCAGAAGCAATACTTGACGGAGAATACGGAATCATGATCGGTGTCATCAACGGCAAGATCAAGAGAGTTCCGCTTGCAGACTGCGCAGGCAAACTTAAGATGGTTTCACCGAAAGACCAGATTGTCAAAGCTGCCAAACAGATCGGAATCAGCTTCGGTGACTGAGACACTTAAGATCAATTTGTTAAAAATAAATTCCTGCAGTAACAGGAGAGGAGTGTATTCATGAGCTATACTGCCCTGTACCGAAAATTCAGGCCCGATAATTTTGCAGATGTCAAAGGGCAGGATCATATTGTAACGACGTTAACGAACCAGATCAATGCAAACCGCATCGGCCACGCATATCTTTTTTGTGGTACGCGTGGTACCGGTAAGACCACAGTGGCAAAGATTCTCGCGAAGGCCGTGAACTGTGAGCATCCGGTTAATGGAAGTCCCTGCAATGAATGCGAGATGTGCAAAGCCATTCAGGCAGGTACATCAATGAATGTGATCGAGATCGATGCCGCTTCCAACAACGGTGTAGATAACATCCGTGAGATCCGTGAGGAAGTAACTTACCGTCCGACAGAAGGTAAATACAAAGTGTATATCATCGACGAGGTGCATATGCTTTCTACAGGAGCATTCAATGCCCTCCTGAAAACTCTGGAAGAGCCGCCGTCTTATGTCATCTTTATTCTGGCAACGACAGAGGCACATAAGATTCCGATCACTATTCTGTCACGCTGTCAGCGGTATGATTTTCACAGAATCTCGATCGATACGATTGCGGCACGCCTGAGTGAACTTCTTAAGGTGGAAGGTGTGGAAGCGGAGGAAAAAGCAATCCGTTATGTAGCGAAGGCCGGTGATGGCTCTATGCGAGATGCACTCAGTCTTCTGGATCAGTGTATTGCTTTTTATCTGGGGCAGACACTGACTTATGATAAGGTTCTTGATGTTCTGGGAGCCGTGGATACCGAAGTGTTCAGTAAATTACTGCGTAAAGTTCTGGCGGGTGATGTGACTTCTGCGATCAGGATCCTTGAAGATCTGATCGTCGGGGGCAGGGAACTCAGCCAGTTTGTGGGCGATTTCACATGGTATATGCGAAATCTGCTCCTTGTAAAGACTTCTGACAATCCGGAGGAGGCCATTGATGTCTCCTCCGAAAATCTGAAACTTCTGAAAGAAGAAAGCGAGATGACCGACAGCGATACGCTGATGCGTTATATCCGCATTTTTTCAGATCTTTCCAATCAGATCCGCTTCGCAACACAGAAACGCGTGCTTGTTGAGATTGCGTTGATCAAACTGTGCCGCCCGGCAATGGAGACAAATCTGGATTCCGTGCTGGACCGTATCCGTGTGCTCGAACAGAAGATTGATGAACATCCGGTACAGCAGGTGATCGTGCAGAGTACAGGTGTGGGAGAAGGCAGTGCTGAACAGCCAAAACCGGCAGAGCGGCCACCACAGAAAGCAGCACCGGAAGATCTGCAAAAGATCGTGGCAGGCTGGAAGATGATCGTCGGACAGACGACAGCTGCTTTCAAACAGGCACTTTTGCAGTCGGTGCCAAAATACAACGGAGAGACTGGCGAGCCGATTCTCTATGTGGAGTTTCAGACTCCACTTGGAAGGCTTTATCCGGATGATTCCGAAGCCAAAAAAGAACTGCAGTCCATCATTGAGCAGAAGCTTGGCAAAAGTATCGAGCTTCATATGCTGGTTGCGGAAGATCATCAGCAGACGAACCTTTCGCAGATTACGGTGGATCAGGCAATACGTGACAATATTCACATGGATGTTGTAATAGAAGAAGATTAATTTTTTATCAGGAGGATATCACCATGGCAAAACGTGGAGGATTTCCGGGCATGGGAATGCCGGGAAACATGAATAATTTAATGAAACAGGCGCAGAAGATGCAGCGTCAGATGGAAGAAAACCAGAAAGCACTTGAAGAAAAATCATTCACTGCAACGGCAGGCGGCGGTGCTGTAGAAGTTACTGTATCCGGTAAACGTGAAGTGACCGGCGTAAAACTTGCCGAAGAAGTTGTCGATCCGGATGATATCGAAATGCTGGAAGATCTGATCGTTGCGGCAACCAATGAAGCACTTCGCAAAGTAGAAGAAGAAACAACAGCAGTAATGTCCAAACTCACAGGCGGACTTGGCGGCTTGGGCGGAGGCCTTCCTTTCTGATGGAATACTACAGTACGCACATCAATAAGCTGATCGAGCAGCTTTCGCATCTTCCGGGGATCGGACCGAAGTCGGCACAGCGTCTGGCATTTCATATCATGAACATGCCGAAAGACCAGGTGGAACAGCTTACTTCTTCGATCACCGGCGCGAGAGAAAAGATCCGCTACTGCAAAAAATGCTGTACGCTGACAGATCAGGAGCTTTGCCCGATCTGCAGCAACCCCAAAAGGGATGCAGGTACGATCATGGTCGTGGAAAATACGAGGGATCTTGCGGCATACGAAAAAACAGGAAAATATGAGGGCGTCTATCATGTACTTCACGGTGCGATTTCTCCGATGCTTGGAATCGGACCGGATGATATCCGACTCAAAGAGCTGATGCAGCGTCTTCAGAGTGAAGATATCAAAGAGGTGATCATTGCGACGAACTCTAGTCTGGAGGGCGAGACAACCGCGATGTATATCAGCAAGCTGATCAAGCCAACCGGAATCCGGGTAAGCAGGATCGCAAGTGGTGTACCGGTCGGTGGCGATCTGGAATATATTGATGAGGTGACACTTCTGCGTGCACTGGAAGGCAGAGTGGATCTCTGATATAGACTGCAATGACAGAAGGAGGATGTGAGAGTGGCAAAAAGAAAACCAACCTCTTCGCAGGTTGCACAGAAAGCAGGAGTTTCTCAGGCGACAGTATCTATGATACTGAACCGGAGAAATGATGTTTCTTTTTCTGCGGAAACTGTAGAAAGAGTGGAATGCGCCGCGCGGGAACTCGGATATGAGCTGCCTCACCGCAAAAATAAAAACAGTACCAAAAAAGAAAAACTGATCGTTGTGATCTGTCCGACACTGACCAGCCCATATTATGTTCTTCTTTTACAGGGTATCGAATCCGTAGCAAATGAAAAAGGCTACGGTGTTTTTATCTGCAATACTCAGAGGGATGCAGGGCAGGAAGAAAAATATCTCCGGATGATCAGTACGATCGATCCACAGGGAATCATTTATGCATGTAATCCCCATCCGGATTTTCAGAAAAAAGTTGAAGAACTGGCACACAGAATACCACTTGTTATTATCAGCAATAAAGAAAAGACAACGACGGTAGATGCGATCAATCAGGATAATACAATGGTAGGACGCCTGATGGCACGTCATCTCCTTGAACTTGGTCACAGGGAAGTGGCCTTTATTACACCGCCGCTCACGCGCCGGCAGTGGCAGCGTTCCAGAAGAATTGACGGCTTTGTTAAAGAATACGAAAAGGAAGGGCTTGGCGGGCATGTTCTTATAAAAGCAGCAGATGAGTCAGTCGATCATAGATTACCGAGGATGGATTCCGAGTATTCGATGGGGTATCAGCTTACGATGGAGCTGATCAGAGAAGGCAGGGAATTCACTGCAATCGCAGGTCAGAATGATATGATGGCGCTGGGCGCGATCGATGCGCTGGAAGAATCGCGTATCCGCGTACCGAAGGACGTGTCGGTGATCGGTTGCGATGATATTTTTTATTCTGGTATTCGGAGGCTGTCACTTACAACGATCGATCATTTCGTTGCGCTGAAAGGGCGGGATGCCTGTGATATCATCATTCGTAAGATTGCGATAAATGACCAGTTTTATACGGGATTACAGCCGACAAGTATCTATAATATTGAGTATACGCCGAAGCTGATCGCCAGAAAAACAACTGCATATGCAAACACGAAAAAAAGAAAATAAATTTGTATATCCAAATTATTATTAATAATTTCAAACGAAAGCCTGGAAGAGAACGCGGAAAACCGTACTTTCAGGCTTTTGATATTCAATAAAGTAGAAAAAATAAGATAAATAATTAATAAAATAACATATTATTAATAAAATAATAATTAATAATTTCTTCCCTTCTTGACCTGGAATTTTTGTTTGCTATAATAAAATTATCAAGCAAAAACGCAGAAAACAGGAGGTATTTTACAATGAAATTTTTTATTGACACAGCAAATGTAGATGATATCCGTAAAGCAAATGATATGGGAGTTATCTGTGGCGTTACTACAAACCCGTCCCTGATCGCAAAAGAAGGCAGAGACTTCAATGAAGTAATCAAAGAAATTACAGAAATCGTAGACGGACCGATCAGCGGTGAAGTAAAAGCTACTACTACAGACGCTGAAGGAATGATCGCAGAAGGCCGTGAGATTGCTAAGATCCATCCGAACATGGTTGTTAAGATTCCTATGACAGTAGAAGGTCTGAAAGCCGTTAAAGTTCTTTCAAAAGAAGGAATCAAAACAAACGTTACTCTGATCTTCACAGCAAACCAGGCATTGCTTGCTGCAAGAGCCGGTGCTACATATGTATCTCCATTCCTTGGAAGACTGGATGATATTTCTACAGATGGTGTTCCGCTTATTCGCCAGATCGTTGAAATGTTCGAAGTAGCAGGAATTACCACAGAGATTATCTGTGCAAGTGTTCGTCACCCAATCCATGTAACAGAGTGTGCTCTTGCCGGTGCTGATATTGCAACAGTTCCTTACAAAGTAATCGAGCAGATGACAAAACATCCTCTGACAGATGCCGGAATCGAAAAATTCCAGAAAGATTATAAAGCAGTATTCGGTGACAAATAAAAATGCAATAAAAAGCATTTTAGGTACATATTACTTGACGAGTGCGGAAATTAATTGTAGCATAAGTTTGTTGCAAATTATTAAAAGGAGAAATTGAACATCATGGAGAAATTAGAACTTCAGAAAATTGCGAACGAAGTCCGCAAAGACATCGTTACCGCGGTTCATGCTGCAAAAGCCGGTCATCCGGGCGGTTCCTTATCAGCAGCAGATTTATTCACATATCTGTATTTTGAAGAAATGAATATCGATCCGAAAAATCCGAAGAAAGCAGACAGAGACCGTTTCGTTCTTTCTAAGGGACACACTGCACCGGGACTTTACTCTGCACTTGCTGAGAGAGGATATTTCCCGAAGGAAGACCTCAAGACACTTCGTCATCTCGGCTCCTATCTGCAGGGTCATCCGGATATGAAGCATATTCCGGGCGTTGATATGTCCAGCGGTTCTCTTGGACAGGGAATCTCTGCGGCAGTAGGTATGGCACTTTCTGCAAAACTCAGCAACGAATCTTACAGAGTATACACTCTTCTTGGCGATGGTGAGATTCAGGAAGGACAGGTATGGGAGGCTGCTATGTTTGCAGGATTCCGCAAACTGGACAACCTTGTTGTAATCGTAGACAACAATGGACTTCAGATTGACGGACAGGTAGATGAAGTATGCTCGCCATATCCGATTGACAAGAAATTTGAAGCTTTTAATTTCCATGTGATCAATGTTGCAGACGGAAATGATATGGATCAGCTTAAGGCTGCATTCGACGAAGCAAAAACTGTAAAAGGAATGCCGACAGCCATTATCATGAAGACCGTAAAAGGTAAAGGAGTTTCCTTTATGGAAAATCAGGTTGGATGGCATGGCAAAGCTCCGAATGACGAGCAGTATGCACAGGCAATGGAAGATCTGGAGAAAGTAGGTGAAGCATTATGTCAGAAGTAAAGAAAATCGCCACAAGAGCCAGCTACGGAAGCGCTCTGGTAGAACTTGGTAAAGAACACGATGATCTTGTTGTTCTGGATGCTGACCTTGCTGCAGCTACTCAGACAGGAATGTTTAAGAAAGAATTTCCGGATCGTCACATCGACTGTGGTATCGCAGAGTGCAATATGGTAGGTATCGGTGCAGGTCTTGCGACGACCGGTAAGGTACCTTTTGTCAGCACATTTGCAATGTTCGCAGCAGGACGTGCTTACGAACAGCTTCGCAACTCTGTTGCATATCCGCATCTGAATGTAAAGGTTGGCGCAACTCACGGCGGTATTTCCGTTGGTGAAGACGGTGCGACTCATCAGTGCTGCGAGGATTTTGCCCTTATGAGAGCAATTCCGGGTATGGTTGTCATGAGCCCTGCTGATGACATTGAAGCAAAAGCTATGGTCAAAGCTGCATATGAATATGTAGGACCTGTATATATGAGATTTGGACGTCTGGCTGTTCCGGTAATCAACGACAGACCAGATTACAAATTCGAAATGGGGAAGGGAATCGTTCTTCGCGAAGGAAAAGACCTTACAATCGTTGCGAATGGTCTCTGCGTTGCTGCATCTCTTGAAGCGGCAGAAAAACTTGCAGCAGATGGAATTGATGCAAAAGTGATCAATATTCATACCATCAAACCACTGGATGAAGATCTGATCGTTGCCGCAGCAAAAGAAACAGGCAAAGTTGTAACTGTAGAAGAACATTCCGTAATCGGTGGTCTTGGCGGAGCTGTATGCGAATGCCTTTCCGAGAAAGCACCTGTACCGGTAAAACGTATCGGTGTGAATGATGTATTCGGAGAATCCGGTCCGGCGGTAGCTCTTCTTGAGAAATATGGTCTGGATGCAGAAGGCATCTACAAACAGATTAAAGAATTTGTATAAAACCACATTTTGAGATCAGCGGTATCATATACAGAATACCATCAGTGATCTGATCGGCAATAGAGATCACGGTGGAGAGACGTGTTGTCTGAAGAGTCAGGTGTTCCAGGACACCTGAGATATTGACGATTCCTGTAATATGGATATGTCCGACAGGCGGTAGCTTTTTATGAACAGCGGCACCCGGGTAGAGTGCACCATTTGAAATGGTCACATACCCGAGGTGCTTTTTTTGTCCCAGTGAAGAATCAATCGCGATGATCAGACAGCCGGGATGGCGGTTTTGGATTTCCAACAGGATCAGAAAGAGTACCGTATACGTGAATCATCGGAAAGGTGTGGCTGCTGAGCTGTGCACCGATATAAGGGCCGAGACAGTCGCCGGTAACACGGTCTGTGCCGATACACAGAAACACGATTTCAGACCAGTTTTGCGTTTGCTCAAGAATACATGTTTTTAAAAGCCTGCAGATCTCACGGGAACAGTTTGCATGGCGCGTATCTACATAAAAAGTCATGGTTTTATCTCCGTATCTTTTCCTTTCTATTTTATCCCTCTGCGAAAGAAATATGCACTTTGCAAAATATGTCGCTAAATTCTTTTGCACTGCTCTTAGATTCTGCTAAAATCCGCGACTTTCCTGTGCTATTCTGATGCCTGAAGGGGTGATATGACATGATAGAGGTTGTCTACAAGGATGAAAAGCAGCGTGCAAAAGGAAATGAAGGGATTTTTCAGTTGCCCAGAAATGTACGGCAGATAGGAATGACGGATCAGAATTACAGGATCTATATGGAGGACTATGTATATACATTTCTGGAGCGTGCTGCGGCTGCCGGAGAGGATAAAGAGGAAAAAGAACGCCGCCTGGCTGTTTTTATGGGGGAGACGAAATGGGATGCCGGGACAGGCTATCTTTTTATCAGAGGTGCAGTGCTTGTTTCGGGTGAAGAAATTTCGCAGGAACACGTTGAGTTGACAGATGCCATGTGGCAGCAGATTCATGAGGACGCTGAAAAATATTTCGAAGGGGAAGAGATTGTCGGGTGGTTTCTAGGCGGCAGGATGCAGCCGATGGAAGTATCGGAAATGCTTCTTCGTATACACCTCAAGCATTTTGGCGGAGAAAAAGTGCTTATGCTGATGGATCCGGTAGAAAAAGAGGAGGCTTTTTTCTGCTATGACAATGGCAGACTGTTGCGACAGAGTGGATATTATATTTATTATGAAAAAAATCCGCAGATGCAGGCGTATATGCTGGAAAAGAATCCGGAACTGAATCAGCCGGAACAGGAGCTGATTGCAGACGACGCGGTTAAAACTTTTCGAAAGATCATTCAAAAGAAACATACAGAAGAAACGCAGGAAACAGAAGAAAGAGCTTCTGTTTTTTCTTATGCGGCAACAGCCTGTCTTGTGTTGGCTGTGCTGACGGTTGGCGTACAGTTTTATCAAAATTATAATCATAAGAGTATAACGGATACGATCACGGATACGGTTTCCCGAACTGCAAATTCAACGGAAGTGACAAAAGCGGAAAGGCAGACGGAAAAAAAATCAGTTACGCCAACTTCCGCGTTGAAAAAAGATCTGACTCCAATTCCAGTGTCTCCGGCGGCAACAGAAACACCGCCAGTAACATTAATGGCTGCTGAGGATGATGCTGAAACTGACACAAAAAACGTTTTGAATTCGGAAAAAGAACAGGAAATCTATCGGGAAGAATCCGATACCAGAAAAGCGGAGCGGAGAGTGAAACAGGAACAAGTGGAAAACAATGCTGCTAAGAACAAAATAAGCGAGGATGTGACGGATAGCGCAGTGACTTCATCAGCAGAAGCGGGAACATCTTATGTGATCAAACCGGGAGATACCTTATATCAGATCAGTATATCCAGATATGGTACAATGGAAAAAGTGGCTGATATCTGTCGGGCAAATGGTCTGACAGAGGAGGAAATTATTTATCCGGGGCAGATAATTGTATTGCCGTAGAAAATTTGATATAATAAAAAAATCAGGACTGCTGTGAACAGAATGAGCAGTAACCGATTAGAAGATAACGGGTGACTGGTCGCAGGAAATACCTGCGATAAAGTACAAGGTAAGGAAAATGGCAAATATAATAAAAAAATTAAAACGAAAACACAAAAGAAAGAAAATGCAGTCGCAGCGGGCGAAACTCGAACAGGAACAGCGTGCGATTCAACAGATGAGTCCGGAAGAAGCGTATCAGAACCGACTGCGCAGACATAAACATGATGCATTACGCAGAACTGTAATGTCAATCGTGGCGGTTGCTGCAATAGCAACGGTAGTTCTTCTGTATGTTGAACGGAGAAGCTATCATAATTACAGAATACTTTCTGCAAGTGAACAGGAGGATGTAGTTTCTACAAAATATCTGGAAATGTCTGGAAAAATACTCAGGTACAGTCCGGATGGAGCATCGCTGGTCAATAGCAGTATGGATACTTACTGGAGCGTTCTTTACGAAATGCAGAATCCGGTGGCTGATGTAAAAGATGACAGAGCGGTTATTGCGGATCAGGATGGTACGCTGCTTGAGATGTTTGACAAAAACGGAGAGACTGGAAGCGTTACAACGTCTTATAATATTGTTAAAGCGAAAATTTCTTCAAGTGGAATGGTTGCTGCTATTTTGGATGGCGGCGATTCGACGTGGATTAATTTTTATGCATCAGATGGAAGTTTGATCGCAGAAAACCAGACACACATTTCGGATCCGGGATATCCGCTGGATGTAGCTGTTGCTGATAATGGAAATATCATGATGGTTGCATATCAGTATGTGGATGGAAGTGAGACGACCAGTTATGTTGCATTCTATAATTTTGGGGATGTAGGGCAGAGCGAAGATGACCGTATTGTGAGCGGATATACTTATGAGGGAACGGTGATTCCGCAGATTATGTATCTGAATGGTGGCAAATCACTTGCGGTGAGGGATGATGGATTTACTTTGTATAAAGGAAGCCAGATCCCGAAAGAAAAAGAAACTGTTAAAGTAGATAAAGAAATTGTCAGCACATTTTATGATGATGATATAATCGGTCTTGTGTTTAAAAATGGAAATAAAGAAAAACCATATACAATGAGAGTGTATTCTACGGATGGAAATCTGAAATTTGAAAAAGATTTCAATATTCCGTATACTACGATCAAGGTGAGTGATGGAAATATTCTTCTATATAACAGCTCGCAGGTATGTGTTATGAACAGCAGAGGTGTAGAAAAATACAGTGGTACGATTGATGGAACGATCAGTGACTTCATAAAGATTGGCTGGAACCGATATCTTCTTGTTCTTGACAGCGGTGTTGATGTGATCAAATTAAGCTGAGAGGTGTGACATGGAGATAACGTGGCTTGGAATTCTGGCTATAGCAATTCTGATTTTTACAGGATATGGCGGATATCGTAAAGGATTTGTGCGAGAGATCATGTCATTTTTCTTTGTATTTCTGGCATTGGCACTTGCGTGGATGATCAATCCGTATGTGAATGACTTTATGATGAAAAAAACACCTGCATATGAACGGATACAGGAAAGCTGTCTCAATCTGATTGATTCACAGAATATGGATGAGGAGAAATCAGACGAAGAAAGCTCTGGCGGGAAAGTCATGGATGGGACGATACAGGAAGAAACAACTTTTATAGATGGACTTAATTTGCCGAAAGTCCTGCAGAAAAGTCTGACGGATAACAATACAGCAGAAGTTTACAAAGAATTAGCTGTAGATTCTTTTGGCGATTATGTGTCTGGATATCTGGCAAGGCTGATCGTAAATGGGATGTCTTATCTTATTTCATATATCCTGGCAAATCTTGTGATCAGATTGATTGGGTGTGTGTTAAATGCAATTGCAGAACTACCGTTGATCAATGGGGCCAACAGACTGACTGGAGCGCTGGTAGGAGTTGCAAAGGGAATTGTGTTCCTGTGGATAGCGCTTCTTATTTTAACGGTACTCTGTAGTACAGAGACAGGAAAAACAGGTTTGGCATTGGTGGAAAAGGACAGCTTCCTGCGTGTGTTATACAGATATGACGTGCTGGTAAATGCTTTTTTGCAGTTTTTTGGAAAATAATAAAAAACTACTTGACGTAGAATGCATTCAATGATATACTTTAATCCGCTTCGAAATGAGGCGGATTTTCTTTTTGGAAAAACAAAAAAGAAAATAAAAAATTAAAAAAACTTGTTGACATTCGAAAACGAATGTGATAAAGTAAACGAGTTGCTGATGAGCAACGGGTAACAAAAACTCATTTAAAAAGTTTTGAAAAACTTAAAAAAGTTCTTGACAAACAAAAATGAGCATGATAAAATAAATGAGCTGTCGAGAGAGAGCGAAAACAAAGAACCTTGATAACTAAACAGTGAAACACATACGATTCTCGAAAATTCTTTAAGAATCATCATTCAACAGAATGAACTTTTTATAAACAGTAATGACGAGAGATAACTAAGCTAGTTGGTTGTCTTGAGTACATCAAACA
>OGCQ01004138.1_pt1 | contig 12102 bp, 6 predicted proteins | sample 1570161 | NCBI WGS metagenome assembly OGCQ01 (sample SAMEA4384402, study PRJEB24528) | human gut metagenome
AGGCGGCAGGGCTTGTCCGGATTTTGCTTGCGGAAGCGCTTATAATCCAGCGCAGAGATCACCGTTTTGCCGGTACCGGTGGCAGCCACCACCAGATTGCGTGTATAGCCATGGACAGTGCGCTCCGCCTCCAGCTTGTCCAGAATCTCCTGCTGATAGGAATAGGGATGGATGTCCATGGTGTAGGCGTCGGCATCGTTGGTGTCAAAGTATTTTTCCGCCTTCAGCGCACGGGCCAGACGCTCCTTCTGCCCCTCATCGTAATACTCGAACTCGCGGTCATTCCAATAATATTCGAAGGTTGCTACAATTTTGTCGATGGTTTCAGGCAGGTCACGCTTTGTCACCTTGGTATTCCATTCAAGACCGCTGGTCAATGCGGCATTGGACAGGTTGGACGAACCCACATAAGCCGTCGTGAAGCCGGTTTCTCGGTAAAAGATATATGCCTTTGCGTGGAGCCGGGTCGTTTTGGTGTTGTAGCTGACCTTGATCTGCGTATTGGGCAGCTTTCGAAGCTCCTCAATGGCTTTTACATCGGTAGCGCCCATATAGGAGGTGGTGATGATGCGGAGCTCGCCGCCGTTTTGCGTGAATTCCCGCAGCTCGTCCATGATAAGCCGCAGGCCGCTCCATTTGATGAAGGACACCAGCATATCGATCCGATCAGCCGAGACGATTTCCTTTTTGAGCTCTGTAAACATCTGCGGCTCATGCACAGCCCCGGTGAAAAGTGAGCTTTGTGCGATGGATGTCTCTGGGCGCTCTATGTCCGCCGCTGTTTTTCCCACCGCTAACCGCGGGTCGGTCTCCCGTAAAAGCGCAAGAAGCTGCTCTGCCCGCCGGTCAACGCCCAACGCGGCAAAGTCAGCTTCTTTCGTTGTATTTTGAATGAGGGTAACGATCTGGTTGGTCAGCCCGATCTGGGCAGAAATATCCCCGCCGTTGTCCAGCACGTTATCCAAGCCCTTTTGAACCACATCCGCCAGATACTGCGCCAGCACCTTGGAGGCCTCCGCCTTGTCAATGGGCGCAACAGACTTGCGTGCCTCCGGAATCTCCGCAAGCTCGCCCGTCAGAGCGTTATTGATGACTTGTTCATAAAGACCATGGTGTAACATATAAATCCCTCACTAAAACTTGGCTATATATCCCAGCTCATAACGGTCAATACGGATATATTAGAAAACAAGGATACCCATCAACCAATCATAGATGCTTTTCACATAGCTATACTCGTCTACAGGAACACTATAGCTCTCTTTTGAAAGCTTATTCGAAATCGAATTGACTCGAAGAATCCAGTCTGTCTTCGGGTCCTTTCCTCCGACTAGATTGGCTTCCTCCGGGCGGACAAAAGTATCCTCGAAGAAGAGCGACCAGTTCTTGCCGTTCAAGATAATCTGTTTGCATTCCGGAAGTGTAACATAATCCCAGATAGGAATGTCGATTTCTTCTCCTGTACTAGACACATGCACATACATTGCCTCATCGGCTTCACCTTTTGCTCTGGTATAAATATTCTTCGGTAGTCCTTTAATTAGCCAACTATCGCCAAAATATTCTCCGAGGCGCTCAGAAATCAACAACTTAACCTTGGCCTCTATTTCTCGAAGCATGGATTTCGTCTCTTCGTTATAGATCTTAGTTTCGTTTTGCCAGAACTCTTCCAATCCATCAGGCACAAAATCCGGCCTCATATCAGCAATTGCCTTCTGATATGCACGCCAAAACCGGGTATCAGCACCTCCACCAAAGTAACCACGCAAATCCTTGCGCTGCTCAGCATTTAGGTTATTTATGTAGTCAGTCAAAGGCTTGAGATAGTATTGTATCAAGCCAAACATATCGTCAAGAGCCTGCGTTTTAGGCTGAATCATCCCCTTCTCCACAAGCATATTGACAACATCATCAATGACGCGAATAACCGCCTGAATGCCACGGTTCATTGTGAGCATTCCGCTATCCTGATCGCCCTTGTCCCATTCATTCAGACAAGTCTCTCTGATATACAGCAAACACTTCTCTATAAACGGATAGAACAAATCGCAAGTCTCTTGATTATCTTTGCAGTCGAAAGTACCTTCTTTTTGAAGAACATTCTTTTTGCCATAGCTGTCGAAGAATCTACACTTTTTCAGTGCAGACTGAATCGCTTCAACAGTAATGCATCGCGTGGGTGTAGACTCGTTTTCACCTATCACAATTCTCGAGTTAAGAGGCGATGTCGATTCTTCTCCCAGCATCTGTGCGATTTTAGATCGGAGAGCCTGCCGCTGCTCACTGAAATCAGGAGATTCCCGGAGCATGTCTGCATTCAGGGTCACTCTCAACGATTTCGGAACCGCTTTCTGGTTTTCATTAATATCCATGAACAGTTTAATCTGCTCGCTTCTTTCCAGATCAACGAAAGCAACTACTGGAATGGTGTTTGTCTCGGCATACAGGGAATCCGAGTAGCCGTACAGACGATGTTGGCCGTCGATAATATACGCAGACCTATAGCGCTTGGGGATATGTAAAATACCGATCTTCGAAATTGTACTATCAACCTTAGAGGCTGACTGATCGAAAACCAATCCCTTTCCATTGGTATCTATACTGATGATAATCGAGTTTGGAAAATATCCACCATCATTAATGAACGACCGGACCTCTTGCAAACGCTTCTTTTTGATTAAACGCTGGTAGGTCGGCATCATATTCTTATTGGCTTCCGACCGATGCAACACATAGCCAATTTTCAAAAGCTTTTCAGGTTCAATTGAAAATGAATAGTAGGTGTATCCACCCATTTTACCTTGGATCGCAGGCACCTTATCATCCATATTTTTAATTTCTTGGTTTGCAAAAAGGCTACCCAAAAGCTGATATCTAGAACAAGAACCCAAATGTTTTGCCAAGTCTGTATAGTACTCGACAGTCGTGTCACTAAAATAGGCCATTCCGGCTTTGTCCAGCAACGCGAGATCTCGTCTATTCATGATGAAATTATGAGACGCCCAAATAAACTTCAGTTTCCGACCCGGGAATTGTTTAAGAACCTCTTTTCTAATCCCAGATATTTTGTCACTAAAAGCTGTTATTTCAGCGGCAAAACTTTTTTCGATGATAGCTTCTGATGCGTGGCAAAGCCCAACCAACGCAGTTTCATCATCAACCGCCAGAACGCCAATTCTTTCTTTTAGGTCATCATTGCTGAAATCATAAGAAATCAGAATTCCATTTTCCGCATTTAGACCATAAAAACCCATCCCAGCAAACATCAACCAAATTCGGTCTTCAAATTGCTCATCTACTGGTTTCTCCTTAGCAATCCCCACATATTTAGGGCTCTTATAGTCTTTGCACTTTTCCCAACCAGCATCAATATACTCAGGGAGTTCCGAAGCTAAGATCTTTTGTGTCACGAACAGTTTTTTGTGGACACTTTTTGCCGTTGCCAACTGTTTGTCGTATACAACTTGGCTCCAATCCGTTCTAGCCATTACTTCGTACTCCTTTCTGGTATGTTCGTAAAAATATACTCTGGAACTTTTCCTCGATACGCTTTTTTGCCGCCAATCAAACTATTCCTCTCAAGTGTAACCATGCGCCCCTTGTCTTTAAATATCTCCAAAATGGTTTCGTGGGCGGCATTTGTCATAATGTAGTAGGCTCCTGCTTTTTTTATTTGGTCAATTAGCTTTGCCAGTCGGTGCTGATCATCAAGGGAAAACCAAGTTGAATTGTAGCCTACGAAACCCGTATCTTCCTTAGAAACGGTGTAGGGTGGGTCCAAAAAGATCAAGTCTCTGGCAACTATCTTGGTACTTATATCCGAAAAATCATGACAAGCAATTTCCATTCCTTCCATTTTTTTTCCTGCTTCAAGCAGCCGCGTATAATTCACAGTAGCATTTTTATGACCATAGGGAACATTGTACTTTCCGTTCCGATTCACACGGTACAGTCCATTAAAAGAATTTGCATTCAAATACAAAAATCTCGCAGCCCGTTGATATTTCCCTTTTGGTTCCGTCGCGCGAATTACGTAGTAGCTTTCTTCGTCTATTTCATATTCCTTAAGATACCGAATAACTCTTTCCGGATTATCCCTGACGGCGCAAAAAGCGTTTATCAGTTCGTCGTTAATATCCGACAAGCATCCTTTATTGGGTAAATCCAAAGAAAAGAAAATCGATGCACCGCCCATGAAAGGTTCGTAATAGTTGTTATAGTCAAGTCCTTCTGTTAGTTGTGCTACATATGGGACAAGCCATGATTTTCCGCCTGCCCATCGAATAAAAGATGTTATAGGTGCCATCAGTAATTCCTCACCAACTCAATTAAGTAGTATTTTGCGCGCGTGTACGCTATGTAGTTCATATTCTCGGTTGTGTCAATACCATGGATATAAATGACCATGTTCGCTTCCAACCCTTTAAATGCATCTATAGAATACACGCTTATTTCATTCTCATTGCTAGGTGTACCATGAACAAATTTCCACTTTGCAATCCCGTCAGGAAATTCAGCCAACAGCTTTTCCTTGCTTTCGGTGAGAATTACTAAGGAATCATTTTTTAAATATTCTTTCTCAAGGTATCGCTTAAAAAGTGTTTCAAAAAGTAAAACCAATTGTCCATGCTCGTTAACAATTTCTGTCGTAGGTGTCGGACCTTCAACAGGGTTTGCAACCATATCTGTACCCAGATTGGTCTTCTCTGCAGTCCAATTATAGATATTTGCGGTATTCCTAATATTCTCCCGCAGCAAATACGGCAGTTCACCAATGCCAAACCCGTTTCCGAAGCTCTCTTCTCTCAAAACCTGAACGTCATCGAAGAAAACTCCTAGGCGAGAGCCTTCTGGATCATCCAAAAGCAATCTAATGATACTTGCCCATTCCTCTGTAAAATCCTGTGCTTCATCAACAAAGATCGCATTGTACTTTTCATAGTCACCAATGAGGCCATGGCTTATTCCTTCGAACAGCGGCTCTTGATAACTGGTAATATCCTCAACAAGCATTTCAAAGAGTGAGCGAATATCTTTAACATCAACCGCATCCCCAATATGACTGTTTACCATACTGGCAAGTGGTTTTGATGCACAAACAAAAAGTACCTTGTGCCCATTTGATTCCGCTTCATCCTTGGCCATTTTCATCGCAATCCAAGTTTTCCCGGTTCCTGCTCCTCCGCGCATGTAGAATTGTTTTACATTTTTCAGTAGATATACGTAATTGTCTTGCACACGGTTGATCACACTCAGCTGCTGATCTTTGAACCGAATCAACGCGCCAGCTGCTGCAGAAATCGCAATTCTATCTCTTATGAGTTCAAGGAAAGCGCGATGTTGACTTGCTGGATAATAGCGCCGACCGTAAGAACTACCTGCCCATAGGCGGAACATCTTTTTAATGCGATCATAGATATTGTTCAGGTCATTGCTGTCAATAGTACACGTTCTATGACGATTACTTAACTCAAGTTCTTCTCCTATGGGATAGAAGGGAAAAATCACACCAGCACCATATATTCCCGAATACTTGGTGTTGTATTTCGAAGAAAAAACTTTGGAGAAGTAGTACATATTCTTTTCCGCTTGATCATACGGAGAAGAGTTCAGTTTACGCTCACCATGTACCGCATCCGAAAGATACCAGTTATTATCTTCAATACGGATTCCGTTCCCGCCTTTTACTTCCAGACATAAAAAACCATAGTCAGGGCTGGCAACAATAAAATCTGCTTCAGATTTCACGAGACGCCCCGCATAATAACTTGTCCAACTAACGGAATAAAAGACATCGAACGTATCAGGAAGCTGGTTTTTTAATTCCTGATAAACAATTCTTTCAGAATCCGTTGGCAAATACTCTGATATGTTTTTCGGATACATATTAGCCATAATTACATCTCCCAAAAACCAACAGTCGGGTTATCCACTCCGTCAATCGAATACAAATACTTCCTGCCAAGCTCGGCGTTGAAGTGATTACAAGAAATCTCCGGAATTATGAGACATGCACTGCAAGCCGTATCATCTCGCTCCGTGCAGATTGGATCAAATACGCAATTTTTCGCCTCGTCAAAAGCCTTCTTCAAGAAATACGCATAGTTAGATTCAGCCATTCCAGACAGAGCGCCGAGGGGGATTCCCTGACTAGTTTGCGCATAGATAAAGATGCTCGCAGTCTCTACAAGGATAATCTCTGTCAAAGAATTACCGGACAGACCACTTAGTTCTCCTGCCGAATTCATAAAGGCATGGGACATAGAGTGGAGCAGCGCAAAAACATTCTTAGTGATTTTTTCACTGTCATCGATTTCACCGAACATCGAAATCACATCGCTATGAACATATTGTGCAAACCACTTTTTCACAGAAATATCGTCGTCAAGATCCGGCAACTGTTCCTCACTGATGATGTTGTTCTCATACAACCACTCAACGATTTTTCGCTGGCTAATCTCAAACAGGATGCCTTCCGTATCCAGTTTGGCTCCATAAACAAGATTTGCCGTTCCGTCTCTAGTTCTATCGTAGGCATTGAGCTTCAAGCGGCAATTCTTATTTGTAGAGTTCTTCGGATCAGCAACTCTTCTGGAATATCCATATGTACAGTTGATAATCTGAATATCGCAAGAAACCTGCATATTTGCGATACCCATCTTTTTGTTCAATGCTGTAACTTCCTCCGGAGAATCAATGAACTCCATATCAAGTTGACGCTGAATTGCTTCTTCTAGTGTAATGATTCGTTTAGCATATTTCAGCGTATCATACTGCATCAGCTTGAACGAGAAATGGCTCAGCCATTCTGCGTAGCCCACCGGATTTTCCGTTTTCTTTCTTGAAAACAAATCATCACATATTGCTACATACCGCTCAACACTTTTTGTGTTCGGCGCATTCTGAAGCATGTTATTTACAGCGCTTTCAAACATCTCAGGAGGAAGCATGCCCGCATCAATTAGGGCACGAACCTGCTGTTTTACATTTCGTTTCTGCGCGTCGCTTTTAAATGCGTCACTAAATGCTAATTCAATGTTATTCAGGATCTCCTCGTAGTCAGCGGTAGACAATTTGTCAAACCATCTACAAACAATCGTCTTTTGCGCATCTATGCCCTTCTTATAGAATTGACCATTCCGCTGATCAACCAGATTAATTACCTTCAGCGTGAAAGGCTTATAATTTCGGCCAGAATTTGCGTTGTCAGGCACCAATCTCGAATTGCAGTTCGGACAAATCTGAACAAACTCTGCAGGTTTTTCCGAGTTGCCGCTCCTATAAAACATTTTATATTGCGTTTCATTGGGGCGGAACTTGAAATTCTTTACCCCCTGCACATGCGGAATCTTTATGGGCTGTGCATATCCGCATTCGCAGGCATAGATCATTTGGAGTTGCTTGACTGCCCACTTTCCACAATCAGGATTTTTGCATTTCCATGTATACTTATCAACCGCATCGGGATTACGAAGATCGCTCACTGCACCACAGGAACTACAGTAAAACACCAACGGGGATATTTCACCGATGATATCAGGGATTCCTTCGTTGCACGCGGTTTCAACAATTGAAAACGAATGAGTATCTGGTGAAAGATCAAACGCGCTGATGTCACCACCTCGATCACCAAACAGTTTTATTTGGCGCTTAATTTCACCTTCGATAAAATCCTCATATATATCAGACATCTTGATATAGTTCCAATTTTTTATCTTAGCCGAAACAGCTCTCTCAGAATCATCTTTTTCGGATATCCACATTTCCGGCAAGAAACTATATACAGCTTGAGTTTTGCTTCTCTTCATAATCTCTTACCTCAAATCTTAATCTCGATCTGCTCTTCTGTATCACGTAAGCTCGTCATTGGCGTTTTCTTGCCGTGCGAGAACTTTCCTATTGCGTCCGAAAGGGAAAGTTCCTTTGTGAAATTTCCATTTTTAATTCCAGAAAGAATGTTGACCGCTTCTTCGGTGATGATTTCTTTATATGCCAGAGACATTTTTTCCTGTTCATTGCATCCGTAAGCTGCAATAAGTTTAGAAACTGCATCATCAACGTCGATTTCTCCGGAACGAAGCAACTTCTGTACTTTAATTGCATTATGCAGACTATCCGAATTGGTTTTAATTGTGTAATACTGCCTAATCAAGCCTGCAAGCAATCCAGGCAAGGTGCTATAGATCGCATTTTTTGCCCATCTGTTGATTGGGACAGCCTCAACAAGATCGTCCCTGTTCTGATGGAAAATAACAAAATTTTTCAGGTAGGATCTATCGCGCACCCTCATTAGTCGAATGATATCCACGACAATGCCCGTAAACTTACGACCAGTACGCGAATATGCTTGGATGTATTCGGCATTGTTGTTTGGCATTCCAAAGAAGTACATCACGTTAAAGGAATCCTCATCCACACCATGAGAAATGGTACTTGTTGCGAGCAGGAGGTTGGTACTCTCGAAGTTCTTTCTGTTCGCCTGAATATCAAACAACGTTTTTCTTACGGTTTGGAAGTCCACATCACTGGTCATCTGTTCAATAACATACTTAGGAACACCCTTTGCCTCCAAATAGTTGTTAGCCTGGTTCTGGAATGCGTTCTCAAGTTCCATTGCGTCTTGCTTGCGATTATTGTAGACCAATTCAATCCAATAGTCGTACAGCATATCTCGATACTCATCAATGCTCCCAGAAAAACCGACAGCGCAGAGCTTTTCGTAGCTTTCTTCCAAGAATTGAATCATTCTATACACGACAAGTCGCATGATATAAACCGATTCCCACATGCCGTCAGTAATCGACCGTCCATAGGGGGCATATCCGATCAAAATGCGTGTAATGTCATTATTATCTGTGTAAGAATAGAAATCTTCGCTAGCTTCTGCTGAAGGATATTCACATGGAAATCTCCGTCCATCCATGTGATACAAATGCCAAATATGGCTCTCATACATGGAGATAGTTGCTGTTGCGCCAACAAATCGGATTAGCTTGCGCTGCGCCTCTGGAACCAGTTCCTTTGCATAATAGCTCAAGAACGACTCGTAGTGCGCATCAAATGTCCCCAAACTTTCCTTTACAAGATGCATCTCATCTTGAATAAAAAGAGTCGGAATGGGATCTTTTAGCAATCCTACGTTTTGAAGCACATGTCCGCCGCATGACGCGCAAGAGCATTTTGCATTTCCCGTAAATCCATGTACCGGGCATTTTTTCTTCACTTGACCAAACAGCATCTTAAAGTCATTTCTTGTGCCAAGCATAGCCATCTTATCAATCGTGCTGACCACAATGGAAGGCAGATAGCGATAAATTTCGTTATCTACAATCATGAGCGGCAAAACCATGATGGGGCACTCTGGATTATCACAAACATGCTCCAATCTCCAAGTGTCACGATTAAATCTTAGATTTACGTGTTTTTTACCACAATAGGGGCACGTATCAATGAAGCGATAATACTCATTTAGCGTTTCAGGATCACTTTCAAGAATAAGGCCTTTTGCCTTATTCTTATCTCCGCGCTCACTTAAACGTTCAAAGGAGTCTATCTTATTCGGTATATTTCCTTTGCCCACAAAGAAGCCGACTTGGAACGGTGTTTTGTGAGCCAACTCCCCGCTGGACTCTCTTACAACATTCGCTTTCATGACGATCATAAGCACACGATCAAGCTGTTGCACTGCAAGCAGTCTCAGCGGATACTTAAGAAATGCAGTAATGCCGTCGTTTTTTCCGCGCAGGCGGTCAAAGAACATGTTGAACACGCATGCGCCAAGAAACGCTTCTGTTTTACCACCGCCTGTAGGGAAATACAGAAGATCTACAATATTTCTGTCTTTATGTTTAGGATCAACAATACCTGCAAGATTCATTAAAATGAAAGCTATCTGGAACGGACGCCATCCAAAATTGTTTTCTTCATTTTTAGGATTAATAAAATCAAGAAAATTACATGATATGCCAGCCCCATTCTTCTTTGAAAAGCGTTTGATACTATTCTGAAGGAATATTACCCGGTTCATAAAGCAAAATGCTTCAAACGTAATATCATCACTATCAATTAACGTAATGCCCTCACGAATACGTGATAGTGCCTCATTGCAACGGTTAATTACCAAATCGCCGATTTTTTCCTTGAATTGAGGATCATTCATCAGTTTATTTGTACTAAGAGTTTCTTTGATCCACTTCTCATATGAATCTGCAAGCGTATTAAGTTTAGAGATAGTTTCGGTTTTCTTTGATTTTACGGACATATCCGATGTTGAGAAGTATTTTTTATCAAAACCTTTTAACGCTGCACTAACTCCAGGAAACTCATATTCAGGAATGAATGAAGACTTTACATAGGTTGATTTCCCGTTTACAGGAGTATCCCATACTGCCGCACATCCACGTCCACGTCCTAAAATTGGACGTTGCTCAAAGTAGAATTCATCAGTAGCGAGTATTCTTCTACATATATGTTCAGCTATGAATATGGGATTTTGTGATTCTGAATACGCTTTAATCTCAACTTGATACATTATCCTTTCGGCGGCGCTATCAGCGTTTTGCCTTTTATTTATAACATAAGCAGTAACAAGGGAGTAATTTCCTTTAAGCGAGATTCTTGATACGTAAACATGAACGTTTGAATCAATTTTTAAAGAATAATCTTTAGATCGAGCAAAGTCATTAAAATCAATAGTTAGTGTTTCTGACATAGGCTGACGATAATAAATGGTTTTGTTATGCTCTTTATCGTCTTTTCCCATGATTTTTTCTGAGGACTTAGTATAATCTCCCCATGACACATCAAACAAAATATGATCTGTATCATTTGAAATATAGAAGCTTATACCGATAGAAGATGGTAACTGAAAGCGAGTAGACATAATTGGCTCATTATCGTCTTCTTCGCCAGCAGTATAGTCTTCTTCATCTTCAAAATTTACATCAGAATCAATTTCTTGTTCATTTTCTTTGGAATCATCTTCTCCCTGAACATCAAGCATACCAACGAGGTAGGCAAATCGAGGGTTTTCATCAAGCACCTCATACGGATCAGCTGGACCAATCAAATCCATTCGCAAATCGTCAATTATGTGTTGCCTGACCTTAGAATACTTGAATCTATCAGTCATTTTCAATCCTCCTTAATTTTATGAGCTGTACCAAGTGTATATTTACAAGTGTTTCCAACGATGATATTATCATCTGAAACCAATCTATAATGCCATGTTTTGTGATCAGGATCAGCAGTAGATGCAAACTCACACCACTTTAATCCCTCTTTTGCTTTTGCGACTACTTCATCGGAAGTAACATCTTTAAGGGCTTTTACTTCAACCATAAACTTACCCGTGGTTGTTTCAACGAGGAAATCAGGATTATACTGTTGTCCTGCTTTCCAGAATAGACCTAACTGATTTAGCGGCGGCTTGATCCAACGTATTACATCTGGATCTTCCTCAAGAATGATAGAGAATAATCGCTCAGAATCGCTGTCAAAAGCGTTTGAAGGATAATATGCTTTCTTGTAACCCGTGAACAGGTACTTCTTAATGTTGCTCTTATCGGTAAATGGCTTATCAAAATGAACCTGTCCATCTTGTTTAACACTCTTTATGAACTTCTTAAAAATGATAAGATCTTTCTGAATCAAATGAATATCTTCTGTTTTTCTATCAACATGATCGTAAATCTGCTTACGGATATCATTAACTATCATCGAGGCATATCGTCTCACGATTTGTCTCTTTTCTTCTTCAGAACCGTCTATCTGTGAAAGATACTGTTCCACAACGTCAATTACAAAATCAGCATCATCAAATGAAAGCTCACTGATAGTGTCAAGTAACATACAAGCTAAATTGTTCGCTTAACATCAAAGTGCTTGAAATGAACTTCAGATGTGGTCTGTACAAGTATTTTAGGAACGGAAATAGCTTTAGATGAATATTCAGAGAGAGACTTTGAGAATTCTTCTTCACTCATCATCTTCTGCTTAGAAGTTTTAGGTGGAGTTGTTGGGATATCCGGAGTTGCTGAAGCTGTGGCTTGTTTTTCAGTTGAAGAATCACTTTGAAGATCAAACAATGTCATCTGTCCGTCA
>OGCQ01004140.1_pt1 | contig 12095 bp, 8 predicted proteins | sample 1570161 | NCBI WGS metagenome assembly OGCQ01 (sample SAMEA4384402, study PRJEB24528) | human gut metagenome
TCTAAGTTACCAATTCTTGTCTAATGGCTACATACGGCGGTCGGTTTACGCTTACCTTTCTTCAGAATATCATCATGAGTTTTAACGCAAAGAATATGACCCAGGGCGGTCAGATTGCGTCCATGCGTATCCGCATGTTCAGTCAGATCGCCAATATCATACTTTACTGCCTGTTTATTTTTTTCTGGATCCTAGTTGGTCTGGTTTTATGGGTAAAAATAAGCTGGCAGACGTTTGTGAATGGCTGCATTTACTGGTGGTGCACCACGCTGGAAGGCATGCGGGATTTAATCAGGTCCCAGCCGGTCTATGAGATCCAGTATTACGGCAAAACCTTCCGGATGAACGCGGCTCAGGTACTGCATGATAAATATATGATCTGGTGCGGTGAGCAGTTATGGTCGGCATTCGTTCTGGCGTCTGTCGTGGCCCTGGTTATCTGCCTGATCACCTTCTTTGTTGTCTCCTGGATTCTGGGGCGTCAGGGTAAACAACAGAGCGAAAATGAAATCACAGGTGGTCGTCAGCTGACTGACAATCCGAAAGAGGTGGCCAGGATGCTGAAAAAAGATGGCAAGGATTCCGATATCCGGATTGGCGATCTGCCGATTATCCGGGATTCTGAAATCCAGAACTTCTGTCTGCACGGCACTGTCGGGGCCGGTAAGTCGGAGGTTATCCGTCGTCTGGCCAACTACGCCCGTCAGCGTGGTGATATGGTGGTGATTTATGACCGTTCGGGGGAATTTGTTAAAAGTTACTATGATCCCTCCATCGATAAAATCCTGAATCCGCTGGATGCACGCTGTGCTGCCTGGGATTTGTGGAAGGAGTGCCTGACACAGCCAGATTTTGATAATACCGCAAATACTCTGATCCCGATGGGGACAAAAGAGGACCCGTTCTGGCAGGGTTCAGGACGTACCATTTTTGCGGAAGCGGCATACCTGATGCGTAATGACCCCAACCGCAGCTACAGCAAACTGGTGGACACACTGCTTTCCATCAAAATTGAAAAGCTGCGTACCTTCCTGCGTAATTCACCGGCGGCCAACCTGGTGGAAGAGAAAATCGAGAAAACGGCCATATCCATCCGTGCTGTGCTGACCAACTACGTGAAAGCCATCCGTTACCTGCAGGGGATTGAGCATAACGGTGAGCCCTTCACCATCCGTGACTGGATGCGTGGTGTCCGGGAAGATCAGAAAAACGGCTGGCTGTTTATTTCGTCGAACGCCGACACCCATGCCTCCCTGAAGCCGGTGATCTCCATGTGGCTGTCCATTGCTATTCGTGGTCTGCTGGCAATGGGAGAAAACCGTAACCGTCGTGTGTGGTTTTTCTGTGACGAGTTACCCACGTTACACAAACTGCCGGACCTGGTGGAGATCCTGCCGGAAGCCCGTAAGTTCGGTGGCTGTTATGTGTTTGGTATCCAGTCCTATGCCCAGCTGGAAGATATCTACGGTGAGAAAGCGGCTGCCACGCTGTTTGACGTCATGAACACCCGTGCCTTTTTCCGTTCTCCCAGCCATAAGATTGCAGAGTTCGCTGCCGGTGAAATTGGTGAGAAAGAGCACCTGAAAGCCAGCGAGCAGTATTCCTACGGTGCTGATCCGGTACGTGACGGGGTATCGACCGGTAAGGATATGGAGCGTCAGACGCTGGTCAGTTATTCCGACATTCAGTCTCTGCCGGATCTGACCTGTTATGTCACCCTGCCCGGACCGTATCCGGCAGTAAAACTCTCCCTGAAATATCAGACACGACCGAAGGTCGCTCCGGAGTTTATTCCGCGTGACATCAACCCGGAAATGGAGAACCGTCTGAGTGCCGTACTTGCCGCAAGGGAAGCAGAAGGTCGTGAGATGGCCAGCCTCTTCGAACCGGATGTCCCGGAGGTTGTTTCCGGAGAAGACGTGACTCAGGCTGAACAGCCGCAACAGCCGGTGTCTCCTGCCATCAACGATAAGAAGTCAGATGCAGGTGTGAATGTTCCGGCAGGGGGGATCGAGCAGGAGCTGAAAATGAAACCGGAAGAAGAGATGGAACAGCAACTGCCACCCGGGATCAGTGAATCCGGTGAAGTGGTGGATATGGCCGTTTATGAGGCATGGCAACGGGAGCAGAATCCGGATATCCAGCAGAAGATGCAGCGTCGTGAAGAGGTGAACATCAATGTGCACCGGGAGCGCGGGGAGAATGTTGAGCCGGGAGATGATTTCTGATGAACAGGTCAGCTCCAGTCTTCAATTCTCAGACCGTCCACACGTTCAAATTCCCGGGTGTTATTAGTCACAATAATCAGTCCCCGACTGCGGGCATGACCTGCGATCATTTGATCAAATGGCCCGACAGGGCGTCCCTGACGGGCAAGTTCTGCTCTTATCTGGCCGCTGTGTGTGGCTGCGGCAGCGTCGTAATCCAGAACATCAATGCGGGAAACAAATCCCTCGATCACAGCGAGATTACGTTCAGGCATCTGGCTTTTTTCTGCACCATATATCAGCTCCATCAGGGTGACCGAACTGATACACATTCTCCCCTGGTTCAGGTTAAAACGCTCCCTGACGCTGGCGGGTTTGTTCTTCATCGTGAAAATGCAGATGTTGGTATCGAGCATAAACTTCAGCATCAGAATGACTCCCTTTCCTGCATGCCGGGCTGTTCCCTGTTATCCATAAAATCGGCGCTGACGTTGTGTCCGTCGAACCATTCGTCCCATGTCTCTCCGGCTGGCGTAATGATTCTGGTTCGTCCGACAGCAATCACTTCAACGCGTTTTACGTTTTCCGGCAATGCAACCGCTTTTGGCAGTCTGACCGCCTGGCTGCGGTTGCTGAAAAATACGGTGGTTTCCATTATTTGCCTCCTTATGTGGATATGTCTTGTGTATATCCATTGTGGGATTGATACCGGGATATGTCAAAGGGATATACGTTTATGATGAGTATCGCGCAGGTCAGATCGGCCGGAAGTGCCGGTAACTATTATACCGACAAGGATAATTACTATGTGCTGGGCAGCATGGGAGAACGCTGGGCCGGCAGGGGGGCTGAACAGCTGGGGCTGCAGGGCAGCGTCGATAAGGATGTTTTTACCCGTCTTCTGGAGGGGAAGCTGCCGGACGGAGCGGATTTAAGCCGCATGCAGGATGGCAGTAATAAGCATCGTCCCGGCTACGACCTGACCTTCTCCGCCCCCAAAAGTGTCTCCGTGATGGCCATGTTAGGCGGTGATAAACGTCTTATTGATGCACATAACCAGGCCGTGGATTTTGCTGTCCGTCAGGTGGAGGCGCTGGCTTCCACACGGGTTATGACGGACGGACAGTCAGAAACGGTGCTGACCGGTAATCTTGTGATGGCACTGTTTAACCACGACACCAGTCGCGATCAGGAACCACAGTTACACACACATGCGGTAGTGGCCAATGTCACGCAGCATAACGGCGAGTGGAAGACACTGAGCAGTGACAAAGTGGGGAAAACGGGGTTCATTGAGAATGTGTACGCTAATCAGATTGCCTTCGGCAGGCTCTACCGGGAAAAACTGAAAGAGCAGGTTGAGGCGCTGGGCTATGAAACGGAAGTGGTTGGTAAGCACGGTATGTGGGAGATGCCGGGCGTACCGGTGGAGGCCTTCTCCGGACGCTCACAGGCTATCCGGGAGGCCGTCGGGGAAGACGCCTCGCTGAAATCCCGGGATGTGGCGGCACTGGATACGCGAAAATCCAAACAGCACGTCGATCCTGAAGTCAGAATGGCTGAATGGATGCAGACGCTGAAGGAAACCGGGTTCGACATCCGGGCGTATCGTGACGCGGCGGACCAACGGGCGGAGACCCGCACGCAGACGCCCGGACCCGCTTCACAGGACGGGCCGGATGTGCAGCAGGCGGTGACACAGGCCATTGCCGGATTAAGTGAACGCAAAGTGCAGTTTACGTACACGGACGTGCTGGCCAGAACGGTCGGCATACTGCCGCCGGAAAATGGTGTGATTGAACGGGCACGCGCCGGTATCGATGAGGCCATCAGCCGTGAGCAGCTTATCCCCCTCGATCGTGAGAAGGGGCTGTTCACGTCCGGGATTCATGTGCTCGATGAGCTGTCAGTCCGGGCACTCAGTCGTGACATCATGAAACAGAACCGGGTGACCGTACATCCGGAGAAAAGTGTCCCCCGGACGGCCGGTTACAGCGATGCGGTCAGTGTTCTGGCACAGGATCGCCCGTCGCTGGCTATTGTGTCCGGGCAGGGCGGTGCAGCCGGGCAGCGTGAGCGGGTGGCGGAGCTGGTCATGATGGCCCGGGAGCAGGGGCGGGAGGTGCAGATTATCGCCGCTGACCGTCGCTCGCAGATGAACCTGAAGCAGGATGAACGGCTGTCCGGTGAGCTGATAACCGGACGTCGTCAGCTGCAGGAGGGCATGGCCTTCACGCCGGGCAATACTGTTATCGTTGACCAGGGCGAAAAACTCTCCCTGAAAGAGACGTTAACCCTGCTGGACGGTGCCGCACGTCATAACGTACAGGTCCTGATAACCGACAGCGGGCAGCGAACCGGTACAGGCAGTGCACTGATGGCCATGAAAGATGCCGGGGTGAACACATATCGCTGGCAGGGGGGAGAACAGCGGCCGGCCACCATCATCAGTGAACCGGACCGTAATGTCCGCTATGCCCGGCTGGCAGGAGATTTTGCTGCCAGCGTGAAAGCCGGAGAAGAGAGCGTGGCACAGGTCAGCGGGGTACGGGAACAGGCCATACTGACACAGGCCATTCGCAGTGAGCTGAAAACACAGGGCGTGCTCGGACGCCCGGAGGTAACCATGACCGCCCTGTCGCCGGTCTGGCTGGACAGCCGGAGCCGTTATCTGCGGGATATGTACCGTCCGGGGATGGTGATGGAGCAGTGGAACCCGGAGACACGCAGTCATGACCGCTATGTTATCGACCGGGTGACGGCGCAGAGTAACAGCCTGACCCTGCGGGATGCGCAGGGTGAAACGCAGGTGGTGCGTATTTCCTCCCTGGACAGCAGCTGGTCGCTGTTCCGGCCGGAAAAAATGCCGGTGGCAGACGGCGAGCGACTGAGGGTGACAGGGAAAATTCCCGGACTCCGCGTCTCCGGCGGTGACCGCCTGCAGGTGGCATCCGTCAGTGAAGATGCGATGACGGTTGTTGTGCCGGGGCGGGCTGAACCGGCTTCCCTGCCTGTGAGCGATTCACCATTCATGGCACTGAAGCTGGAGAACGGCTGGGTGGAAACGCCTGGGCATTCCGTCAGCGACAGTGCGAAGGTTTTTGCCTCCGTCACACAGATGGCAATGGACAACGCCACCCTGAACGGTCTGGCCCGCAGCGGTCGTGATGTCCGGCTGTATTCCTCACTGGATGAAACCCGTACTGCGGAAAAACTTGCCCGCCATCCCTCCTTTACGGTGGTTTCTGAGCAGATAAAGGCGCGTGCCGGTGAGACATTGCTGGAAACCGCTATCAGTCTGCAGAAAACCGGGCTTCACACGCCGGCACAGCAGGCTATTCATCTGGCGCTTCCTGTGGTGGAAAGTAAAAACCTGGCCTTCAGCATGGTGGACCTGCTGACAGAGGCGAAGTCGTTTGCTGCAGAAGGAACCAGTTTTACTGAACTGGGAGGGGAAATCAATGCGCAGATAAAACGCGGTGATTTACTGTATGTGGATGTGGCAAAAGGCTATGGCACAGGCCTGCTGGTTTCCCGTGCGTCGTATGAGGCAGAAAAGAGCATTCTTCGCCATATTCTCGAAGGTAAGGAGGCGGTCACGCCACTGATGGAGAGAGTACCTGGCGAACTCATGGAGAAACTGACATCAGGACAGCGTGCCGCTACCCGCATGATACTGGAAACGTCCGACCGTTTCACGGTGGTGCAGGGCTATGCCGGTGTGGGTAAGACCACACAGTTCCGGGCGGTGATGTCAGCCGTGAACATGCTGCCGGAGAGTGAACGTCCCCGTGTCGTGGGGCTGGGGCCCACGCACCGTGCGGTCGGTGAGATGCGCAGCGCCGGCGTGGATGCACAGACGCTGGCGTCCTTTCTGCATGACACGCAGCTGCTGCAGCGCAGCGGAGAAACGCCGAATTTCAGCAACACGCTGTTCCTGCTCGATGAGAGCTCTATGGTGGGCAATACCGACATGGCACGGGCATACGCCCTGATTGCGGCCGGTGGCGGTCGTGCCGTGGCCAGTGGTGACACGGACCAGTTGCAGGCCATCGCGCCCGGTCAGCCTTTCCGTCTCCAGCAGACGCGCAGTGCTGCCGATGTGGCCATCATGAAGGAGATTGTGCGCCAGACGCCGGAGCTGCGGGAGGCGGTATACAGCCTGATTAACCGGGATGTGGAAAGGGCACTGTCCGGGCTTGAGAGTGTGAAACCGTCTCAGGTGCCACGTCAGGAGGGCGCATGGGTACCGGAGCACTCCGTGACGGAGTTCAGTCACAGCCAGGAAGCGAAACTGGCAGAAGCGCAGCAGAAGGCGATGCTGAAAGGTGAGGCTTTTCCGGATATTCCCATGACACTGTATGAAGCCATTGTCCGCGATTATACCGGCAGGACGCCGGAAGCACGGGAGCAGACGCTGATTGTCACGCATCTGAATGAGGACCGGCGCGTACTGAACAGCATGATTCATGATGCACGGGAAAAGGCCGGTGAGCTGGGAAAAGAGCAGGTCATGGTGCCTGTCCTGAACACAGCGAATATACGCGACGGGGAGTTGCGTCGTCTCTCCACCTGGGAGACACATCGGGACGCACTTGCCCTGGTGGATAATGTGTATCACCGGATTGCCGGTATCAGCAAGGATGACGGGCTGATAACCCTGCAGGATGCGGAAGGTAACACGCGGCTGATTTCGCCCCGGGAGGCGGTGGCTGAAGGCGTCACACTGTACACTCCGGACACCATCCGGGTGGGAACCGGTGACCGGATGCGCTTCACGAAGAGTGACCGGGAGCGCGGTTATGTGGCCAACAGCGTCTGGACGGTGACAGCGGTTTCCGGTGACAGTGTCACGCTGTCGGACGGACAGCAGACCCGTGTGATTCGCCCCGGTCAGGAGCGGGCAGAGCAACATATTGGCCTGGCCTATGCCATCACCGCCCACGGTGCGCAGGGGGCAAGTGAAACCTTTGCCATTGCGCTTGAAGGCACGGAAGGTAACCGGAAACAGATGGCCGGCTTTGAGTCAGCCTACGTGGCCCTGTCGCGTATGAAGCAGCATGTGCAGGTGTATACCGATAACCGTCAGGGCTGGACGGATGCCATTAACAATGCCGTACAGAAAGGAACTGCCCACGATGTGCTAGAGCCGAAATCGGACCGGGAGGTCATGAATGCAGAGCGGCTGTTCAGTACGGCGCGGGAGCTGCGGGACGTGGTGGCCGGCCGTGCCGTTCTCCGTCAGGCAGGGCTGGCCGGGGGAGACAGTCCTGCACGGTTTATTGCACCCGGGCGCAAATATCCGCAGCCGTATGTGGCACTGCCGGCTTTTGACCGTAACGGCAAGTCAGCTGGTATCTGGCTGAACCCGCTGACCACGGATGACGGAAACGGGCTGCGGGGCTTCAGTGGTGAAGGCCGGGTGAAAGGCAGCGGGGATGCGCAGTTCGTGGCCCTGCAGGGCAGCCGTAACGGAGAGAGCCTGCTGGCTGATAATATGCAGGATGGTGTCCGGATTGCCCGTGATAATCCTGACAGCGGTGTGGTGGTAAGAATCGCTGGTGAAGGTCGTCCGTGGAATCCCAGAACCATCACCGGTGGTCGCGTGTGGGGGGATATCCCGGACAACAGCGTTCAGCCGGGAGCCGGAAATGGCGAACCGGTCACGGCAGAGGTACTGGCACAGCGGCAGGCTGAAGAGGCCATCCGCCGTGAAACGGAACGCCGTGCGGATGAAATTGTCCGTAAAATGGCAGAGAACAAACCTGACCTGCCGGACGGCAAAACAGAGCAGGCTGTCAGGGATATTGCCGGGCTGGAGCGTGACCGGTCTGCCATATCTGAACGGGAAGCCGCGCTGCCGGAGAGTGTACTGCGTGAACCACAACGGGTGCGGGAAGCGGTCCGGGAGGTTGCCCGGGAAAATCTGCTGCAGGAGCGACTGCAGCAGATGGAGCGGGATATGGTTCGTGACCTGCAGAAAGAGAAAACCCTGGGCGGAGACTGACACAGGAAGATAAACGCTGATGACAACGGATAACACGAACACAACACGTAATGATTCACTGGCTGCCCGGACCGATACCTGGTTGCAGTCGTTGCTGGTCTGGTCACCCGGACAGCGGGATATCATCAAAACGGTGGCACTGGTGCTGATGGTTCTGGACCATGCAAACCGCATTCTGCATCTGGACCAGTCGTGGATGTTTCTGGTCGGGCGTGGGGCCTTTCCGCTGTTTGCCCTGGTGTGGGGGCTGAATCTGTCCCGTCATACGCATATCCGGCAGGAGGCCATTAACCGGCTGTGGGGATGGGCGGTGATTGCCCAGTTCGCATATTATCTGGCCGGCTTTCCTTGGTATGAGGGGAATATCCTGTTTGCCTTTGCAGTTGCGGCACAGGTGCTGACATGGTGTGAAACGCGCACCTGGTGGCGTTCCGCAGAGACCATGTTGCTTCTGGCAATGTGGTTGCCTTTCTCCGGCACCAGTTACGGCATTGCCGGGCTGCTGATGCTGGCAGTCAGCCACAGGCTGTACCGGGCGGAAGACAGAATGGAACGTCTGGCGCTGGTCGCCTGCCTGCTGGCTGTTATTCCGGCGCTTAACCTTGCCACCAGTGATGCAGCGGCGGTGGCCGGCCTTGTGATGACGGTGCTGACTGTTGGTCTGGTGTCCTGTACAGGGAAATCACTACCCCGTTTCTGGTACGGGGATTTTTTCCCGACGTTCTATGCCTGTCATCTTACTGTGCTGGGCGTTCTGGCTGTGTGACTGGTATGATGCTGGCGCTGATTCTGCTTATTAATAAACAACATAACACAGGATATTTATGAAAATTACGGATCACAAACTCCCTGAAGGTATTGCCCTGACATTTCGTGTCCCGGAAGGAAATATAAAACATCCTTTGATTCTCTTATGCCATGGATTTTGCGGTATCCGGAATGTTCTGCTGCCTTCCTTTGCGAATGCGTTTACAGAAGCCGGGTTTGCAACGATTACTTTTGATTATCGTGGATTCGGTGAGAGTGAAGGGGAACGAGGTCGTCTGGTTCCGGCAATGCAGACCGAAGATATTATTTCAGTTATCAATTGGGCAGAAAAGCAGGTATGTATTGATAATCAGCGTATAGGATTATGGGGAACATCGCTGGGTGGGTGTCATGTATTCAATGCAGCTGCGCAGGATAAAAGAGTGAAAAGTATTGTCAGCCAGCTGGCTTTTGCTGACGGTGAGGTTCTGGTTACCGGAGAAATGAATGAACTGGAGAAAGCTTCTTTTCTGTCCACGCTGAATAAAATGGCAGAAAAGAAGAAAAATACCGGGAAAGAGATGTTTGTGGGGGTTACCCGGGTACTGAGTGATAATGAATCAAAGGTATTCTTCGAGAAGGTAAAAGGTCAGTATCCTGAAATGGATATAAAAATACCTTTCCTTACGGTTATGGAGACGTTGCAATATAAACCGGCAGAGAGCGCAGCCAAAGTACAGTGCCCAGTTTTGGTTGTTATTGCCGGCCAGGATAGTGTTAATCCACCAGAACAGGGAAGAGCCTTATATGATGCTGTTGCTTCTGGTACTAAGGAATTATACGAGGAAGCTGACGCATGCCATTATGATATTTATAAAGGCGCGTTTTTTGAACGTGTGGCGGCAGTACAGACGCAATGGTTTAAAAAACATCTTTAATTGTCGGTATTAATATGTCAGAGGTCGTTGAGGTCAGCTTAATATCATAGTGAGTAGTTTCAACGACCTGGAGGACATATTTTCACAAAGGTCAGGGCAATCATGACAGAGCAGAAACGACCGGTACTGACACTGAAACGGAAAACGGAAGGGGAAACACCGACCCGGAGCCGGAAAACCATCATCAATGTCACCACGCCACCAAAATGGAAGGTGAAAAAGCAGAAACTGGCGGAGAAGGCTGCCCGGGAAGCAGAGCTGGCGGCGAAGAAAGCACAGGCCAGACAGGCGCTGTCCATTTATCTGACGCTGCCCTCGCTGGATGAGGCGGTGAACACTCTGAAACCTTGGTGGCCGGGATTGTTTGACGGTAACACGCCCCGGCTTCTGGCCTGCGGTATCCGGGACGTGTTACTGGAAGACGTGGCGCAGCGGAATATCCCGCTCTCGCATAAAAAACTGCGCCGGGCGCTGAAGGCCATCACCCGTTCAGAAAGCTATCTGTGTGCCATGAAAGCCGGTGCCTGCCGGTATGACACGGAAGGGTATGTGACGGAGCATATTTCTCAGGAGGAGGAAGCGTATGCGGCAGGGCGTTTGGAGAAAATTCGCCGCCAGAACCGGACAAAGGCAGAACTTCAGGCCGTGCTTGATGGGAAATAAAAAAAGCCTCCCCGGAAACCGGGGAGGCTGAAACAATAAGGCTTAAAAGGAAATAACTTCCGTACCCGAAAGGAAGCCAGTCCACTGAATTATTTACCACAATAATACTGACGACTAAAAGGGAGGAGCAGAAAAATGAATGGATTCAGAAACAGTTCACGGAACGGTCAGGTCTGGCGTTACCAGCGTGCCGGCGGGCGGGCCGTTATTCTGGAGGTCAGTGGACGCTGGATGGAAGCGGCAGAAGCATGGCGACGGGCTGCCTGCATAGCTCCCCGGACAGACTGGCAACAGTTTGCCCGGAAAAGGGCTGAACACTGCCACCGGCGCTGCCGGGGAAGGGTGTAACGAAAAAAGCAGCCTTCATTACTCCAGGAGTCAGAAGGCTGAAAGGAGTTTATGAGATTTGCTTTTTTTAATATCCGGTCGGGCAGTATGACCGGCCAGTTCTGAGTAGCACAGAGTTTTTTCCGTATTAAGTCGCGATTTTATATTTTGTGATTAATTTCACAAAATAAGGTCTTATTCAATGTGTGCTGCGATATTCAGGGGGGCTGAAATACAGGTGCCATTTATCTGATATGGAGAATAACATGAGGAAATATATTCCACTGGTATTATTTATCTTTTCATGGCCGGTATTGTCTGCAGATGTTCACGGGCAGATTTATGCACCAGACAGAATGAATGTTAATTAGTTTATGAATACAACAGGGGCTGATCAGCAATCACCGGAACATCGTAGCTGACGCGTTCGCAATGCTCAGTTGTCCCCCCCGGAAACGGGAAAAAGTAAGTTTTCCCCCGCTCCCGGCGTTTTTGTAACAAAAACAGGCAAATGGGGGTAATAGTCAGCAACAGGGAATGTGGTATTATCGCGGCGGGTGTTTGAGCCTTTCTGGTTCAGGCAAGACGCAGGTACCAGAAATGCGAAGACCCCACTCGTTAATCCATTAACTCGTGAGGTCTGCATGAAGTACCTTAACACTACTGATTGTAGCCTCTTCTTTGCTGAGAGGTCAAAGTTTATGACGAAATATGCCCTTATCGGGTTGCTCGCCGTGTGCGCCACGGTGTTGTGTTTTTCACTGATATTCAGGGAACGGTTATGTGAGCTGAATATTCACAGAGGAAATACAGTGGTGCAGGTAACTCTGGCCTACGAAGCACGGAAGTAAGCTGCCGGGCGGGGACGGAAGTCCCCGCTTTCCGGAAGTGTGAGGTATTTCAGGGGCAGACACCCTATATACCAGAAACAGCCGGTCCCGCCCGGGGCCGGCACCCTGGCTAAGGCATTTCCAGCTTTTCAGTCATTTCATTATCAAAATCACATTAAACGGTCGTAATCAGACATGATTTGTGCGCCAACACAGATCATCGTCACAACTTTCAAGTCGCTGATTTCAAAAAACTGTAGTATTCTCTGCGAAACGATCCCTGTTTGAGAATTGAGGAGGCGAGATGTCGCAGACAGAAAAGTAACCGGCTCATTTAAACCGTCTGGTCTGTTTCCTCCGGCTCTACAAAAATAAT
>OGCQ01004144.1_pt1 | contig 12089 bp, 8 predicted proteins | sample 1570161 | NCBI WGS metagenome assembly OGCQ01 (sample SAMEA4384402, study PRJEB24528) | human gut metagenome
AAAACTATTTACATAATCTTGATTTAATTCTCTTATAATCAGAAGCATGTACTAGAGTTGCTTTAGCTAAATGTTTCTTTTGTTTATGAGTTTTGTTATGAGATAAATGTGAAACATACGCATGTCCACGTTTATATTTTCCTGAACCAGTTCTTTTTAAACGTTTTTTAAGTCCACTATGAGATTTCATTTTTGGCATGGTAGAGTTCCTCCTTTATCTTTTCTACTTTTTCTTTGGTGCTAAAACGAGAAACATTGAGCGTCCGTCAAGTTTTGGATTTGATTCAAGATCCGCAATTTCAGCACACCCTTCAGCAAAGCGAGTTAAAACATTACGTCCGAATTCAGTGTGTGCGATTTCGCGACCTTTGAAACGTACGCTAACTTTAACTTTATCACCTTTTGTAAGGAATTTTTGAGCATTTTTTAATTTTGTATTAAAGTCATGCTGTTCGATGTTAGGACTTAAGCGAACTTCTTTTAAAGTCACAGTTGTTTGGTTTTTTCTAGCCTCACGAGCGTGACGTTGTTGTTCATAACGGTATTTACCGTAGTCCAGCACCTTGCACACAGGCGGCACAGCCTGCGGTGCGATCTTTACCAGATCGAGCCCGGCTTCTTCTGCAGCGCGCATGGCCACCTGAATGGACACAACGCCCTTCTGCTCGCCGTCTGCACCGATCAGACGGACCTCACGGTCACGGATCTGACCGTTGATCTCCAGTTCCTTCGACTTTCCAGCGGTAGCGATAATGAATGCACCTCCAAACAAAATCCATAGTGTTGCAATATTTGGCATAGAAAACGCGGCCGCCCATATTCTGGACAGCCGCGCGAAATTTCACACAAAGCCGCAGCATTTTCAAAGAAATATGCTGCTGTTTCGGGTATAGCCCGGGGACATTCTCCCGCAAGGCGAGCGCGGCACAGGCCGTAGCTGCTTTCTTTACTCGGCTATTTTACCACGTCCTGCCCGCCCTGTCAAGCACTTTTTATGCGTTCTTTAGAAAAAATATGACTTTCCATCCAGCGGGACGATTTTGAATGGCCTCCGCTTGCGCTCTGGCCATGAATAGCGGAAGAATCACCTATATTTCGCGTTTGTCGCGCTCTGCGGAGCGCTCCAAACGCTATTTTCACGGGAAAGGCCGTAGAGGAAAACAGGTAGCTTTGCCCGCAACGCCGCTGTTTCCAAAGGAAACAGGCGTTGCAGATGCTGTTTCGATTTACGACCCCTCTGGTGAAAATGGGTTTCAGGAAAGTCCGCAGACTTTCCTGAAACCCGAAATTAAAATAACTTTTCCGCTGAATATGGCCAGAGCCGCAGCGGAGGCCATTTTCAATCGTTTTACGCCTCGATCAATTTGCCCAGTGCAAAGGAATAGATGCCCTTATAGGTCACCTTTTTCGGTGCAAAGCGCTTTTCGATGGCAATGGCGTAAAGGTTCAGCTGGGCGCGGTAGGCGCGCAGGAAGTCACTTTCCGCCTTGCGGCGGTCGGTCTTGTAGTCCAGCAGTTCCAGATGATCCGGGTACACCAGCACAAGGTCGGCAATGCCCTGCACCAGCACCTGCGCGTCTGCGGCAGCGGGCAGTTCCTCGTGCCCCTGTGCCGCCAGCACTGCACCGGCGGGCAGCGCCGTGATGAAGGGCAGCTCCCGCAGCACCTGCTCGGCGGCGCAGATCTTTGCAAAGGCTTCGCTTTCCACAAAACGGCGGATGCACACCGCATCCAGCTTTTCCGCGATCTCCGGGGCGGTCAGCTGCAATGCCACCTGACGGTCCCGCTCTGCCGGAATGGCCTCGTCCAGCGTGCCCGCAGCCTTGGCCGCAGCCAGCCGGGCAAAGTCTGCGTGCTCCAAAAAGGCGTGCAGCGCGGTGCCCATCTCGGCGGCGGTCAGGCCGTCCTTGGAAAGGAAGCCCGGACGTTCCAGCGTGGTCTGTTCGGCCTTGTGCACGATGCTGGTCACGCTGACCTTGGCGGGCACCTGCGCAAGCGCTGCCGCCGGGTACTGCCATGCAAAGTTCTGCCGCAGTTTCTCCACCAGTGCCGGGTCGGTCTCCGGCGTTTCGTCCGGTGTATCTGTATCTATTTCTTCGGACAGCTGCACGGCATCGTCGCACACCTTGATTGCCATCGTACTTTCGGTCTGCACAAACAGCAGCTCCCGGTTGCCGGAAAGCTGCCGCAGCACCCCGCCGTCCGGGTGCACCAGCAGCGCCGCCCGCAGCCAGTCGGCAAAGCTGTTGGCCTGCTGATGCAGCGTGGCTCCCGCCCCGGCAGCCAGAAAAGCCGCTGCCTTGGCAAAGGGCTTTGCGCTCTTGCCGCTGCTCAGGGGTACGGTGAGGATGAGCTTATCCTGCGCACGGGTGAGCGCCACATACAAAAGGCGCATCTGCTCGCTGCGCAGCTCTTTGGCGTGGACATTGGCCAGCGCGGTGTAGGCGGCGGTCTTGTAGGCGCCCTCGCCGTTTTCCGGCCGCAGCCGCAGCCCTGCGCCGAAAGCGCGGTGCACCAGCACCGGCTGACGGATATCCGAAGCATTGAACTTGCGGGCTGTATCCCCCACGAACACCACCGGGAACTGCAAGCCCTTGGAGCGGTGGATGGTCATGATGGACACGCACCCGGGGTGCACCCCACTGGGCACGGTGTCCTGTCCGGTACTGCCGGCCTGTGCGGCGGCATCAATGGCGCGTACCAGCGCCGAGATGCCGCCTGTACCGGAGGCGGCACAGAAGTTGGCAAAGCGGCGGGCATCCTCCCGGCGGCGGGCACCGTTTTCCAAAACGCCCAGCGCCGCCAGATAACCGGTGGAGGCAAAAATTTCTTCCAGCAGCTGCTCCGCCGGGGCACTGCGCGCCATCTGCCGCAGGGCGGTGAGATGAGCGTAGAAGTCCTTCACCTTCTCGGTAAAGGGATTGTCTGCCGGGTCCTCCAGCGCCAGCAGCAGCGCGCCGTACAGGCTGATGCGGGCGGGCTTTTTGTCCGGCTCGGCCTGTACCTGACGGCTGCGGGCGCGCAGCCGCACAAGATCATCCTCCGTAAAGCCGAACATGGGGCCCAACATGGCAGCAGCCAGATAGATATCCTGCGAGGGGTCGTCGATGACCTTGAGCAGGGCGATGAGGGGGCGGATGTGGGGCGCAAGCATCAGGTTCTCCCGGGCATCGGCATATACCGGGATGCCCCGGGCAGTCAGTGCCTCCACATACGCCGGGAACTCGGTGCGTGCCGCCAGCAGGATGCAGCAGTCCTCGTACCGCACCGGACGGGTGGTGCTGCCCTCCCGCACCGGCTCCCCGGCAGAAACCAGCTGCGCAATGCGTTCGGCGATCCAGCCTGCATCGGTTTCCGTCTCATCGTCCGGCAGAAACTGTACCTCCACGCTGCCCTGATATTCCCCGGGTGCGCCGCAGACCAGACGCTGCCCGTCGCCGTAGGCGGTATCGCCCAGCTCCGGGGTCATGAGCTGCTCAAAGAGGTAGTTGATGCCCGCCACCACCTGCGGTGCGGAGCGGAAGTTTGCATCCAGCGCCAGCAAAGCATCTGTGCCCGGGGTGCCCTCCGGCGGGCGGGGACGGGCTTTTGCGCCCGGCAGCAGCGGCCAGCTGTCCAGCTTTTGCCGAAAGATGCCCGGCTCTGCCTGCCGGAAGCGGTAGATGCTCTGCTTCAGGTCGCCCACTAGGAAGAGGTTATCCCCCGCCGGGGCGGCAAGGCAGCGGTAAAGTGCATCCTGCAAGGCGTTCGTGTCCTGATATTCGTCCACCATCACGGCGGCGTAGTCCTGACGGATGTTCTCGCACAAGGGGGTAGGCACGTCCTCCGGGGTGCGCAGCAGCCGCAGGGCAAGGTGCTCAAAATCGCTGAATTCCAGCAGCTTGCGCTCCCGTTTTCTGGCCGTGAACCGGGCATCGAAGTCCCGCACGGCAGCAAACAGCGCCCGCAGCCGGGGCAGGGTGATCTGCCGGTCGGTCTCGGCTTCGGCCTCGGAGCAGCAGATGAGCTGGGTCATCTGCTCAAACAAAGCGGCGGCTTCGTCCGAGCGGGTCTTGATCTCCGCCTTGTGGTCGCCGCCCAGACGCTTTTTCATGCCTTTCAGGCCGGGCGCTTCCTCCATGCCCAGCACATAGGGGGTAAGCAGGTCGTACAGCGGGTCCCACTGTCCGGCAGCAGCCAGCTGCTCTGCCTGCGCAAAGAGGGCGGCAGTTTTTTCCAGCCTTGTACCGGCCTCCTCGTATTTTTCTGCCACCGCGGCCTGTGCCTTTGCCCGGGCAGAGGGGGTCTTTTTTTCCTCAGCAGCTGCCTGCTCCTGCGCAAAATCCGCATGGCAGTCGGCCAGTGCTGCCTTCAGCAGCTCCCGCGCAGCCTTGGCGCAGCGGGCAGCTTCGGCCAGAAGCAGATCGTGCCAGCAGGTATCGGCAAAGCCGTTTTCCTGCTCGTAAGGCGCAAGAAACTCATCCAGCTTGCGGTCGTAATCCGGCAGCGCCCGCAGAAAATCGTAGATCTGCAAAACGGCATCGCCAGCGGGCTTATCCGTGCGTCCCTTGCCGTACAGGTCTGCAAAGGCGCAGAAATCCGGGTCGCGGTAGGCGTTTTCCAGCGTTTCGGCCAATGCCGCCCCCCGCAGCAGCTGCACGGTGCCGGGGTCTGCCGGGGTAAAATCCGGCGGGATATCCAGCGCCTGAAAGTGCTTGTGCAGCAGGTTCAGGCAAAAAGCATCGATGGTGCAGATGGGCGCGCGCTGCAATAGCATCCGCTGACGGCGCAGCATGGCGTTGCCGGGCTGCAGCTGGCTGCGGTGCAGCAGCGCCTGCCCGATGCGGGCGCGCAGCTCTGCCGCCGCCGCATTGGTAAAGGTGACAATGAGCAGCCGGTCAGCGTTGACCGGGTGCTCCGGGTCGGTGATCAGTTGCACCGCCCGCTCGGTCAGCACAGCGGTCTTGCCGCTGCCTGCGGCTGCGCTTACCAGCAGCGCACCGCCCCGGTCTGCGATGGCGGCCTGCTGCGCCGGGGTCCATTTGGGTCCGCTCACGGCTGTTCCTCCTTTTCTTCGGGTTCTTCCTCGGGTTCAAAGGGCTTTGCAGGGGCTTCCAGCGCACGCTCGTGCAGCCCGGTCTCGTGGCAGCAGATAAAGCTGTAATCGCACCAAGTACAGGGGCTTTTGCTGCTGCTCACCACCAGCGGCTCGGCATCGATCTGCCCGCCGTAAAGCTGTTCGCCCATCTGGGTAACAAGGTCGTCCAGATGCAGCTGAATGCGGCTGAGCTTTGCGCTGTCCGCCCGTTTGTCCTTCTGGTAGGGGCTGGGTGCACCGTTGCGGTAGCCGAAAGGCAGGTACTTGCCCGTTTCGTCCGCGTCCATGGCGTCGAAGATCTTCTGCTCGTCCCGCACAAGGCCGTCCAGCTGGTATTCCACCGCCCGGGCAGCCTGCCCGCGGGGCAAGGTCTGGGGGGCGGGGTCGGCCAGCAGATACAACACGCCCGCCGGCTGTGCACCGGTAAAGCGCCCGCCGGAATCCCGGGTCAGGCTGAACAGATACAGCAGCATCTGGCAGTCCAGCCCGCAGTAGACTTCTTTTAAGTCCAGCTTTTTGCTGCCGGTCTTGTAGTCCACCACCCGCACCCAGCGGGTGCCGTCGTCCTCGATCCACTCGTCCGCGCGGTCCACCGTGCCCACCAGCTGCACCGTGCGCCCATCTGACAGGCGGTACACCTGCCCGGGCACGGCATCCTCGCCCCGGCCTATTTTCAGCTCACAGGCCACGGGCTTGAATTGGGACTGGTTCTGCTCGTCCCGCAGGTAGCACAGCAGACTGGTCATGCTCTTTTTCAGCCGGGAGAGCAGATAGGCAAAGCGTGCGGTATCCTCCGGCAGATAGCGCCGCGCGTACTCGTCCACCAGCGCAGCGGCAAGGTCAGCCATGGCGGCATCATCCAGTTCTAAAAAGGGGCGCAGCCCGGCACAGGGGTTGTCTGCCCCGGGGTGGGGGTCCAGCGCCATCTGCAAGACCCAGTGCATCAGCGTGCCGCTCTGGTCGGCCGAAAGCTCCGCACGGCGGCGGGGTTTGAGCCCCAGCACATACTGCAAAAAGTAGCCGTAGCGGCAGGTATAGTATTTTTCCAGCTGGCTGGGCGAGATGTGCAGCCGCCTGCCCAGCAGCATTTCCAGCGTGGGCAGATCCTGCACCTGCCGGGGCGGGTCCTGCTCCATGCGCTGTAACAGTGCCAGCCCCCGGGGTGCCTGCACTCCCTCACCGGGGGCGCGCAGCGCCTCGGTCAGGCTGGCACGTTCCAGCTCGGTCAGCGGCCAGCCGCCGCCCAGCACGTCTAAGCCGTCTGCGGGGGTGGCGGCAAGGTCGATCAGTTCCAGCTGCGGCGCGGCGGGCTGCAACGCCTCCACGATGGGCTCCAGCGCGGCGCACAGGGTCTGCCCCTGCCCTTTCGGCCAGCTCATCCACAGCCCCTTTGCCGGGGCAGTAAGGGCTTTGTAGAAACAAACCTGCTCGCGCACCACGCGGTTCTCAAAACAGTCCGGCAGGTCGATCTGTTTTGCCATCAGCAGGTCGCGGTCGGCGTGGGTCAGCAGGCCGCTTTCTGCGGGGGTACAGGGAAATTCCCCCTCCGCAAGCCCCAGCACAAATACATAGTCCGGCGCATCCAGACGCATTTTGCCGGCACTTGCCAGCACCACCGCATCCAGCGTCTGCGGGATGTGCCCAAGGTCGGAGGAGCGCAGCAACAGACTGAAAAGATCCTCGTACTCCGGCACGGTGATGCCCTGACTGCCCAGCAGCCGCGCCATCTCGTCCAGCAGCTGCATCACCACGTTCCACTCGCGGGCGGCTTCCTCTGCTGCCGGGATGCCCCGAGCGGTGCGGATATCCTCCACCTGCGCGGCTTGCTGTCCCTCTGCGCCCAGCTCCTTCAGGCAGAAATACAGCGCCCGGCTGATCTGCTCCGCGTTGGCGCTGCGCACCTTGCTGCGCAGGGTATCCACCGCCGTCACCAGCTTTTTGCGGGCGTTTTCGGCGCGGGTCAGGTTCAGCGTATCTTCCTCGGTCAGTTCGGCGTCACCGAAGCCCCGGGGGCTTTTGGTAAACTCTGCCCGCCACGCCACTGCATTGGGCGACCATGTGTAGGCATAGTTTTCCAGCGCACAGACTTCCGGCTCGGTCAGGTCGCACAGGCCGGTCTTGGCCAGCACGGTCAGCTGCTCGGTCATGTCCGCGCCCCGCAGCAGCGCCAGCAGCGCCCGCACTGCCGTGGCAGGGGCGCTGAACTCCGGGGTGGTGGGCTCATCGCAGTACAGAGGGATCTCTGCCATGCGGAACTCGTACCGCACCGCAGCCCGGTACAGGCTGATATCACGGCAGACCACCGCGATCTTTCCGCAGCGCACCCCCTGCCGCATCAGGCGGCGGATGGCGGCAGCGGCGCAGCGGGCTTCCTCTTCCCGGCTGGCGGCGGCAAACAGCCGCAGCTCCAGGGCGCTTTCCGGCGGGGTGCAGCTGCCGGTCTCCAGCAGCTCAGTCAACGCGGCAAGGCCCGGCGCGTCTTTGTGGCGCAGGTCACGCCGCAGCAGCTCCGGCGCTGCCACCTGTGCGCCGTTTTTACGCGCCAGCTGGCGCAGCTGCGCCGCCACCTGCTTTGCACCGGAGAACAGTTCCAGGTCCCCGGGCTGCATGGGTGCGCCGTCCTCGCACAGCGCCACCGTCACGGCGGGCAGTGCAGCCAGCATGGCACCCATCAGCCGCTTTTTGGGCGCGTTGAAGGTGTCGAACTCGTCAATGAACACCTCGCGCTCGCGCAGAAAGTCCGGCAGCTCGTCCCGGGCAAGCGCAGCTTCCAGCCGGTCTGCCGCCAGTTCCAGACGGTCGGCAGGGTCCATGCCGGTGCCCGCCAGCAGGCTCTCGTAGCCCTGAAAAATGAGCGCCAGCTCGCCAAGCTTTGCGCTCTCGGTGCCGCAGTCCCGGGCAAGCTCCTGCAATTGCTGCCCGGAAAGCCCGGCGCTTTTCAGCTCGTCGATCGTCTCTGCAGCCATCTGGCAGAAGGCCGCGCTGCGCCGGTGGCGGTAGTAGTAGTGCACGTTATCCTGCAATTCTTCCAGCGCACGGCGCACCAGCACCGCCCGCCCGGCATCGGTCAGGGTCTGCACCGCCGCGCCGCCAAGCGCCGCAAGGATATGCTCGGCCAGACTGGTGAAGGAATAGCTTTCCACCATGCCGGAAAGGGCATCGCCCAGCTCCCGGTAGATGCGCGCTTCGGTGCTGGAGGTAAACTGCTCCGGCACCAGCAGGATGCTGCGCTTTCCCGCCTCGGCACGGGCACGGATGCGGGCATACAGCAGGGTGGTTTTGCCGCTGCCGGAAGCGCCCAGAACCAGTTTCAGCATTTCGGTCTCCTCCCGCTTGTTGATTTTTGCCTTTATTGTAACACGAAAGCAAAGATAAAACCACCGCTTTTCTTTGCAATCCCGCCGCCGCTGTGGTACACTGAAAAAAACATTCTGCACACCGGAAAGGGACTTTGTATGAAGATTTTAGCCGTTGACTACGGGGACAGCCGCACCGGCCTTGCCACCTGCGACCGCACCGAATTTCTGACCACCGCCATCACGCCCCAGATTACCTTAAAGGCGCGCAACAAGGTTGCCGCCCGGGTATGCGAGGTAGCCAAGGAGATCGAAGCCGAGATGATTCTGATCGGCCTGCCGCTGAATATGGACGGCACCGAGGGCGAGCGCGCCGCCAAGAGCCGCAAGCTGGCAAAGACCGTGGAACTTTGGAGCGGCCTGCCGGTGCGGATGTGGGACGAGCGTCAGACCACCTGCGCCGCCGCCGACCTTCTGGACGAAAGCGGCACCTACGGCAGCCGCCGCAAGGAGATTCTGGATTCGGTCAGCGCCACGGTCATTCTGGAGGACTACCTTGCATGGCGCAAGGAGCACCCCGGGGAGATATAAAAAATGATGCCTGTGCTCACGCACAGGCATCATTTTTTGACTTTACTATTTATCCCTGATAGGTCTCGATGCTCACGCTGTTGATGGTGATCTCGGTGGTGGGCTTCTGGTTTTCGTCCACAGCGGTCTGGGCGATGGTGTCCACGATGTCCATGCCCTCGTACACCTGCCCAAACACGGTGTCGGTGTAGTCCAGATAGGGCGCGCCGCCCGCCGTCTGGTAAGCGGATACCACCTCGGCGCGGTAACCGGCGGCGTTCATCTGGTCCACCAGTTCCTGCGTTACCGACTGTTCTCCCGGCAGCGATTCCACCACATAGAACACACTGGCGCACGCGCCGGAGGCATCCACGCCCATGCACAGCGCCCCGGCGTAATGGTGCAGGCTGTCCGATGCTTCCACCGGGTAGCGGCTGCCCTTCCAGATGGTAGAGCCCTTGCCGTCTGCGCCCTGCCCGGCTTCCACCACAAACTGGTTCTCCACCCGGCTCACGGTAAGGCCGTTGTAGTAGCCCTGCTGCACAAGACCAATAAAGTTATCGCAGGCCTGCGGGGCCTTTTCCGGGAAGAGCACCGCCCGGAAAACACCCGCAGAGGTATCGAACACCGCAACCGTGTCCCCCGCTGCCGGGTGGGTGAATTGCAGCTCGGCCGATTCCACCGCCGGGCGGCTGACGCTCTGGACGGCGCTGCCGTTTTCCTGCGGCCGCAGACTGCAGCCCGTAAGCAGCAGCACCGCCGCAAGACAGACTGCCCCTAATTTTTTCAACATACTCCCGCTCCCTGTTCCATATACTGTACTACAACGCTGCACAGCGCAGTGCAAAAGATTCAACCAGTAGTATACCATATTCTGCGCGGCAGTGCGAGAGGAAATTGCGTGAAAATTTATCCGGTGATTTCTGTGCGAAAAAGCATCTTGACGAACCGGGCAAAACACGCTACACTATAAGCAGACCAAGCGGGGTACAGCCCGCAGCATCAACTGCTTTTTGTGATGAAGCAATACAGGAGCGTATTATGTCTGACGAGATCAAGAATCCCAATACCGACGAGGAAGAATATCAGCCCGACCTGATGACCCTCGAGGACGAGGACGGCAACGAGGTCACCTTTGAGGTGATCGACGCGCTGGACCACAAGGGCGTGCATTATCTGGCTGTTGTGGAATACGCCGAAAACGAAGAGGACCTGAACGAGGACGCCCAGCTGGTGATCCTGAGTGTCGGGGAAGATGACGAAGGCGAATATCTGGACGTTGTAGAGGACGACGAGGTGCTGATGGAAGTCAGCAAGCTGTTTGAGCAGCGTCTGAGCGAGGACTACGATATCGAGTAAGTCCTTTGACGGATTGACCGTGCAAGACTTCCTGCCCGGCTCGATTTGTTGCGGTTTGTATGATCCTACTAATCATTCAACGGGAGCCCGGAGTTCTCCGGTGGATTGCAGACCTCCCCGCCATGGGTCGACCATGGAGGTTCGATGAGGAAGCGTGATTCCGGAGACAGGGCACCCACCTGTCCGTAAGGGTAGGTTTGATTGGCCGCAGACGACCGGGCGGGATCTTTATAGTAATCCAATCCACCGCTTGTGCCCCTGCAAACACAGGGCACGGCTGTGGATTTTTTTATCACCATTTGAAAGGATGTGCAATTGCGGCATGAGTTCTGAGCATCTGGTTGGTACCTCCATTCCCCGGTTCACCTTTGACACCCCCACCACCCCGGGCAACGATTTTTACGCCCTGTGTGCGGGCACCGAACCCCTGTGCATGATCTTTCTGCCCGGGTTCGACCACCCGGTCACCCGGGAATACCTGACCCGCTACTTAAAGACCCTGCCGCGGCTGCGGGGTGTGCGGCTGGCGTGTGTGGTGCGCTCAGCGCCCCGCGCGGTGGCCGAGGCTACACAGGGGAAGGAGTTTCCCTTCCCCATCATCTGCGATGCGCCGGGTGTGCTGTACAGTTATCTGGGGGTGGAGCAGGCACGCGGGCTTTTGAGCTGGAGCTTTTCTGCCCAGCGCATCTACAAAAGTGCCCGGGATGCCGGTTATCATTACGACCGCAATGCTCCGCAGATTTTGCCCATGACCCTGATCGTCGGCCACGAGGGCAAGATCCTGTTCACCCATTCCGGCCGCAGCCAGACCGACCTGCCGGAGGACTGTGTTGCCATCCGGGAGCTTGCCCGCGAGGTGATCCATACGAAAGCTGCCGACCAGCGCCGCGCAAGCCACCACTGCTCGGACGAGACCCTGACCCTGCCCGACCTCATCGGCTGGGATGATGTGGATAACGACAAGTAAGCCACGCAGAAAATATTTTATATTTTCGCTGGAAAAGCTATAACCTGAAAACGGCTGCCGCACGCAAAAGTGCAGCAGCCGTTTTGTTATTCTTCCTCCGGTTCCTCGCTGAACAGATTCGGAATGCAGCCAAGAGCAGCCAAGCCCACCAGCGCAAACACGATGCGGGACCACACCGAGGTACTGCCGCCCAGCAGCCAGCCAACAAGGTCGAACTGAAAAAGCCCCACGAGCCCCCAGTTCACGCCGCCCACAATGAGCAGCAGCAGGCAGATTTTGTAAAAGGTCTGCACAAAAAAGACCTCCTTCCTTTGGAGCCAGTATGCCCTGCGGGAAGGAGGTTTATACTTTTTTTAGCGGATCACCCGAGCGCCGCCGCGGTCGGGCTTGGCAACGTAGACCTGCGGCCACTGCCGCTTTGCTGCCGCTGCGGCGGCTCTGGCGGCAGCTTCGTCCCGGAACACGCCGAACACTGCTGCACCGCTGCCGGTCATCAGGGCGGTAACAGCGCCGTGCGCCCGGAGCAGGGACTTGATTGCTTCGTTGTCCTTTGCGCCGCTGCACTCTTCCAGTGCATTCCCGGCGGCAGCACATACGGCGTCCAAGTCTCCGGCGCGGATGGCCTTTTCCTGCGCCTCACAGTCCGGGTGGGTGCTGCTGCCCACGGTATCGTAGGCGGCAAAGGCCTCCGGGGTGGACACACCGTAGTCCGGCATTACCACCGTGAACCAGCAGTCCGGCACGGGGGGCAGCGCCTTGAGCAGGTCGCCCACGCCCTGCACCCGGCAGGTGCCGCCCATCAGGGCAAAGGGCACATCCG
>OGCQ01004149.1_pt1 | contig 12074 bp, 9 predicted proteins | sample 1570161 | NCBI WGS metagenome assembly OGCQ01 (sample SAMEA4384402, study PRJEB24528) | human gut metagenome
GCAGGCCCCGCGCGCGAGGTCGGCTTGAAGGCTGCATAGGCGCATACGCGGTCATCATGGCCGTAGGCGGCGATGAGGCTGCGGTCGAAGCCGACCTCGCGCGCGGGGCCTGCGGGGACCATGGTCAGCTCGGCGGAGAGGAAGTCCTCCTCCGTCAGGCCGTACTTCTCGTTCAGGAGCATCAGGATGGCGAACTTCACGCGGTCTGCGCCCTCGTCGTCCTTCAGCGGGCGGCTGCCGAGCAGGATGCGCAGGTTCTCGCCCGTCACGCCCTCGGCCAGCGTCTTGCGCATCTGGTCAGCGGACAGGTGGACCAGCAGGTCGGTCACGCAGAAGATGGGATCACCCGGCTCCTCGCCGACGGTCACGGTGACGACGGTGCCGTCCTTCTTTGCCACGACGCCGTGGATGGCCAGCGGGGTCGTCGTCCACTGATACTTCTTGATGCCGCCGTAGTAATGCGTCTTGAAATAGGCCATGCCCGCATCCTCATACAGGGGATTCGGCTTCAGGTCCAGACGCGGGGAATCGATGTGGGCCGCGCAGATGTGCGTGCCCTCGTTCAGGCTCTCGCTGCCGACGACGGCAAAGATAACGCTCTTATTGTGGTTGTTGCCGTAGACGCGGTCGCCGGGCTTCAGCTGCATGCCGGGCTTCAATTCCCGGAAGCCGGCCTTCTCAGCGGCCTCGATCGTCCACTTGACGGCCTCCCGCTCCATCTTGCAGTCGCTGATGAATTTCATGTACTCCTTGCAGTAGGACTCCATCGCGGCAAGGTCCGCCTCGGAAATGCGGTCATAGCCGTTCTTGGGGCTGGAAAGCAGCGCTTCGCGCTCCTTTGCGAACTTCTTGGTTTCTTCCATCATCAAAACTCCTTTCAGAAATTGCTCACATTGTTGTTGAAATGCCTCCGGCGTCGGCGCGTCCGCCCACAGGGCATGGCCGCACTGGGCCCGCAGGGCCTCGTCGCTCTTCTGCGCCCGGATGCGGGCAAGAGCGCGCTCGCGGGAGATGCCGTCGCGCCGGATGAGCCGCTCGATGCGCGTTTCCTCAGGCGCAAGCACACAGACCGTCTCGTCGCACAGGGCGGCAAGGCCGCTTTCGAACAGGCCGATGGCGTCGATGGCGGCAAACGGTGCCTCCGACTGCCAAAGCCTCCGCCGTACCTCGCGCGCAACGGCCTCATGCGTCAGGGCATCGAGGGCCGCAAGCTCCGCCGGATCGGCAAACACGACGGCGGCCAGCGCCGGGCGGTCGACCCGGCCGTCCCGGACCGTGCCGGGAAAACGCGCGCCGATGGCGGCAACGAGCGCGGCATCCGTCTCCAGCAGGCGGTGATAAATGGCGTCGCAGTCGAGGCCGAGGCCGCCCAGCCGCTCTACGGCGCGCAGCAGCGTCGTTTTCCCGCTGCCGCTGCCGCCGGTGATGCCGAGAATTTTCATACCTCGTGCTCCGCGTCGACAACGCGGAAGGCCGCCGCCTTTTTCAGGCGGTTGCCGACGGCGTAGGCCACGCCGCCGCCCTCGGGACAGCGGGCGTAGATCGTTCGGATATCCGGCCGGTCGAGGTCGCGCAGGGCGGCAAACAGCCCGGCAGAGAGTGTGCGCACATCGTTTTCGGAGCCGTAGGCCGTCGGATTGCAGCCGTCATAGAGCGGCAGCTCCTCGGCAAAGCACAGAACGGCGTCGCCGGGGCCGAAGCGGCGGCGGATATAGCGGGCAGCCGCCTCGCTGCTGCCGGAGATGATATAGACCTCCGCCGACGGGGCATAGTGCTTGTACTTCATACCGGGGGCGCGCACGACGGCGTCGTTCGAGATCTGACCGAGCACGGCGCAGTCGATGTCCAGCTCGCCGAGCAGAGCGCGCAGCTCCTCCGGCGTAACGCCGCCCGGGCGCAGCAGGCGTGGGCGCTCGCCCGTCAGGTCGACGATCGTGGATTCCACGCCGACCTCGCAGGGGCCGCCGTCCAGAATGGCCTCGATGCGGCCGTCCATGTCATGCAGAACGTGGGCCGCCGTCGTGGTTGAGGGCTTGCCGGAGCGGTTGGCCGAGGGCGCAGCGATGGGCACGCCCGCCAGCCGGATGAGCTCGCGCGTCGCGGCCGTTTTCGGGCAGCGGACGGCGACGGTATCCAGCCCTGCCGTCGTGCGCTTCGGCACGAGGTCGCGGACGGGCAGCACCATCGTCAGCGGGCCGGGCCAGAAGTGCTCCGCCAGCAGCCACGCCTGCGCGGGGATGTCATGGCAGATCGACTCCAGCTCCCTCGGCTCGGAGATATGCAAAATGAGGGGATTGTCCTGCGGACGCCCCTTCGCCTCGAAGATGCGCAGCACGGCGTTCTCGTCGAGCCCGTTTGCCCCGAGGCCGTAGACGGTCTCGGTCGGGATGGCGACGAGCTTGCCGTTTCGCAGCAGCCCGGCTGCGGCGGCAATGTCCTCCGGACGCTGCGCCGAGAGCATTTGTGTTTTCATGATTTGTCACTGCTTTCGCTGCGGCGGAGCTTTTCGGCCTGATCCGCCGCGATGAGCGCGTCGAGGATCGGGTCAAGCCCGCCGTTCAGAATAGAATCCAGCTGATAGAGCGTCAGGCCGATGCGGTGATCGGTCACACGGCTCTGCGGGAAATTATAGGTGCGGATCTTTTCATTGCGCATGCCGCTGCCGACCTGGCTGCGGCGCTCGGACGAGACGGCCGACTCGATGCGCTCCTGCTCGAGCTGGTAGAGCTTCGAGGAGAGCATCATCATGCAGCGCTCGCGGTTCTGGAACTGGCTGCGCTCCTCCTGACAGGCCACGACGATGCCGGTCGGCTTATGGATAAGGCGCACGGCGGACGAGGTCTTGTTGATATGCTGGCCGCCCGCGCCGGACGAGCGATAGACCTGCATCTCGATGTCCTCCGGCCGGAGGTCGACATCGGCCTCCTCCATCTCCGGCAGGACGGCGACCGTCGCCGTGGACGTGTGCACCCGCCCGCCGGACTCCGTCTCGGGCACGCGCTGCACGCGGTGCACGCCGGACTCGAACTTCAGCCGGGAATAGGCCCCCGCGCCGCAGATCATGAAGTCCGCCTCCTTGATGCCGCCAAGCTCCGTCTCGCTGTAGTTCAGAAGCTCCACGGTCCAGCCGCGCGCGGCGGCATAGAGGCTGTACATCCGGAACAGGCTGTGCGCAAACAGGGCGCTCTCCTCGCCGCCCACGCCGGGCCGGATCTCAAGGATGACATTCTTTTCGTCGTTCGGGTCATGGGGCAGCAGCAGCACTCTCAGCTCCTGCTCGAGTGCGGCGGCGCGCTTCTTTGCACCGGCCAGCTCCTCCTGGCACAGGGCCTTCAGCTCGGCGTCGGCCTGCCCGGTCATGAGCTCCGCGGCATCCTGCATATCCCGCTGCGCCGCGCAGTAGGCGCGGTAGGCTGTGACGATCGGAGCCAGCTCCTTCTGCTCGCGCAGCCATGCCGCCGCCTTCTTCGGGTCGGCGTAAAAATCCGGCTGCTCTGCGCGGGCGCACAGCTCCTCATAGCGGTCCTCGACCTGTTTCAGCTTATCCAGCATGCTCCACTCTCCGTATTTGATCCTTGTCCTTATTCTAGCAGATTCCCGGCCTCTTGTCTACCGTAGATGTTGAAGATGACCTCCGCCGTATCCGTCAGCTGCGCGGTCTGCGCCAGCGCCTCTGCGCCTCGCTTCGTGATGCGCCAGACATGCGGCGTCATATACAGCAGGTCGTGCACGCTCTGCGCATCCGGCAGGGAGAACGAAAAGCGCAGCGTCTGCGTGTGCAGCAGGGAAAAGCCCGGCAGCGCCGGGTGGAGCGTTTTTTCCTTCTCCACATGCGCGGGATAGATGATGGACTTCAGCCCCGGCAGATGGCCCTGCCCCGCCAGCACCTGCACAAAGATGCCGCCCGGCCGCAGCACGCGGGCAAATTCCGCCCCGGCCGTCAGGGCGAACATGGACAGCACGCAGTCGAACCCGCCGTCCGCAAACGGCAGATGGGCCGCCGTGGCCGTGAGCCAGTGGGCACTGCGGTCACGCGCGGCAGCATAGCGCACGGCGTCGCGGGAGATATCGATGCCCCAGCGCTCCGGGACCCAGCCGAGCTGCGAGAGATAATACCCCTCCCCGCAGCCCGCGTCCAGCACGGAAGCCGTCTCCGGGCAGAAGCGGCGCACAAGGTCTGCCAGCGTTTTGGCGATGGGCGCATACCACCCCGCGTCCAGAAACGCGCGCCGCGCCGCGACCATCTCCCGCGTGTCGCCGGGATGGCGCGAGTGCTTCTGCGTCACCGTCAGAAGGTTTACATAACCCTGCCTTGCCACATCAAAGCAATGCCCCTGCACGCAGCGCCATGCCGCGCCCTGCGGCGCGAGCGCCGCCCCGCAAACGGGGCAGATCACCTGGATCATTGTCGTTTCCTCTCAATATTCTGCCGGTTTTCGCACATACTACCCCGGAACACAAAAGTCCGGGAGGGATCTGCATGAAACGGCTGTTATGCCTGCTTGCCGCGCTGGCCGTCCTGCTCCCGCGCGGCCATGCGGCGGAGCCCCGCTGCGTGGCGCTGACGTTTGACGACGGACCGTCGGGCGCACTTACGGAGCGCCTGCTGGACGGTCTTGCCGCACGCGGCGTGCATGCGACGTTCTTTCTCTGCGGCTACCGGATCGATCTGTATCCGGAGCTGGCCGCGCGCATCGCCGCCGAGGGACACGAGACCGGCACGCACGGCGACACGCATTCGTATTTTACTTCCATGAGCCGTGCCGAGGTCTGCCGCGATCTTGCCGAGGCCCGCCGCAAGCTCATGGAGGCAACGGGCCGCGCGCCGACGCTGCTGCGCCCGCCCGGTGGGCTGTATGACACGGCCGTGCTGCAGCAGACGGCCTGCGCCGATCTTCCCGTCATCCTCTGGTCCGTCGATCCGGAGGACTGGCGCGTGCACGATGCCGACGCCGTGACGGCACATATCCTGCGCCACGCGGAGCCGGGGTCCGTGATTCTGATGCACGACCTGACGGACTCGAGCGTGACGGCCGCGCTGCGTGTCATTGACGCCCTGCAGGCGCAGGGCTATGAATTTCTGACCGTTTCGGAGCTGGCCGCGCGCAGCGGCACGGCGCTCACGCCGGGTCAGGCATACTGCAGCTTTCCGCCGTGAAAAATGCCTCGATGTCCGTGCGGGACGCGGCGAGCGAGCCCTGCACAAAGCCGGGCTTTCCGCCGCCCCTGCCCTGCAGCGCAGCGTTGAGCCGCTTTACAAGGCCGCGCAGGTCGCCCGACGGGTCGGCCATGGCATAGTGCCACGCGCCGTCCTGCCCGGCAAACACGGCGCAGCGCGCTCCGTTCGCCCGGACCATGGCATCCGCCAGACGGCGCACGCTCTCCGGCGGCATGGGCGGCTCAAAGCGGAGCGTCTGCCCGTCCTGCGCCAGCAGGGCAAACAGGCGGTCCTCCAGCGCGGCGGCGCGCTGCTGCGCCTCCGTCCGCTCGGAGGCCAATCGTGCCACGGCGGCGGCCGTCTGCACGGGCTTTGCCGACAGGCGGACGGAGATGTCGCGGTTCTGGGCGCAAAGGGCGTTCAGCACGGCAAGGGCACGGCCGCCGCAGGCCATCTCGATGCGCGAGCCGCCGCGGAAATGCGTCGTGCTGAACAGCTTGAGGAGGCCGATCTCGCCCGTGCGGGCCACATGGGTGCCGCAGCAGGCGCACAGGTCGATGTCTCCGAACTGCACGAGGCGCACCGCGCCCGTCAGCGCTTTTTTGCTGCGGTATGGGAGGCGCGCCAGCTCGTCCGGCTCCGGATACCAGATATGCGGCGCAAAATCGGCCCAGACGGCCTCGTTCGCGGCGCGCTCCAGCTCCTGCAGGGCCTGCTCGTCCACCTCGCCGTTAAAATCGATCGTCACAAGGTCCGCGCCGAGGTGGAAGCCGACGTTCTCATAGCCGAAGCGCGCGTGGATGAGGCCGGAGACGAGATGCTCACCGGAGTGCTGCTGCATGAGGTCCAGCCGCCGCGCCCAGTCGATCTCGCCCGTCACGTCCGCGCCGGCCGGCAGAGCCGCCGTACAGCGGTGCAGCACCGTCTCGCCGCGCAGGAACGTCTCCGTGACGTCCGCGCCGCCGAGCGTGCCCGTGTCGCAGGGCTGGCCGCCTCCCGTGGGATAAAAGATCGTGCGGTCCAGCTCCACGAGCCAGCCGTTTTCGCTCTCCTCGCAGGAGAGCACGCGCGCCTGCAGCTGCCGGGCGTGCGAGTCCGTTTCATAGATGCGGATCGTGTTCAAGGTTTTCCACTCCGTTTTCCGGTTTTTCTTCTATTTTACCATAAGATCGCAAAAAACAAAAGGGATTTTTCCGCGGTTTCGCTTGACAAACGCGCCGCGCGGCAATATGATAAGAGATAGGGCCTTTTCAAAAATTTTCAGCCCAAAAGGAGGGAACGTCATGGATGCTGGGAGTGGCAATGGTACTGGCGTAGGCCGAAGTACGAAAAAGGACGCCCGCGTCCATGCGGTGCGTTCCCGTTAATCATTCGATATTCGGCCTGCCGTGCCCGCTTCCGAATCTCTGACCGTACTATGAAGAATCAGGAGGGAACCGGAAAATGGCAGATCACACCGTAACCGTAGAGAGCACGCTTGAGGCGCTGCTCGTGGAAAAGAAGTATTCCACGATCCGCGACATTCTATCCACGATGAATCCCGCGGATATCGCCTCGGTCTTTGACGGGCTGGAGGAATCCCGCCTGCCGCTGCTGTTCCGGCTGCTGCCGAAGGAGCTGGCGGCCGAGACGTTCGTCGAAATGGAGCCGGACGCGCAGGAGCTGCTCATCCGCGGCTTTTCGGACTCCGAGCTGCGCGAGGTGCTCGACGAGCTGTATGTCGACGATGCCGTCGATATCGTGGAGGAAATGCCCGCGAATGTCGTGCGCCGCATCCTCTCGCAGGCGGACCCCGACATGCGCAAGGACATCAACGAGATCCTGCGCTACCCCGAGAATTCCGCAGGCTCCATCATGACAACGGAATATGTCTCGCTGCGCCCCGGCATGACCGTGGAGGAGGCCATCCTCCGCATCCGCCGCACGGGCGTCGACAAAGAGACGATCTACACCTGCTACGTCACCAAGAACCGCACGCTCATCGGTCTCGTCTCCGTCAAGGACCTGCTGCTGGCGCAGGACGATGACGAGACCGTCGACAAGATCATGGAGACGAACGTCATCTCCGTCCATACGCACACCGATCAGGAAGAAGTTGCCCGCATGTTCTCGAAATACAACTTCCTTGCCCTGCCGGTCGTGGACACGGAGAACCGCATGGTCGGCATCGTGACCTTCGACGACGCCATGGACGTCATGGAAGACGAGGCCACGGAGGACATGGAGATCATGGGCGGCATGACGCCGTCGGACAAGACGTATCTCCGCTCGTCCACGTTCGACCTCTTCAAGCACCGCATCCCCTGGCTCATGCTGCTGATGGTCTCGGCCACGTTCACGGGCCTGATCATCACGCATTTTGAAAGCGCGCTGGCCGCGCAGGTCGCACTGACGGCCTTCATCCCCATGCTCATGGACACGGGCGGCAACTCCGGCTCGCAGTCCTCCGTCACGGTCATCCGCTCGCTGTCGCTCGGCGAGATCGAGTTTTCCGATCTGCCGCGCGTCGTGTGGAAGGAGATCCGCACGGCCGTGCTCTGCGGCATCTCGCTGGCAGCCGCCTGCTTTGCCAAGATCATGCTCGTCGACCGGCTGATGCTCGGCAACGAGGATGTCACCTGCCTCGTTGCGCTGGTCGTGTGCGCCACCATGGCGCTGACGGTGCTCGTGGCCAAGGTCATCGGCTGCGTGCTGCCGATGCTTGCCAAAAAGCTCGGCTTCGACCCGGCCGTCATGGCAAGCCCGTTCATCACGACGATCGTCGACGCCCTGTCGCTGCTGATCTACTTCGGCATTGCGAGCGTCCTGCTGCTGAACTGAAAAACACGATCCCGGATGCAGCCGCATCCGGGATGTTTTTTATACATTATATGCCTGGTCAGGGCATTGGCAGAGTAGAAAGTTCAGGCTGCCAGATTTGTCATTGCGAGGCCCCGAAGGGGCCGTGGCAATCTCGCGGCATATGCTTGGACAACAGGAAGGCCTTGGCGAAAACGTAACTGCCTTCCCGAGATTGCCACGGGCGCAAAGCGCCCTCGCAATGACAAATCGGAGGCTATCGCCGTTTTAACGGTAGTCTGTACGAATCGGCAGCACATAGCTGGCAGTCACGCAAAAAGCGTGCCCCGGGGCCGGGGCACGCAGATTCTTTTCCGCTTCAGCGCTTGATGTGGGCGAAGTTGCCCATGGTCTCCTTCACGGAGCTGAGGTAGGCAAACGAGCCGGGGAACTGCTGGATGATGCGCTGGAACGCCACGATCTGGTGGCGGTTCACGACGCAGATGAGCAGCGTCTTATTCGAATGCGTGAAGCCGCCGACGGCCGGGATCTCCGTAACACCGTGCTTCATATGCTTGAGCAGCTCGGCGGAAAGCTCCTCCGGCTTATCCGTGACGATCTCGAATTTCACGGCCTCCTTGAAGCCCTTGATCATCGTATCGCCGACGTGGCTGGACAGGAAGCAGTAGATCAGGCAGAGAATGACCGGCTCGATCTTGAAATCATAGACGAAGTAGGACAGGGCCGCGACGATGGCGTTGATGGCAAACACGATCCAGATGATGTGCATCTCCGGGCGGACATGGTGGACGAGCGCCGCCAGCAGGTCCGTGCCGCCGGTGCTGGAGTCGCGGCGCATGACCATGCCATAGCAGAAGCCGCTGATGACGCCGCCCGCGATGGGCGCAAGGATCGTGCTCGTGCCGGTAGTCGTATGGTACTCAAACGGCGCGAGGTTGACATAATCCAGCGCCAGCAGCACGACGGAAAACACGACTGCAAACGTCGCGGACAACACGGCATAGCGGTGGTCTACGATATAATACGTCAGCAGGACGAGCGGGACGTTGATGAGGATCGTCATATAGCCGACCTTAAAATGGAACACATGCTGGATGATGGTCGCGATGCCCGGCAGGCCGGACGGCGCGAACTCGTTGGGGAACACGAAGATGTGGTAGCTCAGGGCAAGCAGACAGGCGCAGAACACGATGACCAGATAATCCTGCACAGTATGCCATTTTTTCATTGGAAAAGCCTCCCGGGGTTGTTTTCGAAGGGGTATCCTTAACTCATCTATATCTTACTAAATTTTATCAAAAAGTCAACCTCGGTTTTCCGATCAGCAGCACAGAAAGGTCGTTGACGTTCGTGCCCGTCGGGCCGGTACGCAGCAGGCCGCCGGTCTGCGCCAGCGCATGCCAGGCGTCGTTATCATCCAGCCACGCCTCCGCAGTGCGGCCGAGAGCGCGCAGAATGGCCGCCGTCCGGCCGTCGGCATAGCCGCCCGCGGCATCCGTCGGCCCGTCCGTGCCGTCGCTGCCGAAGCTGAACACGGCGGCGTCCGAAAGTCCCTCCAGCCCCGGCGCGGCCGCGAGCGCCAGCTCCTGGTTCCGCCCGCCGAGACCGCTGCCCGTCACATGGACGACGGTCTCGCCGCCCGCCAGCAGGGCAAGCGCCTTCCCGCGGCCCGCATGATACTGCGCGGCCGCCGAAAGGAAGCGCCCGGCCTCCCGCGCCTCGCAGCTCAGGCGGTCCGTCAGCACGAACGGCGCATAGCCGAGCCTGCGGCACGTCTCTTCTGCCGCGGCGCACAGCAGCCGCACGCCGCCGACCACATGCCAGCGGGCGTTTTCCAGCAGCTTGGGCGTCTCCTGCCGGAGCAGGGCCTCCAGCGCGGCATCCGGCAGCAGGCCCGCCTGCGCGGCGGCCTCCAGCGCCTCTCCGCTCGTCGAGGGATCCGGCACGGCGGGGCCGGAGCCGATGACGTCCGGCCGGTCGCCCAGCACGTCCGACAGCAGGATGGATACAACGCGCGCCGGGGCGCAGTGCTGCGCAAAGCGGCCGCCCTTCACGGCGGAAAGACGCTTGCGCACGGCGTTCATCGCCGCGATATCCGCCCCGCTGCGCAGGAGCCGCTGCGTGATCTCCCGCAGGCGCACCTCCGGCACGAGCGGCAGCTCGAACAGGGCGCTGGCTCCGCCGGACAGCAGCACAAGGACCGTGTCCTCCGCCGTCAGCCCCTGCGTGAGCGCCAGCGCACGGCGCGCCGCAGCAAAGGCCCGCGCATCCGGCACGGGGTGCCCGGCCTCCGCCAGCTCAAGCGGCGGGAGTGCCCCGCCGAGATGGCCGTCCTTGGTAATGACAATCCCCCGCCGGACGGGAACACAGGCACAGGCGGCCTGTGCCATGGCCCACGCCGCCTTTCCCGCCGCAAGGAGCACGATCCTGCCCGTCAGCCGCTCCGCTGCCAGCGCCTCCCGCACGAGCCGGCCCGGCTGCGCAGCCGCAACGGCCTCGCGCAGGATCGTCTCCGCATCCTCGCGCATCGTCTGCATGCATATCACCCTCTTTTTCTCCAGTATAGCGAACACAGAATAGGATTGTCAAGAGCTAAGGGAAGCTCTGATTCAATCAGCAAAAGCTCCGTCATACGCCGCAGATGATTGAGGCAGAGCTTCCCCAAAAACAGGACTTGCAATTTCGAACACTTCGGAGTAAAATGGAGCGTATTTTGAGACGCGGGAGGGACGGGACATGATCCTCTATGAAGATGCGCAGCTCGTCGTGTGCTGCAAGCCGCGCGGCGTGCTTTCCGCCGCGGACAGCTCCGGGCAGGAGAGCATGGCCTCGCTGCTTGCGCCGCGCACGGTCTTCCCGGTGCACCGTCTCGACCGCGACGTGCCCGGTGTGATGGTTTTTGCCAAGACCCGCGAGGCGGCGGCCTTTCTCTCGGCGCACCTCACGGCCGGTAAGGAATATCTCGCGCTGGCCGAGGGCGCGCCGTGCAGAGAGCCGGAGGAGCTTTATGACCTGCTGTTCCACGACCGCGCGCGCAACAAGACCTACGTCGTGCGGCGCACGCGGGCCGGGGTACGCGAGGCACGCCTGATCTGCACGCCGCTGCGCCTGCTGCCGGACGGCCGCGCCGCATTGCACCTGCAGCTGCTCACGGGCCGGACGCACCAGATCCGCGTTCAGCTCGGCTCACGCGGCTGCCCTGTCTGCGGCGACCGGAAATACGGCGCGCAGGCCGCGCCGGGCGGCATTGCCCTCTATGCCTGGCGGCTGCGCGTGCCGCACCCGGACGGGCGCAGCCTCACGTTCCGCCTGCCGGAGGAGCTGCTGCCGCCGGAGCTGCAGGGCCTTGCGGAAGACTTGTAAATCCCATGATTTTATAGTATACTAAAGGAAGCACTTAACGGCAGCACCCAATAGCGCGGTATATCTAAAACTTTATGTTTTCTGCAGGATTGCTCGTCTTTCCCTGATATCACGCGCATTCATTTGCATTGCGCGTTCACAATAAGAAAGCTTTAGCCTTACCACGCTACGAATGGCAGCACCGCACAATTCAACGAGAGCATTCGACGAGAGATTTTTTGTCGAGACAAGGTTTGAAAAGTGCAGATGTACTTTGTGTACCTCAAGCTTTTCAAACCGATGGATCGGCGAAAAATATCCGGCGAAGGTCGAAGCTGCAATTGTGCGGTGTTGCCCAAAAGATTTTTTGTCCACAAAATGAAAATATACCACACGAAGGCAAAATCCGCAAGGTGAAAATCGTGATTTTTCGAACTTTTTTGTAAAAAACGGATGCAGGGTGTCCTTTGCGGGCAGTGAGCGCCTTGCAGGTTGGCGATGATTGCGGCACACATTCTGTGGCGCAAGGCCCACAGATTTGTCATTGCGAGGCCCCAACGGGGCCGTGGCAATCTCGTGCAGGCAGCTGCAATTTCGCCGATGGCTTTCCAACGATCCAACAAGGTACTACGAGATTCCCACGTCGCTTCGCTCCACGGAATGCCAAACTTGAAGGTCCTGCGCCGCTGGATCACCGCTGCAATATCTGCAACTGCCTCAGGCGCTCACCGCCCGTAAAGGGCACGCCGCATCCGTAAGGCGGCAAAGCCGCCAA
>OGCQ01004153.1_pt1 | contig 12073 bp, 15 predicted proteins | sample 1570161 | NCBI WGS metagenome assembly OGCQ01 (sample SAMEA4384402, study PRJEB24528) | human gut metagenome
GATATTTAAAGGAAATGTGTTACTTTGTTTAAATCTATTACTTATCATGAAAAAAATAAAAATAAAAAATAGTTGTAATAAAGTAAAAATAAAAGAAAAATACTAATATTAAATATATGAAAACATATTAAATATGTTACATTTAGATTATAGACATCATTTTCAATTTTATACACACTTTTTAAAATTTTTTTTATTTTAATCAAAATAAACTCTCCAATCTATAAAATAATTTATAAATTGCTTGTAAATTACGAATTTTTATTAATATATATTTTAAAAGATTTGATAGCTAAATACATTGTATATATAGCCATAAGCAATAATAAACATTTCAAAATCATATAAACTCCACTTATAAGGAAAACCCCATCACACCTACTATCCATATATCTACTCCTTTTTATATAAAATCCCAAGCATTATTATACAATTTATTCCAAATAAAAACAATATAAGTACATAAAAGTAGTAAAATCTTATATAACACCTTTATCCTTCAAAATATACTTTATCTGTTCAGGACTTAAACCATACTTATTCCTAAGAGCAGTCAAGTTCTTTCCATTATACTCCCTAACTATTTTCCTATTCCTATCCCCCATAATAACTTTATTATAAACGGGAATATAGAGAGTATATCCTCCATACATCTTGCAAATTTTCAAAAAATTTTCCATACCTATAATCTCCACCATTTGATGTAAGCTATAAGGTATATCATCTATTTGTACCATAAAAACCCTCCTTAATTTTATATTGTTCCCATGATTGTTCCTATGTGCCCTTTTTCACTATATATTTATTTTTTATCTTTTTTTATACCCTATTTTTCTATTTATCTCAATAGGACTATTTTTTAGGAACATTGGAACAAAATTGCTGAAATCTTTGATTTTGCTATGTTTTTTTTGTTCCTATCTCTGTTCCTATGTATGTTCCCAACTATATAGGAACATAATTTATTCTTCTATTCTTACAAAAGCTCTTTGTGGTCCATAAATTTCAAACCTTATCTTTCCTGATTTATTTGATGTCATCCTCTCCCAGCCACCTATTCTGTTTAATATACCTTCTATTTCATAAGAATCAGTTCTTTTCAAATCCTGTCTTTCTCTAAAGAAACACTCACACCAAATCTCCATAATACAAATCTCACTTTTTCTTACAATCCCTTTACTTTCAATTAACTCCTTATTATTAAGATAAACACGTCTTTCATATAAAGTCATCTCATTCCAATTTGTTGGCAAAAGTGTTTCCAAATAATCTAGGATAATACCTTCTCTATCATCACTTTCCATAGCTTCTTGTTGAGCTATTTTTGCCATTTTCGATACGTCTCCTTTTAGATATAATTCTTCACCTTGTTCATATCTATAAAGTGCCTCTGCCCAAATCTGATCCACATCTTTCAAATCCCAAGGTTTCAAATTAGAATTGCCACTTACCATAACAGGCCAAAACCTTCTGTTTCCTGTAATATCTCGAAGAAATCCTCCTTCCGAATTGGTAGTTCCAACTATTATATTGCTTCTTGGATTGCTTTCCACATTTACTCCATAGGCCTTACGAAATTTATCATCTGTACGACTTATGAAGGATTTTATAACCTCCACATCTACCTTCTTTATTCCAGCCAACTCTCCCAGTTCCAACAGCCAATATCCTTGGAGTTTTTCTGCTGCTGTTTTATCTTTCATATCACAAAGGGAAAGAGAATCAGAATACCACTCTTTTCCCAGTTTTGAAAATAAAGTTGACTTTCCTATACCTTGAGGTCCACATAAAACTAAGATGGAATCAAATTTTTTTCCCGGTTCAAAAATCCTTGTCACTGCTGCACAGAAAGTTTTCCTTGTAACTTCTCTTACAAAAATGTTGTCTTTTGCTCCTAGATAATCTACTAAAAGAGTATCAAGTCTACTTACTTTATCCCATTTTAATGTTTTAAAATACTCTTTTATGGGGTGATAGACTCTCTCTGATGAAGTTACTGCCAGTAAGGCATCTTTGAATTTTAAAGGAGACCAGATTTTGTAAACTCTTTCAAAATACAATTTGGCACAAGCCATGTCTGCATCACTCCAGCCTGATTTTATTTGTTTCCAAGGAAGCTTTCCTACAACATCAATGGAACACTTGAACTGATTGTAAACTATGTTTTTGAAATTTACATCATTTCTTATAATAATTGCCATGTTGGACATGGTACTTTTCACATTGCCCTTTTTATCCAACTCCAAAAGATTTTGCCACGATGTATTAACTTCTTCCTCTTGCACCACTTCAAACTCCATCTTTGCCAAGTCTTGCCTTTCCTTAGAAAGCAGTTGTTTTACTTTTTCATCTTGCAAAACAAAATTTTCCATGGCTTTAAAGGAAGGTAATTTATTTGATGGTTTCTTTTCCAAATCCTCAATTTTATCAAGATGAGAAAAGTTGTGAGTCCTCACCAAGTCAAAGGCATTTAACAACTTCCCACTGGCAGGATCTGTGGCGTGATGTGAATAAGCAAATTTATCATCATAAACAACTACCCCTGCTGAAGATGAGGCAGGAATGTAGTCATACCTGCCCCTAAATTCACTATCTTCATAAACATGACCAAGGAATTTTTCTATAACATCACTTATACTATAAGTCCTGCAAAATCCACCAATCAAACCTTCCTTAGTGAGAGGGTCTGCTTGTTTATTTAGATTATTTTTAAAAACAATCTTTTGCCTAGAAGAAGTGGGCCAACTCTTTGTATCTTTCCAATTTTCATATTTTTTTAAAACATCATCAGCTTTTAAAATATCTTTTTTTATATCTTCAAAAATAAATTCACCATCGCAGGAAGTTGATGGCCAATACATTAAACGACTAGCTTCATAGGTGCTGTCATCAAAGAGGTCCATGTTTATTTCACTGGCAACCATTCTTGATATGGCTGAATATTCATCTGGAGAAACATTTCTATCCAAAGGAATTATTAGCCTAAGCCTTGGTTTTGATTTTTTATGTTTATGAGTAGAGTATATTAAAGTCCTGTATGTCAGGGAGTTTTTCAACTCCACCACAATATTTTCACTGCCATAATCCATATCAAGAGTCAGCGCTGAGCGACTTAATACATTTTCTTTTCTTCTTTTGTTATCTTTTAATTTTCCTAAAATAAATCCACCCACGTCCTTGATGTCATCTTGCTTTGATTTTGGAAGATGATTGTATTCTTCCATAGTTTCACTAGTTCTTATGGTTGTTGAAATTCTTTTTATAAATTTTTCTAAACTTATTTCTTCATTTTTCCAAAACTTATCTTTTCTAGAATTACCTATGCATATATCCATTTTTGTAACCTTTCATTATATATTAAATATTTTTATATTATTTCCTACTAGGAATTTATCTTTTATTCTTTTCTATAAAAATCACATTTATAAGCTTGTGCTTTTAAACATAAATCCTTGGCATAAGGCGGTGGGATTGTCATTATGTTGCAAATTTCTTCTAATGTATGTTCATCTTTTTTCACTTCCACTACTACCTCATCGTGAACATGCATGACTATGTTGAAATTCCTGCGTTTCAGATTCATCATGGCATGGGCTAATATGTCTCGACTTATGCCTTGGACTATATTTTCCACCAGTTTTGGGCCGTAAGTTTCTATTCTCTCCCACTTTCTATTTGTTGCTACACCTTCATAAGTTAAGCTTTCTTTTCCATATACATTTCTTTTTATCATGGGATTAAAATAAGACAACTTTCTCCCACTAGGAAGTTTTATAAAAAGATAATTGTTGTAATATTCAAAAGTTATTTTGCCAACTCTCATAGTCTTTTCTTTAGCCACTGTTTCTAAGGCAGCATTTCCCACATCATACCAAAATTTTTTAATATTTATATTTGCATTTCGCCACCTTTGTACCAAATGTAATAGTTCATCTTCTTGTAAATTCATATCAAGGGCGCCCATGGATATTAAGGCATTTACTGAACCACCATATCCCAAAGCCAGCTCTGCAATCTTTCCTTTTTGCCTTAGATCCTTATTTATGTCTTTTATGGGAATGTTAAACATTTCTGAGGCTGATGCTTCGTATATTTTGCCATGTGTTTTAAAAACTTCCACTCTCCACTTTTCATTTGAAATCCAAGATAAAACCCTCGCCTCTATGGCACTAAAATCCACCACTATAAATTCATGTTCTTCTTTTGGTATAAAGGCAGTTCTTATAAGCTGAGACAATACTTCTGGTATGGACTCATGCAAATCATTAAGTTTTTCATGTTCTTTGTTTTTCACTAAATTTCTTGTATATTCCAAATTTTTTATGTGATTTTGCGGTAAATTCTGCACTTGCACCAACCTACCTGACCACATGCCCGTACGACTTGCTCCATAAAACTGAAATAGCCCATGTACTCTTTCATCCTTTGTGACAGACTTGATTATGGATTCATATTTCCTAACAGAAGTTTTGCCAAGAAGTTTCCTAAGACTTAAAATCTCGCATATATCATCACTGCAAGTCTTCATTAGCTTCTCCACACTTTTTTTATCTAGCTTATCTGTTTTAACATTTCTTTCAGCTAGGAATTTTTTCATCTGACATATGGAATTGACATTATCCAGCTTAGTCAAGTTGTATAGTTTTTCTTTAATTATCTTTTTGTAATTTTCATGGCATATTAAAGCTTCTTTTACAAAATTTATATCAACGCCTATTCCCCTGTCATTTATTTCTTGGTCCAACTCATAAAGAAGTTCTTCTTCATTACTTAAGGGAAACTTGCTAAGTTTTTCTCTAATTTCCCTCTCGCATTTCACATCCATAATGCAGTAATTTTTAAACTCTTCCCATTTTTGTGGATAATCTTTAGGTGAATTACCTTTGTTAAAAAACTTAATTAGATTTTTTCCACTCTTTAGCTTTTTATTTTTAAGACAAAGAACATCTCCCACCCTTTCTAAAGAAGGTGGAAGTCCCAAAGATAGAGCATGGACTTTACTACATTTCCAAGACTTTGGACTTAGATAAAGATTTAAATAAGCAGATATACAAATCCTTTCAAAATTAGCATTAAAAGCTGATTTTATTATGTTGTCATCAAGAAGAGCTTCTAAAACTTCTTTTGGCAGTTTTTCATTTTTTGTAAAATCAATAATCTTTACTTCTTCATTATCAAAGGCATAGGCAAATAGCAAAATATGAAATTCTTTATCTTGGCAACAAGAATATACTCCACATTTGGATAAGTCCTTTGAAAAGACTGTTTCTATATCAATGGATAGTATTTTTTTGCTGTTCATCTATATAGCCCATATATTTTTCATAGAAAAATCATCTTCATTTATAATATCAAACTCCTTAGAAACATTTCCTCTTTCCAAAGATTCACCATCCATAATCTTTTGAATATTGCCTAGGCCTGCTGCTATTCCCACACTATCCTCACTTGTAAATCCATATAAAACTATGCTAATTTTTCCATAACATCCTGCATAAACTTCATCTTCCTTTGTTATAGGTTCTACTTTTCTATTTACAACCTTGGGCTTGTATTTGCTAGATGCATTTAAATAGAAGGAATTTTTAAAAGTTTCATCATTTGGTCTTTCCATATCCCCATCTTTTAGAGGTATTTTTAAATTCTTTGGTATTCTTCCTCCCCAGTTTATTATGTTATCTTTCTTAACTTCTTCAATGGCATTTAAGATTTTTCCCAGTGTTTCCCTATCTTTCTTAGATATTATGGCACATATGCTGTATTTTTCTTCTCCCCCATTTATTGATACTGGACTCCAGCAATTTAGATAAGCAAATCTGCATGGTATGATAAGTTTGACTTGTTTTTTATTGTTCATTTTTGTTATCCCCCTTGTTTTTTAAATTAATTTATTATTAAACATGAACTCTGCATATTTATGTAAATCTTTTACAAAAATAAATCCATATATCTCATCTAATTTTATTAGTAAATAGTTTAGTGGAATTATCTTTTTATAAACTTCATTTATCTTCTTTGTAGCTTCTTTTTCATTTATTTCTTCATTAAAATAATCTACAAAAACTTTACTTATTTCCCCAAAATAAGTTGCTAATTGTGTAAAATCATCTATATTTTCACTGACATATGTGCGTATATTATTGTCATTTGATAATAGAGAAGATCTTATAATTTTATGTATAGACTCATATCCTATGGCTATCAATGAATCTTTTAAAGATAAAATTTTAGTTGTATCTATTTTATACGCCAAATTTTCTATTAGTCTATAAGTTTTGTTTATGTATTCTATTTTTGCCTTTGGATAAAAATCTACAATTTCCATATGTTTATCATCGACAATACAAATTTCAACTTCATCACCACATCTCAATGACAAAATCTTTTTATTTTTTAGTACATCAACTGTATTTTTATCGACTTTACTTTCATCAAATTGGCCTAAATCAATGGCATTTCTATACTTTTTACTCTTAAATAATTTATCTACTATTCTATTAAATTCACTTTCTAAAATAGGAAGACACATATTAATTTCACACTCATATAAAGGAGATTTCATATCTGTTGTAAAGAACCATGTATTTAATACTTCTTTATCTTCTCTGTAAACTGCTGCACTGGTTCCCATATACCTAACTTTTACTTTCTTTTTTCTATTTTGTATGTGGTTATATTTTATTATGCCAAGCTCTTTTAAAGTTTTTGTAGTATTTTCATTATCCCTTAATTCTTCTTTTGGATAAGATCTCTCTTCATCTATTATTTCCTCAAATTCAACACCAAGCGTCTGAGCTATTATCTCCATATTGGTCTTTGATATTCTCTTGTGTCCACTTTCTGCTCTTTCCATAGTTTTTCTAGACACATCTGTTTTTTCCACAAAATCAGTCATACTAGGATATTTATTTTTTCTTATTTCTTTTAAATTACTAACTGGATAAACCCCCATATTCTCACCTCTCATTTAAAAATTTATAAAAAATATTTTATAAAATTATATTACCATAAATTTATAAAATTTTAATGCGTCAGTTTTATAAAAATAAAACTGACGCATTTTACATATTTCTGTCGCATTTTTGAATCTTTACTAAAAAAAGCATCACCTTTAGGTGATACTTGTTTATAATTTATTAAATTACTTCAAAAGATAAATATCTAATTGATATCATAATCCCCAAAATTGTTCCTTTTATAGTAGCAGAAATTTCATTTCTATTATCAACTGCACATATTAAAACCATTAATATAAAAATGAATATCTTAAATATCTTTTGTTTTTTCTCATCTAGGTTACTTGTTTTTTTTCGTATATTTTCAAAAAATGTATTGAGAAAATCTATCTTTTTGACTATGTAATCAAATAATCCTAAAGATAAGCATGCAAATATAAAAAATATTAAATATGTCAGCATCTTACTAATTCCCTCTCCCCTTAATATTGCATATTATCTAACCATTATAACATATTAATGATAATTATTCATAGTAATAAGCTGATATCCAAGAAAATTTCTTATTATTTTTTTCACACCATTGCTCAAATGTGAAATATGAATTTTCATTTTTATAAGCAAACCAACTATCATACAAATCTCTATAATAATTTATATCTTCATAAAGCTCTTGTGGATTAATTTTATCTTCATATTTTTTTACAATATCACTCACTCTACTTAAACACTCATTAGCTTCCTTCTCATTTATCAGTATAAATTCCGGCAAATGATGACTTCCATACCACAACTCATTCATATACATATCAATTAACAAAGTAACTGTTTTTATATCACTAGGATCTACTTTATTTGCTTTTAAAAGTATTTCTTCTGAATTATAACAAGCTCTATTTAATTCATATGACCACCTTAAATAAGGCATTTGATCATTTTCAACCATTGGTGCAATTACAGGCAATATTAAATTTTCTACCAAGGGATGTTGAAAACCTTCTATATTTCTCTTTTTAAATTTTTTAATTTATTATTTGCAGTTTTCTTTAATACTTTATTTCTAGTGTCTGCATAATCATTCCACAGACTTCTTATTTCCACATCTGAATAATCTATAAGTTTCATATTTTCCCTTTCTATTTTTCTATCTATTTCAATATATTCACCTCTTGTTTTATATAAAAACTATTATATTAAAATTTCCTTTTTTAGTAAATTAAAATCATTATAAATAAACTTCCTAAAATAAAAAAGTGTATCAAAAAGATACACCTAATTATTTTAATTTATTTATTTCTTCTACAGATAACCCTGTCTTTAGTGATATAGTTTCCACATCTAAAACATCTAACAAGGATTTGGCTATTTCTAGGGCTTTCTTTTTCTCCCCTTCTTTTAATCCTTCTTCTTTTCCTTCTTCTTTTAAATATTTTTCCCTTATTTCATCAATGCCCATATTAGAAACACCTCCCGAACTTTCCTTAATTTCCTTAAATTTTTTAAATAAATCTTCATCTTGTATTAAAAATAAGTATTCTAAAAAGTATGTCAACGCCTTCCTTTGATCCATAGTTTTCACTTTATTATATTTGACTAATTCGTTAAATAACGCCACTTTTGCTAAATAAATTTCATTGTCATCTGCACCTATTTCTAATAATCTTTTGGCAATTTTAAATACTAATTTCAAAGGATTGTCATCATTGATACTACTTAAATCCAACGTTTCAACGTATATTATCCTAAAATTATACACCAAAATATCTTCAACTTACAATAATATCTATTTATTAGCTTCGGACAATTTTCAGTAATAACAATAGTTGATTTTTACACACTTGACACCAATATTTGTTAAATCTATAATGTTTATAATTCAACAAACAAACTTCGTAGGAGGGACATTTTATGAAAAAAATATTATTTGTTACAGATTTTTATTACGAAGCCAAAGGGAGGCTTTATTATGAAGAACATTTATTTCTTACTGGTCAGCTTAGAAAAGATTTTGACCTAGTTATTTGCAATCCCAAAGATATGAATAAATTTACTGAAGACTTTGATTTAACTATATTTAGAAATGCTGGACCTATAGCCAATTTTAAAGAAGAATATGATTTATTTCGCCAAAATATATCGTCCAAAAAACTAAATACATACAACTCTTTCAATGGAAAAGGCGATATGAACGGCAAATATTATTTAATAGAATTGACAAACAAAGGATTTGATGTCATAAAAACCATCGACACTTTACAAAATTTTGATAAATTGTCAGAAAGCAAAACTTATGTTGTAAAACCTAAAGATGGTGCTGATTCTATAGGAATTGAATTTTTATCTAAAGATGAAGTTTTTAAAACTGTGGACAAAAATGACAAAAACACTTTAATTCAGCCACTTATCAATTTTGATTATGAAGTATCTTTTTATTTTATAGACAAAGAGTTCCAATATGCTCTTTATGCTCCTGACAAAAATAGAAGATGGGAACTTAAAGAATACACTCCAACAAAAGAAGATTTAGAATTTGCGCAAAGTTTTATTGAGTGGAACAATTTAGATCATGGAATACAAAGAGTTGATGCTTGCAGAGATGAAAATGGTCAACTTTTATTAGTGGAATTAGAGGATTTAAATCCTTATTTATCACTTTTAGATATTTCACCTACTCTTAGAGATAAATTTGTTACAACATTAAAATCATCAATAAAAAAAGCTCTTGATAAAAATTAATTGAAACTGTTGAGGCAATGGAGCGACTTGGCAATGCCGTAGTAGATGATGTTTTTCATGCTTTGGGTATATAATTTTTATAAAAAACAAAAGGTGTATCAAAAATAAAATGCTCCCCTTAAAGTAGACAGTTTATTTTTGATACACCTTTAAATGACTTTATTCTTATTTATTTCTAATCGACTTAATCAGATTAATATTGTACATATCTATTCTTTTCCTCCATATACATAAAATACAACTCTCTATCTACTAATGTTTCATCATAAAATTTATCAAACCAATTTGAAAAATTTTCTCCATATTCAAATATAATTTCTCCATACTCAAATATATTACATAACAAATATGGACTAGAATCCTTATTTACCACTACTAAATCAACTTTCAGTCCCAATACTTTTTCTAGGAATCTTTCAAATTTTCCTCTTAAAACTAAATCTATGGGTGAATTAGTAAACCATGCTATATCTATATCACTATCTTCTGTAAAATATTTTGTTCCATAACTTCCAAATATGTATATGGCATCTGTTTCTTGGCAATTTAAAATACTTATTATTAGCTCTTTTATCTTTTCATCTATTTGTCTCATTTTATACCACTTCCTTCTACATTGGTATATTTTATCTATTTTATATTATAAACTAAAGTCTTCTCTATTAAAACAAATTTATCTACAATATTGTAGCAATACATTGCTTATTTATACCATCAATACTATCTATCATTTCCACAATTGTTCTCATTTTATAAGTTCTTCTTTTGCTTTAATAAATAATAAAATTTTAGTAACTAAAAATAAAACAGGCAACTCTATCAAAGGCCCTATAATAAGTGCAAGGGCTATCAAAGGTTTGTCTGGAAAAGCTTCCACAGCAATTGCCAATGCTATGGGCGAATTCCTCGCCCATTTTGTTTATAAGAAGTTTTCTTATTATTATAGAAAATATCAGGGGAATCATAAGACTGATTAAAACGCCTCTGCCTAAGCTTATCATGTCTATATCCACGCTTGTTTTTCCTATTAATAATATATACACAGGCAGTAAAAGCAGTTGTAGTATTAAATTTAGAGGAAGTATGGAAGAGCCAAGTGCCACATTTCCCTTTGCAATTCCTGTAAATATAAGATACCAGTCTGTGCATGGTATCACCATAAGCTCCTCCTCATTAGTTTGAATAATTTTAGCTTCTATAATTTTATCATTACTAAAAAGGCGTATCAATAAATGATACACCTTTTTCTAAATTTTTGTATGAGGATTTAAATATTGACCATGCTTTTTTGTATTTTTTCCATACTGGCTTATTATTCTTCATCTCAATAGCTTTTGCTGGACATTTTTTCTCACACAATTTGCACCCGATACAACTATCTTGCACTGTGAAATGTGATGTTCTACTTTGATATGGATATGTTTTATAAAATAATTTAGAGGCAAACATGGGAACTTTATTGTTCATATGATTACCTTTGACACGATTGACCTGTAGTTGTTCCATAAGTTGAAACATAGAAAAGATAACTCTGACCCTTTATACTTATTTTTTCTAAAAACTCTTTTACATTTTTAGGAATTCCCCAAAAGTAAGTTGGCGCAACAAATCCTACTACTTCATTTTTTTCAAAATTGTAATCAAAGGATTTCCATCCCTCCATTTTTTCATAATTTGGTATTTCCATTTTATATACTTCACCTGTTTAATTTGTTGAAGAGATTATATCACGATTTTTGTTGAAAATTTCATCTATAAAGAAAATCAAGATGCATTTTTATCTTATTTCAATTTTAAATGGATAGTATTAGCAGTATCTATTATAATGTTAAATAAATATAATCTACAAAGGAGAAGAAATGAAATCACTTGACTATTTTTATACAAGATACTCAATGTTTGATATAATGCCCTTAATAGTAAAACTTATATTTATTGTCGCATTTGCTGTAATCATAGTAGGAGTCATTCAAAATATTTCATAGAAGTCTAACAACAAACAACCTATATTTACATATCACGTAGTTAATATAAAACGAAAATTTTCTAAAAGGTATTGTAATTTTGTCAAATATTTATATATCACGTAGTTAATATAAAACTCTTGCTTCCAAATGCATTTAAGTTGCTTGGTCTTCCATTTATATATCACGTAGTTAATATAAAACTTGCTTGTTTCGCCTGATATTTAGCTTTTAATCTTTCATTTATATATCACGTAGTTAATATAAAACATTCGACTCTAATCCTACATGGGAAGATGCAACTACTAATTTATATATCACGTAGTTAATATAAAACATAAAACTCACTATCCATTCTATCCCAACTATTCATATTTATATATCACGTAGTTAATATAAAACCCATCTTTTGCTGCA